>JYMV01015316.1_pt1 | contig 51101 bp, 44 predicted proteins | sample 338911 | NCBI WGS metagenome assembly JYMV01 (sample SAMN03354496, study PRJNA234377) | hydrothermal vent metagenome | biome: Deep sea; feature: Hydrothermal plumes at the Eastern Lau Spreading Center, Western Pacific Ocean; material: Seawater | place: Tonga | collected 2009 | depth 2000 m m | reverse complement strand
GGTTGTTCTCTGTCATTCAGCTATGTCGATTGGGTTCGCTGTTCCTAGAGGCGCATGGCGATTTACATCGACACATGACATTTACCCAATAATTATGTCGGTGTGTGGTGGTATCGCTGTGAGCGGATTTGTAGGGTTCCTTTTAACGAGGCTTGAATTCATTCCACGTGTTGTATTTCTGGTTTACGGCGTTCTACTAATTGGCCTATTAAGCTCAAGTCGACTGTTGTATAGGAGTTATCACACACCAAGACTACAGGGTGGGTCCGGCAAACGAGTCCTCATTATTGGCGGCGGGGTAGCCGGCAATATGTTGGTTATAGATCTGAAAAATTCAACACCCTTGCTCTATAAACCAGTTGGTATTCTAGACGACAACCCCAAACTTAAGGGTAGTCATATTCAGGGGATCCGAGTGCTTGGTACGTGCTCATCGTTGCCGCAATTAACGCAAGGTTTGCGCATCGAACAAGTGTTGATTGCTATGCCTAGTGCTACAACCGAAGAAATGAGTCGAATCGTGGACTATTGTCTTGATGCAGATATTCCGTACTTGACTTTGCCGAAAGTGCAAGAAATCTTGGACGGAGCTGCTCGAAGTCGTGACCTTAGACCAGTCGCGCTGGACGATCTATTGGGTCGGAATCCGATTTCTCTAGACATTGACCTTATCTCCAGTAGTCTGAGGAATATGAATGTACTGATAACGGGTGCAGGAGGATCTATTGGCAGTGAGTTATGTCGGCAAGTGGTTCAATTGAACCCGGCATCGCTTATTTTGTTGGAACAAAATGAATTCAACCTGTATACGATCGCCCAAGAAATAGACAGTATGCAGTGCGATATTCCACTGCATGCACGCCTGGGTGATGTCTGTGATGAAACTGGTGTCAGATTAGTGTTTGCTGAATATGAGCCGGATATCGTATTCCACGCGGCGGCTTACAAACACGTCCCTTCACTACAAGGGCAACTGCGGGAAGCAGTGCGTAACAATCTGATGGGTACAGAGGTGATGGCCCGTGTCAGTTGTGAATCTGGGTGTAAACAATTTGTTTTGATCTCAACTGATAAAGCAGTGAATCCAACGAGTATCATGGGTGCGACAAAGCGAATGGCTGAGATTCTAGTTCAGGCTCTAAACGTAGATTCAGAAGTTGCTTTTATTACGGTCCGGTTCGGGAATGTACTAGGATCGGCGGGGAGTGTAGTACCGTTGTTCAAGAAACAGATCGAAGCAGGTGGACCGGTTACAGTTACTCATCCGGATGTTACTCGATTCTTTATGACAATTGCCGAAGCATGTCAGTTGATAATGCAGGCAAGTGCTATAGGACAGGGGAGCGAGATCTTCGTTCTCGATATGGGGTCACCAGTAAGTATTGATTTTCTAGCAAGACAATATATCCGTATGGCAGGTTCTGTACCCGGTCGAGACATAGAGATTGTTTATACTGGTCTTCGACCTGGCGAAAAACTAGCGGAGGAGCTGTTTCACGACGACGAGAAACTTAGTGAAACGGTCCATCATCAAATTAATCTGGCTGAAAGCAGGATTCTTGATAGAGGTGTAGTTATGACCGATATTAGCTCACTTCTTTCCAAATGCGAGCAGTCTGACACCGATGGCATCGAACAGGTTATGAAAAAATTGGTGCCCGAATACACGCCTGAGAACAATGTTTTAGACGTGAAATAGGCGTATGTATTCGTTTTTCTAGCTTTACGTTTACCTTCGTATCACAACTTGCCGATGCGAAAGCGTGTATGACGTTTGGCACTCGAATTTCTGCCGTACGTGAATAGCTAGTTCAACTCATAGAGTTTCACGCAATAGACTCAATAAGTTTTTTGCATATCTGATTTTGTCTTGGGGTAGGGCGAGGGATGCCGTGATATCCAGCGTATAGGCGTCTTGCATTTTTATGCGTCCTTCGCTGGATTCAATTAGGTTAACTATATAAATTGGATCCAGCACGGTATGTTCAGAAAATTTCACAAATCCACCTTTGTGTCCCAACTGAATTTTCTCTATCCCAAGGCTGGTCGCTATCAATTTGATATCGCTGACAGCAAACACCGACTTTGCAGCTTCTGGCAGTAGACCAAATCGATCGAGAGTCTCCAACTGAAGGTCATACAAGTCTTCGGCTGTTCGAGCGTTTGCGATTCGCTTATACAGTAACAATCGGGCATGGACATCGGGTAGATAACTATCAGGAAAAAGAATTGGTAAATCAAGGTCGACTTCGGTTCGAACCGGCTTGTAGAGGGCGTATTGGTTGTCGTCTGGGAGTTTCGCTAGATCCCTGACGGCACGATTAAGGTAATCAGCATAAAGGTTAAATCCGATATCATCGATAGTTCCGCTCTGTTCCTCCCCAAGGAGTTCTCCAGCGCCACGGATCTCGAGATCGTGCGATGCCAATGCAAATCCAGCACCGAGCCCTTCCAGAGAAGCGATTGCGTCAAGACGCTTTGATGCATTCTTAGTTATCGTTATTTCATCGGGTATAAGTAGGTAGGCAAAGGCCTGTCGATTTGACCGACCGACACGCCCTCTAATCTGATGCAGTTGTGCAAGCCCCAGGCGATCGGCGCGATCGATCAGTATCGTATTGGCGTTGGGGATATCGATACCACTCTCTATTATGGTGCTACACACCATTAGGTTGAAACGTTGTTGTTGAAAGTTTCTCATCACCACTTCAAGATCCGATTCTGGCATCTGGCCATGGGCGATCCCAATAGTTGCCTCTGGCACGAGAGTCTGAAGTTGATCTCTTACGCGTCCGATGGATCTGACCTGGTTGTGTAAGAAGAATACCTGCCCACCGCGATTTATCTCTCTCAGGCAGGCTTCTCGAATAAGACCATCGTGCTTAATTCTGATAAACGTTTTAATAGCGACACGCTGTTCGGGCGGTGTAGCAATCAATGAGATGTCACGAACGCCAGCCATAGTGAAGTTCAGTGTCCTGGGAATCGGGGTTGCGGTGAGTGTCAAAATGTCCACGATCTTTCGCAGCTTCTTGATGTGTTCTTTTTGTCGTACGCCGAACCGGTGTTCCTCGTCAATGATCAGCAGCCCTAGATCGTTAAAAGAAACATCGGGTTGTAACAGGCGGTGTGTTCCAATCACGATGTCTAGGGAGGCACTACGAAGATTTCCGAGGGTCTTTTCAACTTGTTTGTTGGTCTGCAGACGTGAGACACACCCGATACTCACAGCCTGATCTGAAAATCGATCAAGAAAAGTATCAAAGTGCTGTTGTGCCAGCAACGTTGTGGGTACCAATAGTGCAACTTGTTTGCCATTGTGGACCGCCACAAATGCAGCCCTAAGCGCAATTTCTGTTTTGCCGAAACCAACGTCGCCGCAGACCAGCCGATCCATTGGTCGATCGGATACTAGATCACTCAGAACATCCTCCATCGCAGTGATTTGGTCAGGTGTTTCTTCGTGAATGAACTTTGATACGAACTGCGAGTATTCCTGTGTCGGTATAACCAGGGAGGCGCCGGTACGAGACGTTCGAATTGCTTGTATTTCTAGCAGTTCGGCGGCTGTATCGCGGGTACGTTTAGCGGCTCTATCTTTAGCTTTGGCCCAGTGTTCGGAACCTAGTTTATGCAGCGGCGCAGTTTCGGGGTCACCACCGAGGTATCGGTTGACGAGATGTAGGTTCAATATCGGTACGTAAAGTTTGTCGCCACCGTGATAGTCGATAACCATCAGTTCGCTTTCGTGGTCCAATATGCGCATGACTTTCAAGCCCCTGTAACGCCCGACGCCGTGATCTTCATGGACCACGGGATCGTCAATCTTCAGTTCGGCAAGGGACTTGATGATACTTTCCGGATCGCGCGAACTGGCCGTACGTCTTGGTGTGCGGGTAGCCCGCTCACCAAAGATCTGAGTTTCGGTTACGACCTCCAACTCTAAATTCTGAAAAACAGCACCACGCTCGATTCGGCAGATTACTGTCGCGAGCTGCGGGCCACCCGTTTTCGCAAATTCAGTCCATCCATCCACTTTGATCGGGCACATGTCATGGCTTCCAAGAACCTCGTTAATAATGTCCTGTCGGCCCAGAGATTCAAAGGCGAGTAGAGTCCTGTAGCCCGTCTGCTGGAGATGTTGAATTACTGCTCGATACGGTTCGTTGCTTCTCGGTTCGACCCAAAATGTGCCGGGTTTAGGTCCTTCCGATCGCTCAAGTATTTCTGTGCCTAGAAACACCGTCGCTTCAGTATCAACTCGTCGGATTATTTCCGCTGGCGTAGCGTACAGGCGCTCTGGTGGCAGTGGGAGTCTTTCGGGCACGAGGCATGCGAGTTTGTGACGGTCAACGATTGCTGCCCATTGTTTGTCAACACTGTCTCGAAAGCCTTTGTCCAGAATCCATGTTACGTTAGAAGGCAGGTGTTCAAACAGTGTATCGGTTTCGCCATAAAACAATGGCCAAAAGAAATCCAAGCCCGTGGGTAGATTGCCCTTACTGATTTCTCGGTACACGAGATGTTTCTGTGGATCGCCTTCAAATTGACGCCGGAAATTACCCCGAAACCGATTGATTGCTTCATTGTCGGTGGGGTACTCCCGACCAGGGAGGAGTTCTATGGAATTTCTGGTATCAGAGGATCTTTGTGACTCTGGGTCAAATAAGCGGATGGTTTCTAATTGATCCCCAAAGAGATCGAGCCTGAATGGGTAGCTAGAACCCATCGGGAAAATATCGATGACTCCGCCTCGTATTGCATACTCTCCTTGGCAAAGAACTTGCGATACGGCTAGGTATCCAGCCGCCTGAAGTCGTTTTCGAAGATCCTCTGGGTCGACTATCTGACCGGTCTTGAGGAAAAAGCTATGGCCAAAGAAGTACTCAGAGGGGGGGAGCCTTTGCATCAGGGCGGGTACGGTTGAGAGCAGGATACCCCGTTCGAGATGTGGGATCTGAGCGAGTGTTCTCAGTCGGTTCGATATGACTTCTGGTTGTGGTGAAACAACGTCATACGGTAGGCATTCCCAGTCCGAGAGAGACAGTAGGGGTGCGGTAGAATGGTCCCGAATGAAGAATTCTATTTCCTCCTGCAGGAGTTTCATCCGCCGAGAATCGTTGGCGATTACAATCACCGGCTTTTCCAGGTGGTCGGCTAAGCGCGTTATCTCAAATCCTTCGGCGCTGCCATACAGGTCAGACCAGAGGATGGTCTGGGTCAGATCGGATTTGGATTCGAGTTCGTCTGGTAACGCGCGCATCGGACTGAGTTTGCTTGGCCACAATGAGGTTATGGATTCTATCTTAATGACGCCTCCAGGCTTGAATATACTGTTAACCAGAAGACATCATGGCGCTTAAGAGCGGAGAGAAACTTTGGGCTGTTGTCCCCGCAGCAGGTCAAGGCAGACGTGTAGGTGGTGCTATCCCAAAACAGTATCTCGATATAGCCGGTGTGCCTGTTTTAGCACACAGTCTGAACAGGCTGGCTGCGGTTCAGCAGATCGATGGCATATTTGTCGGAATTTCTAAAACTGACAAACACTGGCAGAATCTGCCCCTGCCCCACGGTGTGCGGGTAGTCGGTTATACCGGAGGCCAGAGTCGTGCGGAGACCGTGTGGTTGGGACTTCAAGCTCTACAGGGCTGCGTGGGTGCGGAGGACTGGGTCCTTGTGCATGATGCGGCACGCCCTTGCGTGCATATCAAGGACATTGATACCTTAATTTCAGAGGTAGTGCCATCATTCGAGGGTGGGCTACTGGCTGTACCCATAACCGATACAATCAAGGTTGCAAACCAGGATTCAACCGCGAAACAGACGATGGATAGAAGAATGCTCTGGCGCGCCCAGACACCTCAATTGTTCCGGTTTGGGGTGCTGTTCGCCGCGCTAGAGGCGGTGGTGCATGATCTTGAATCGATCTCGGATGAATCAGCAGCGGTAGAAAAGCTTGGTCTAAAACCCTTGATCGTTCAATCCGCTGGGCGAAATATCAAGATCACAAACAGCAAGGATCTGCGACTGGCAGAATTCTTGCTCGGTGAGCAATCGTGAAGGACCTAATCAGAGTCGGCCATGGGTTTGATGTCCATCGACTGGTTGACCGGCAGGTGCTAGTTCTTGGGGGGGTGGAGATACCCTATCACCAAGGTTTGCAGGGCCACAGCGATGCTGATGTTCTGATCCATGCGATTTGTGACGCGTTATTGGGCGCTTCAGGACTCGGAGATATCGGGAATTTGTTTCCGGATACTGATCACCGAAACAGAAATAGAAACAGCCGTGAATTTCTGGTCGAGGTTCACCGGCTACTCCAATCCCATGCGATAGGGGTCGTTAATGTTGATGCGACACTGGTAGCTCAGGCACCAAAATTGGCACCATTTATCGATGCGATGCGGTCGAACCTGTCGGCTGACCTTGAATTAGATCAAAGTTTCGTCAACGTAAAAGCAACCAGTACCGAAGGCCTAGGGTTCACCGGACGTGCTGAGGGTATAGCGGCGCACGCGGTAGTTCTGGTTGAACAAGCTATAGGTTAACGCCGTAGCAGGATATAGAAGGCACCGTGACCTCCATCGACCGGTTGTGAACAGGAGTAAGCCAAGACACGAGGGGTTTTTCGAAGCGTTTCAAGTGTGATTGCTCGAACGACCGACACCCTATCAGGGGAGTTTCTCCCTTTTCCAGTGATGATCATGACGCACTGGCTGTCTGAGTTGTGACAGGACGCTATAAAACGGGTGATCGCAGCGGGGGTGGAGGTCTGGGTGTGCCCATGAAGGTCAAGAATTTCAGCGATCTTTAATCGACCTCGCTTAAGCTCCCTCAATTTACGTTTTTGGACTCCACTTCTGTAAAAAAGATCGCCATCAAGCTCCACCTTTCCAGGTCCAGCTATCGGGTCAGTTCTAGGCGGTGCGCTGTTATTTCGTGGCTTGTTTGAAATGCCCCGCGAGTCTTGATTACGAAGTGGCGTGACCCCAGTCATTGACTTTCTGAATAAGCGATCGGGATCGTGCATAAGAAGGTCGCCTATCAGTTAGATTGATCGGTTAAGAATCGGTCAGCATCCAGAGCAGCCATACAACCTGAACCCGCCGAGGTTACCGCCTGGCGGTATACGTGATCCGTGACGTCTCCAGCTGCAAATACTCCTGGGATGCTTGTTGCTGTAGCTTCTCCATTCAGTCCCCCGTTGATCACAATATATCCGCCGTTCATCGCTAGTTTGCCCCTGAATAGTTCTGTGTTGGGATCATGACCAATGGCGACAAATACCCCATGTACGTCGATTGTTCTTTTCTCGCTCGAGTTAACGTCTTTTATTCGAATGCCAGTTACACCTGTCGTGTCACCCACTACCTCATCAAGTGTGCTGTTCCAGTGGATGGACACATTTCCATCACCACCGGATCGGCCAAACAATTTGTCCTGCATGATCGCTTCAGCCCTTAGCTGTTTACGGCGGTGAACCAACGAGACAGTAGAGCAGATATTTGAAAGATACAGGGCTTCCTCAACTGCTGTATTGCCACCACCTATTACGGCAACGGGTTTGTCTTTGTAGAAAAAACCATCGCACGTCGCACATGCCGAGACGCCTTTCCCTTTGTAAGTATCTTCTGATGGCAGCCCCAGGTACCTTGCCGATGCACCGGTCGCGATGATAAGTGCGTCGCAGGTGTAGGTTGCTGAATCGCCATGCAGATGGAATGGCCTATGGTCCAATTCGGCATCATGAATTTGGTCGAATGTAACGTTGGTATCAAAACGTTCCACGTGCGCCAACATACGTTGCATTAGCTCTGGTCCCTGGACCCCTGTTGGATCGCCCGGCCAATTGTCCACATCTGTGGTTGTAGTGAGCTGGCCACCCTGTTCAATGCCCGTAATCAGAACTGGGCTCAGATTTGCACGGGCGGCGTAGAGGGCAGCGGTATAACCCGCAGGCCCAGACCCGAGGATCAACAATCGGCTATGAACCGGTTTTCGCATGGCAGGCGCTCTTAACTGAGGTGGTCGGGTCGGAGTATGGTGGGTTCAAGCGATACGAGATCATCAGCGAACTCGAACGCGCTATCATAATGAGTATAAACAGATACGGATAGGGGAGCATCACCCAGATTAAGCGCTGCTCTTGAATATTTCGATATAATTACACTGCCTCACCTTCTTTACCGACCTGCTTAACGATTACTGTGGACCAGGCGAAGTCGCCCAAACAAGTGGAACGGACTAATGTCCGTGTGTCACCAAGACTATTGCGTCTTGGCAGGGAGGTATTGGTCATTGCTCTGGTTGCATTCACAGCCTATCTACTGGTTTGTTTAGCGAGTTATTCAAGCAGTGATCCTGGTTTCACGCACACTGGTGTCAGTAATGACATCGAGAATCTTGGCGGCAGATTCGGTGCTTGGTTTTCAGACTTGATGCTGAATGCATTGGGTTACTCTGCCTACTTTCTACCGATACTGTTTGGCGTAGTGTGCTGGCGACTGTTGCGAGAACCGGACAGTGAAGGTATGGGTTATTCCAGGCTGGTTCATGGAGCTGGCATGATATTTGTGCTTTTCTCAGCATGTGGTATCGAATTTCTACATTATTTCTCTTGGTCACGCACTATGCCATTTGAATCAGGCGGTTGGATCGGCGTCTTGGCGGGTGCGTGGGCCTTTGATTCATTTGGGATTGTCGGAGCAACGGTTGTATTCCTGGTGGTCTTTATTGCTGGAATTTCATGGGCGCTTGACGTCAGTTGGTTCACAATCATGGATAAGGTCGGGGAGGTAGCCTGCAAGTATTCGAAGTGGGTATGGCAGCGTGTGGCAATCTGGTTTGACGAAGTGCAGGGTTCCAAGCTCAAACGAAAACGACAAGATACAGTGGCAGAAATTAGACGGGATCGCGCTACGAAACAGCCCCCGCGTATAGAGCCTAAGGTCACTAAAACCAAAGAGGGTGCCCGTATCTACAAGGAGAAACAGTCCCCAATCCCAATGTTTGCAGCGGAAAAGGTACCGCAGGGTTCACTACCAGCATTAGGGCTACTTGATAAGCCTGAGGCAAAGGTTCAGGGATATAGCAAGGAAACCTTGGAAATGATGTCCCGGTTGGTTGAGAAAAAACTCATGGACTTCAACATAGATGTGCGAGTGGAATCAGTTCAGCCAGGGCCTGTGATCACCCGTTTTGAAATTGATCCTGCACCGGGTGTTAAGGCAAGTCAGGTAGTGGGTCTGGCTCGGGACCTTGCTCGTTCATTGTCGGTGATCAGCGTCAGGGTGGTCGAAAATATCCCTGGAAAAACATACATCGGACTGGAGATACCTAATGAGCAGAGGGAGTCGGTATTCCTTCTTGAGGGGTTGGCTTCTGAGGTCTACGAATCGAGCAAAAGCCCTTTGACGCTCGTGTTGGGTAAAGATATATCGGGACAGCCTGTGGTCGATGATTTGTGCAAGATGCCGCATTTGCTTGTCGCAGGTACCACGGGATCAGGGAAATCGGTCTGCATCAATGCGCTGATTTTAAGCATTGTCTACAAGTCGACCCCCGAGGATGTTCGACTGATCATGATCGATCCCAAAATGCTTGAGTTGTCAGGTTATGACGGTATACCCCACCTACTGACACCTGTTGTCACCGATATGAGCAAAGCCGCCAACGCGCTTCGCTGGTGCGTCGGCGAGATGGATCGCCGATTTGGGCTGATGGCATCCCTTAGCGTCAGGAACATCATGGGGTATAACCGCAAGGTGCTCGCTGCAATCAGTTCTGGTAAACCGCTTCCGGACCCTTTCTATGAGTCAATCAGCGGTGAGCAAGACCATCCGCCACCTACGCTGGCAAAAATGCCTTACGTAGTGGTAATCGTGGACGAGTTTGCCGATCTTATATTGGTCGCCGGAAAGAAAATCGAGGAGCTGATCACGCGACTAGCACAACGGGCAAGAGCAGCTGGTATCCATTTGGTGTTGGCGACTCAACGGCCTTCGGTAGATGTTGTAACCGGTCTGATTAAGGCAAATTTTCCAACTCGTATTGCATTCCAGATGAGTTCTCGTGCTGATTCGCGTACTGTTCTCGACCAGATGGGAGCGGAGCAGCTGCTGGGACATGGCGATATGCTATTTCTACCGCCTGGTACCGGCTATCCGGTCCGAGTGCATGGGGCTTTTGTGTCGGATCAGGATGTTCTGCGGGTCGCACAACATTTGCGGCAGAGTGGCGCACCCGAGTTTGTCGATGCTGTGATTGAACCAGAGGTTTCCGAGGAAATGAGTTCTGGACGGGGCGACGCGATTGGGGGCGAAGGCGATCCCTTATATGACCAGGCGCTCGCATTTGTTGCGGAAACGCGACGAGCTTCAATCTCGGCGGTTCAGAGACATCTTAGGGTCGGGTATAACCGCGCGGCGAGGATGGTAGAGGCCATGGAGGCAGCGGGTGTGGTCGGGCCACTCGAAAACGGAAGACGTGAAGTCTTTGCACCGGTTCCGGTCGAATAGATAACTCGGCGAGAATAAGTGACTGCGAGCGGCCAAGCTAGACGCTGGATTCTTCTCTGCTTAGTCATAGGGGGCGGGCTGTCACCGGCATGTGCAGGTGCGGATGGGTTTGAGCGGCTCGATCGTTTCTTTGAAAAAGTTGATACGTTTAAGGCGAGTTTTATTCAGGTGGTCCTTGACGAAAATTTACTGGCGCTTGAAGAGTCCAGTGGGCTGCTGTGGATTGCTCGTCCAGGTCGATTTCGGTGGGATTATGAATCTGTTCATCCCCAGACTATTGTGGCTGACGGTCAGGTGCTTTGGGTCTACGATATCGAACTGGAGCAGGTCACGCGCAGGGAGCAGGAGAGCGCGATAGGACAAACTCCCGCAGTTTTGTTGTCCAGTGGGCAACAATATCGGAAAGACTACGATGTAAACGATTTGGGGGATCAGGGTGCCGTCAACTGGATTTCACTAACTCCTAAATTGAGCGATGGGAGCTTTGCAGAGATTCAATTGGGCTTCGAGGGGGAGACCCTTCGACTTATACAGTTGCTGGATGATCTCAATCAGATCACGCGAATAACACTGGCCGATGTGATTGAAAATCAACCGATCCCCGATAGTGTATTTCGATTTGTCCCGCCTATCGGCGTTGATGTCATATCCGATGCTGAATAGATAGAATGCTGCAGTTACTGGTCATAGGATGCGGTGGTGCTGTTGGAGCACTGATGCGCTATGGATTAGGGTGGCGTATTACTCTACTTGCAGGGGGGGGCTTCCCGTGGGGCACGTTATTTGTCAATATATTCGGGTGTTTTCTGGCGGGACTGATCCTTACGCTGTTTGTCACACGCATACCCTTAAGCGATCTGTTAAGAAATGGACTTCAGATAGGATTGCTGGGTGGATTTACCACATTTTCGGCGTTTTCCATAGATGCCATTACTCTATTTGATCAGGGTTTGTGGCTGCGTGGTTTGTTGTACATTGTGACAACCGTGGTCGTATCTGTACTGGGTGCATACCTGGGAATGAGTGTCGGTCGAAATTTTTGATAGAAAAGCCTTGAGGTAGATCGAAGATGCTTGATCCACAACTGCTCCGAAGTAAAACAGAGGAAGTGGCAACAGTGCTGCAAGCCCGGGGGTATTTGCTTGATGTCGAACGGTTTCAGAGTTTGGAGAAGGATCGCAAACAGCTGCAGATCAAACAACAGGAGCTGCAACATTCTCGTAACCAAAACTCAAAAGAGATCGGAAAACTTAAAGCATCCAAAGAAGATGCTGTTGAACTCATCAAGACAACCGAACTGCTCGGAGCGGAACTCAAAACGATTGACGATCGCTTGCAACAGATTCAGCTTGAGCTCAATGACTTGACTGCGGGCGTGCCAAATATTCCTCACGAGAGCGTGCCGCCGGGTGAGTCAGAGGATGATAATGTCGAGCAAAGGCGATGGGGTGAGCGGCGTGATTTTTCGTTTGAAATTTTTGACCATGTTCAGCTTGGTGAAGACTTGGGAATGCTGGATTTCGAACGGGCATCGAAGCTGACCGGTTCGCGCTTTGTCGTGATGACAGCAGGCCTCGCTCGACTCCACAGGGCGCTGATTCAGTTTATGCTGGACCTTCACACCCAGGAGCACGGGTATGAAGAGACCTATGTGCCGTATCTGGTTAATGCGAGTTCTTTGTTTGGTACAGGGCAATTGCCAAAGTTTGAACAGGAACAGTTCGCAACTGATACCGATCCCCGCTACTACCTCATACCCACCGCAGAGGTGCCAGTCACAAATCTTTATCGTGACGAAATACTCGAATCGACTCGGTTGCCTGTTCGTCACGTGTGTCACACACCGTGTTTCCGGAGTGAGGCAGGATCTTATGGTAAAGATACCCGAGGTATGATTCGACAACATCAGTTTGAGAAGGTAGAGCTGGTCCAGATTGTTGAACCTTCAACATCATGGGCTGCCCTAGAGGAGTTGACTGGTCATGCTGAGACCGTATTACAGCGCCTCGAACTGCCTTACCGAGTCGTTACGCTCTGCACTGCAGATCTTGGGTTTTCTTCAGCTAAAACCTATGACTTGGAGGTCTGGCTTCCTGGCCAGCAGAGGTATCGCGAGATCTCCTCGTGTAGTAATTTTGAGACATTTCAGGCAAGGCGTATGCGGGCTCGATGGCGCAATCCTGAAACCAGCAAACCAGAGTATGTGCACACCCTGAATGGGTCGGGTCTTGCTATAGGCAGGACACTGGTGGCAATCATGGAGAACTACCAGAATGAAGACCGAACAATATCGGTTCCAGATGTACTACGGCCCTATCTGGGCGGATGTGACAGAATCCAGAATACGTGAAAGAACTGTGCCCAATTGTCCAGCAGTGGACATGCCGGAGCTGGGTATTTAGTTGGGTAAACTTTCTCTCAATCGTCACCGCCAAATATGCCTAGGATGTGGAGCAGGCTGAGGAACAGGTTATAAATTGCGACATAAAGTGTGATGGTCGCCATGATGTAGTTTGTTTCACCGCCGTGTAAGATCTGACTGGTCTGAAACAGAATGAGTCCGCTCATCAGCAGGATAAACATTGCGGATACCGCCAAGGACAATGCGGGGATTCCAAATACTACGGCGCCTACTCCAGCGATAAATGCTACCAGGATGCCGGCAAACAGCATCCCACCCAAAAAGCTGAAGTCCTTTCGGGTTCGCAGGGCGTAGGCCGAGAGACCCAGGAAAATGACACCCGTACCGCCTAAGGCGGTCGTCACCACCTGGTGGCCGTTCGGGACAGCGGTCAAATAGTAATCAATGATTGGCCCCAAGGTCAGGCCCATGAATCCTGTCAGAGCGAACACGAATAACAGCCCAAGAGCTGAATTCCGAAATCGACGGGTCAGAAAAAGTAGTCCGAAATAGCCAGCGAGGGTAACCACAAGACCTGGATGAGGCCAGTTCAAGGCCATGGAGAGTCCGGCGACGGCACCACTGAAAAGCAAGGTCGCAGAGAGTAGTCCATAGGTATTTCGAAGGACCTTGTTATATTCCACAGCATTGGAGGCTGGTCGGAGAGAGGCAACTTGTTCTCTGTTAAACATAACGTGCTATTGCTCCATGTTGGCGTTAATTCACAAAGGTATGCAGACATTAGGATAGGGCCTTTCCTCCAAAAATCAAGTTTTTGTAAGGTCATGACCGCATGATTGCCATGCGATCTATGAAAAGGTCATAGAAAGATAATGGGCTACAATCATCCCAGACCGGAGAGGTGGCAGAGTGGTCGAATGCGGCGGTCTTGAAAACCGTTGACGGGCAACCGTCCGGGGGTTCGAATCCCTCCCTCTCCGCCATGTCTACTTGAGAAGATTCTAATTTTGGATTTCGTCAAATGTTGATTTCTGCCCAATCACTTATGGAAATATACGGGGAAGAGCAGACCCGTATCCTGGACTGTCGATATGTGCTCAGCGACCCCACAGCCGGTATCGGTTCATATCGACAAGGCCATATTCCAGGGTCTATTTACTTGGATCTCAGTGAAAATCTGTCGAGTCCCATCAGAGCTGGAACAGGTCGTCACCCACTACCCGCCGCGGACTCTTTTGCGGAGGCGATAGGCAAGTGGGGGGTGGCAGACGATTCGACGGTGATCGCCTACGACGATGGGCCAGGTGCGATGGCAGCTCGATGCTGGTGGTTGCTGCGCTGGTTCGGTCATCAATCCGTCTATGTACTTGATGGCGGTCTAGACGCTTGGGTCGAGCAAGGAGGACCACTTTTCGATGAGGTTGGGGCGTATCCACCTGCGCAGTTTACCGGTCGGCCGCAACAGAACCACTGGATTGACGCTGATACACTGATGCGGGCTATCGATGATCCAGACCAGTTGATCATTGATGCAAGGGAAAACAAACGATTCCTCGGTTTGGAGGAGCCAATCGACCGCATTGCAGGCCACATGCCCAGCGCTATTAATCGACCATTCCAGCACAATCTTTGGGGTGGTTGCTTCAAATCGGCCAAATCACTCAGGCAGGAATTTGTTGAACTGATCGGTGACGCTCCCCCTAGTCAGGTTATACACAGTTGCGGATCAGGTGTGACTGCCTGTCATAATCTTTTAGCTATGGAGGTAGCTGGGTTATCTGGATCGCGCTTGTACCCGGGATCGTGGAGTGAGTGGATTACAGATCCTTCCCGTCCCATCATCTCGATGATGTGATGCCGGTGTCTATCTGGCGAGAAGCCCGGCCCAGATTGGCAGCACCATGAAGCAGGCGCTGATGCGGTAGGTAGTCGCAGTTAGTTGTCAGTCTATTTCAAGGCAGAAAGAACCTTTTCCATGCTGTCCTTGGCATCGCCGAATAACATCTTGGTTTTATCCCGGTAGAACAAGGGATTATCGACACCCGCGTACCCGGTCGCCATGCTGCGTTTCAATACGATAGTTGTTTTTGACTTCCACACCTCGAGCACAGGCATTCCTGCTATCGGTCCTTCCAGGTCTTCTTGAGCCGATGGGTTAACGATGTCGTTTGCACCAATCACGAGGACCACATCCGTATCCGGAAGATCATCGTTGATTTCATCCATTTCCAGTACGATATCGTAAGGTACTTTTGCCTCCGCAAGGAGAACGTTCATGTGCCCCGGCATCCTGCCAGCAACTGGATGTATGGCAAATCTCACATCGGTATTGTTGCCGCGCAGCACCTTGGTCAGTTCAGATACGGGATGCTGTGCGTGGGCAACCGCCATACCATATCCAGGAACAATAACCACGCTGTTGGCTTCTCGCAGCAAATGAGCGGATTCATTGTGGTTGATCGAAATGACCTGTTGATCGCTAACCGGCGATGAGCTCGCACTGCTTGATGCGCCAAATCCTCCGAGAATAACAGCAAGAAAACGTCGGTTCATGGCGCGACACATGATGTAGCTCAGTATTGCACCACTGCTTCCCACCAGTGCGCCGGTCACAATCAGCAGGTCATTTTCGAGCATAAAGCCGGTTGCTGCGGCGGCCCAACCCGAATAGCTGTTGAGCATCGATATCACAACCGGCATGTCCGCACCGCCGATTGCCATAACCATATGCGCTCCGAATATAAGTGCCAGTACTGTGGCAATAATGAGTGGACTGAGTCCAGTCTCTAGGCCGCTCGCCGAAATAAACTGCCAGCCGAACCACAGACAGGCGAGTCCTATAGCAAGGTTGATTAGGTGCCGGCCGGGGATGGTAAGGGGGTGGCTGTTAATGAGACCCTGAAGTTTTCCGAAAGCAATAACCGACCCGGTAAAGGTCACCGCTCCTATCAATACTCCCAGATAGATTTCAATTTCGTGAATCGTCTTTTCTACACCCGAATATCCAACAGTAGGATCAAGGTAGGTCCCGATGCCGACTAAAACAGCCGCCAGTCCAACAAAGCTGTGCAGCAGCGCGACCAGTTGCGGCATAGCGGTCATTTGAACGCGGGTAGCGACTAGTGTCCCGATCCCGCCCCCAGCCACCATCAGAACGATGATCAGTGTGTAGTTACCCACCGCTGGGTTGCTGACCGTGGCTACGATGGCAATCGTCATCCCCAGGATTCCGAAGAGATTGCCTCGCCGAGCACTTTCCTGGTGGCTCAGCCCGCCAAGGCTGAGGATAAACAATACGCTGGCGGCAATATAGGCTGAGGTGATAATTCCGGCGGACACGGTTAGATATCCCTCCGGAACATTCGCAGCATTCTGTGGGTGACCAGAAACCCGCCACTGATATTGATACTTGCGATCAGTAGGGAAACTGCTGCTAACAGAACGACCATTGATGATCCAGCGTCAATCTTAAGCAGAGCACCGATCACAATAATTCCGCTGATGGCGTTTGTTACGCTCATCAGAGGAGTGTGTAGTGCAGGAGTAACATTCCAGATCACTTGCCACCCGATAAAGATGGCAAGAATAAACACTGTAAAGTGATTCATGAACGAACTGGGCGCAACAGCACCGACACCCAGGATAATCGCCATAACTACACCGAGACTGATCAGGGTGGTGACGGAGTTTTGTTTCTTAGGCGACTCAGCCGAGCCTGTGGTAACACTAGGAGGCGGAGAGGTGGGTTGTTCTACCGGGATCGCAGGTTCGATCTTCGGTGGTGGCCAGGTGATCTCGCCAGAGCGTGTAACCGTCATGGACCGTATAACATCGTCATCCATGTCAAGTTCGATCTGGCCATTTTTTTCTGGACAGATGTCAGTCAGAAGGTGTCGGATGTTGGTTCCGTAAAGCTGACTTGACTGTGCTGGCATTCTGCTGGGAAGGTCGGTATATCCGATCACGCGTACCCCGTTGGCGCTGGTCACCCGGCCAGGCTGGGTGAGTTCACAGTTGCCACCTTGCTCAGCGGCCAGGTCAACAATAACACTACCGTCCTTCATGGAATCTACCATCTCAGCCGTGATTAAACGTGGTGCGGGTTTACCGGGCACAAGGGCTGTAGTGATTATGATGTCCACTTCTTTGGCCTGTTCTGTAAATAGCGCCATCTCCGCAGCAATGAATTCTTCACTCATTGTTTTGGCATAGCCCCCGACCCCGATGCCGTCCTCAGCAAAATTCAGCATTAGAAACTCGGCACCCATGCTCTCAACCTGTTCTTTCACTTCGGGACGGGTATCAAAAGCACGAACGCTCGCACCCATGCTTCCAGCAGCAGCTATGGCAGCGAGTCCTGCTACACCGGCGCCTATCACCAGTATCCGAGCTGGCGGCACCTTGCCGGCGGCGCTGATCTGACCAGCGAAGAATCTGCCAAACTCACCGGCCGATTCTATGATTGCGCGATATCCCGCCACGTTAGCCATAGAACTCAGGGCGTCGAGTTTCTGCGCTCGTGAGATCCTTGGTACGGCGTCCATAGCCAGAACACTTGCTCCGGTATCCGACAGGCGAGACACAAGCTCTGAATTCTGCCCTGGCCATACAAAACAGATTAGGGTCTGTTCTTGGTTGAGAAGTGACGCCTCGTGAAGTCCGAGATCGGGGTGATCGGATGGGGCCCTTACCTTGAGTAGAATATCACTGGATTCCCAAATCTCCTCTGGACTGGTGAGAATCACGGCCCCGCTTTGGGCATACGCAGCATCTGAGAAACTCGCAGCTCTGCCGGCATTGGTTTCGAGTTTAACGTTGAAGCCCAACTGAATCAGGTGGGTGACGACCTCAGGTGTTACTGCTACACGACATTCTTCGGGATAAATTTCTCTGGGTATTCCTATTTGCATGCAGCTAAGTCGCACCTTCTATGTTGTTGCATCTTCTGTAAGATGCCCGCCCGGACACCGAGCACGAATCCGTTGCATTGTGGTGCCAGTGTATAGCCACAATCGATCGACAGGGACGGATCAATAGACACCCGGATACGCAGACAGCGCTAACCATATCGAATCACCAGAAAATCCGGTATCCTTCCCCTTCCGTAATTATAATTCATTCGAACCAGATTTATGGTGGCAGGGTCAGGAGAAATATTTCAGGATCTGAGTGATTGCGCCCGTCGAATTGAAGGGCTCAGGGGGTATCTTTGACTATGACAGTCGAAAAGAGCGTCTCGAGGAAATTCTGCTTCGGTTAGAGGACCCTACACTGTGGGATGATCCCGAAGAGGCGCAGCGCCTCGGGCAGGAAAGAGCCAGACTCGAAGAAACAGTGGGGCAGCTGGACGATCTGTCTCGCATGGCCGGTGATTTGCTTGATTTGCTAGAGCTAGCACGACTTGAAGATGATGAGGAAACGATAGAGGAGGTAGCAAAAGAATCTGAGGAGGTCAAACAGAAACTGGAGAAGCTTGAGTTTCGGAGAATGTTTTCCGGCGAGGCGGATGAAGCCAGCGCGTTTGTAGATATCCAGGCGGGTTCTGGAGGAACCGAGGCGCAAGACTGGGCAGAAATGCTTCTTCGAATGTATTTGCGCTGGTCAGAATCAGGTCGATACTCGGTAGAATTGGTTGAAAAGTCAGAGGGCGAGGTTGCCGGTATCAAAAGCGCGACCATCCATGTCAGTGGCGAGTATGCTTATGGTTATCTCAGAACCGAAACCGGTGTTCACAGGTTGGTCAGAAAATCCCCTTTTGATTCCGGAAACCGGCGGCATACGTCATTTGCCTCTGTGTTTGTCTATCCAGAGGTGGATGACCGATTTGAGATCGAAATCAATTCTGCAGACCTTCGAATCGATACTTATAGGGCAAGCGGTGCGGGTGGACAACATGTGAATAGGACTGATTCTGCGGTCCGGATTACTCATCTTCCCAGTGGGATTGTTGTGCAATGTCAGAATGATCGCTCTCAGCATCGTAATAGGGCAGAAGCCATGTCAATGCTGAAATCACGGCTTTACGAGGCCGAGATGCGTGCGCGGCAGGTGGAGCAGCAGAAACTGGAGGATTCTAAAGCGGATATAGGGTGGGGCAGTCAGATAAGGTCCTATGTTCTGGATCAATCTAGAATCAAAGACCTGCGTACGGGCGTGGAAACCGGTAATACGCAGGCGGTGTTAGACGGTGAGATTGGGCAATTTATCGAAGCGAGTTTAAAGGCTGGTCTATAAAGGTATTGAAGAGATAGAAACATGGTAAACGACATACATGACCAGACCGTACAGAGGAAGGAGAAGCTGTCCAGGTTGCGCCAGCAGGGAAATCCGTACCCTAATGATTTCCGTCGAGACAGCTGTGCAAAGGATGTACTTGAGCAGTGCGAAAAACTCAGCTCTGAACAACCCGAAACAAGAGGTGGCGAGGTTAAGTTGGCTGGACGGCTTATCTCCAAGCGTATTATGGGCAAGGCCAGTTTCGCTCATATTCAGGATGAGTCGGGCAGAATCCAATTGTATGCGCAGCGTGACCGGTTGCCTGATGGACAATACAACGATTCGTTCAAGAAGCTTGATATTGGAGATATCATTGGCGTCGTCGGTAAACCATTTATAACAAAGACGGGTGAGTTGACGATAGAGTTGTCTCAGTTTCAACTGTTGGTTAAATCGTTACATCCGCTGCCCGAAAAATATCATGGGCTGACGAACGTAGAAATTCGCTATCGTCAGAGGTATGTGGATTTACTGGTCAGCGAAGCTTCACGTGAAGTATTCCGTAAGCGGACAGCGACCGTCAGGTCGCTTCGCAAATTTTTAGATGATCGGGGCTACATCGAAATCGAATCGCCGATCATGCAGGCTATCCCAGGTGGTGCAAATGCGAAACCCTTCGTCACCCATCACAATGCGCTCGATCGGGATCTTTACCTGAGGGTCGCCCAGGAACTCTACATTAAGCGCTGCCTGGTTGGGGGCTTTGAACGAGTTTACGAATTAAACCGGAATTTCCGTAACGAGGGGTTGAGTACTCAGCACAATCCAGAGTTCACGATGCTTGAATACAACGAAGCCTATCTTGATTACATCGACTACATGGATTTGACCGAGGAAATGCTCAGAATGGTTGCCCAGAACGTCAACGGCACCACAAAGCTTGAATATGAAGGGCACAGTATCGACCTCGCTCAGCCTTTTGAAAGGCTGAGCATGTGTGAGGCTATCCTGCGGTATAACCCGAAATTATCCAGCGCTGATCTTACAGATCAAAATTCGTTGGCAAGCATACTGGCAACGCATGATCTTGAGGTCGATTCCGATTTGTCAGTGGGCAAGATGTTGATGCTGCTGTTCGAGGAGACCGTAGAGGATCACCTCATACAGCCTACCTATATAACTGGCTACCCGGAGGTAGTGTCACCGCTGTCCCGCCGCAATGACCATGATTCTTCCCTGACTGACCGGTTTGAGCTGTTTGTAGTGGGGCGGGAACTGGCTAACGGTTTTTCAGAGTTAAATGACGCGGAAGATCAAGCAACACGGTTTGAGCGGCAAGCCGCAGCAAAGTCGTCTGGGGATGAAGAAGCCATGTTTTTTGACCAGGACTACATCACAGCGCTGGAGTATGGTTTGCCACCCAACGCAGGCGGCGGACTCGGTGTTGACCGTTTTGTAATGCTGTTGACGGGGTGTTCATCGATCAGGGATGTGCTGTTGTTCCCTCACTTGCGATCTGACAGCAACAATTAGTGCGCTTTGATCTGTCCTTCTGATGCTGCTCTGATTGCCTGCGAGTCGCCATGATCCGGCCACTAGAACTGTTGATTGGGTTACGCTATACCCGGGCTAAAAGGCGCAATCATTTTATCTCCTTTATCTCGCTGACCTCGATTATCGGAATTGCGATCGGAGTATGGGCATTGATCACTGTTCTATCAATCATGAACGGCTTCGAAAGAGAACTAAGAGAAAGGATACTCTCCGTCGCATCACATGTGACTGTGAGTGGGCAGAACGGATGGCTTAATGAACAGGAAACAGTCAACCGCGAAATCAACAAACAAACGGAGATCCTGGCTTCGGCACCTTTTATTCTCGGTCAGGGCCTTTTGATGGGAGGTCGAATGGTCAAAGGTGCTTTGATTCGGGGCGTGCTGCCTGCACAGGAGGCTGGCGTTTCCAATTTGTCCGAGAGCCTAAAACAAGGAAACTGGAATGCCCTCGAGTCTGGAAAATGGCAGATTGTTCTCGGATCCGAACTCGCCCGACAGCTTGGTGTTTCGGTGGGGCAGAAAGTAACTCTGGTTGCTCCGAAGGGTCAGATTACTCCAGCGGGGCTCTTACCCAGGCTTAAACGATTTACCGTTGCGGGAATCTTTGAACTCGGTATGTACGAGCACGATAGCGGTCTGGCGATTCTGCATCTAGATGACGCGAGTCGGCTATTCAAGACGGGGGCCTCAGTTAGCGGTTTGCGGTTGAAACTTCCGGACCTATACGACGCGCCCCGAATAAGAGATCAGCTTTCCAGAGCTCTGGGAGAGACGTACCGCGTAACTGACTGGACAATCCAGCACATCAATCTTTTCCGGGCGATAAAAATAGAGCGGCGGGTGATGTTCATCATTTTGCTGCTGATCGTTGCTGTAGCTGCATTCAATATCGTGTCTACTCTGGTCATGCTGGTGACTGATAAGCGCTCGGATATGGCTATTTTGCGAACCCTGGGATTGGGACCTCCTAGGGTGATGGCTATATTTATGATTCAGGGCACATTGATCGGCCTTGTCGGGACACTTATCGGCGGTGTCTCGGGCGTAATAACAGCTTTAAATGTAGAAACGCTGGTTCCCTGGCTGGAAAGTATGTTTGGTGTCGAGTTCTTTCCGTCAAGCGTATACGTGATCACCGATTTTCCTGCCCAGCTGAAGTGGGAAGATGTCTATCAGATAATTTCTATTTCGTTTGTCTTGAGTGTGGTCGCAACGTTGTACCCTGCGTGGAGGGCTGCGAAAACTGATCCGGCTGAGGTATTGCGATATGAGTAACCTCACTAGCCCGATCCTGGAGTGTGTCGGGTTGTACAAATCGTTTACAGAGGCAGGCGCCCTGGTTCAAGTGCTTAGCGGCGTCAACCTGACTGTAGCGGCAGGTGAAACTGTTGCGATTGTCGGCACGTCGGGCAGCGGGAAGAGTACCTTTATGCACTTACTGGGTGGGCTGGACAAACCAACACAGGGCAGCGTTGAATTATGTGGCCAGTCACTGACTGGTCTGAGTGAAAAGGCTATCGGGTTGCTTCGGAACCGGTCGCTTGGATTTGTCTATCAGTTTCATCATCTCTTACCGGAGTTTTCCGCTCTGGAAAACGTTGCAATGCCGTTATTGATTCGTGGTGAAACTCACACTTCAGCGTTGTCTCATGCGTCACTGTTATTGGGAAAGGTGGGTTTAAAGGCACGAGAACATCATAAACCAAGCGAACTCTCTGGCGGAGAACGGCAGCGAACCGCTGTAGCCCGCGCGCTCGTTGGCCAACCCGACTGCGTCCTGGCCGACGAGCCAACAGGGAATCTTGATTACGAGACAGCAAAGTCAGTTCAAGAGCTTTTTCTCACTCTCAATAATGAGTTTGGTACGAGTCTTGTCATGGCTACCCATGACCTTGGGTTAGCGCAGAAACTCGATCATACCTACAAATTGGCGAACGGAATCCTGCAGAAAATTTCTAGTTAGGCGACAGCTTGATTGCTTACCGATATTCACTAGAATGTAAACAGCAAAGATCAAGGACGATATCAGCAGGCAAGGATGCCTCGAATTTTTACCATTGCATTGGGCTATACAGCCGGCGCGCTGCTTATTCACCTGTGCGCTACAGTGACAGACCTCTTGTGGGCTTGTTGTGTAGTCTGTTTATTCCTAGTTGTAACAAGACGATGGTCTCGTTATCTGATTTGTATTGGTTTCGGTATTTTGTGGGCCACAGCCTATGTGCAATACCAACTCGATAAACGTCCCGATGCTCAATTCTTAAACCAGCCAGTTACAGCTGTCGGAGTAATAGACAGTATCCCGATTGTTAGAGCGAATCACACACAATTCGACTTTAATCTCGACCGCCTGACTGTTGGGACAGTCACAGGAGCCAGTCGGAGTAAGGTTCGCCTGCGATGGTATGGCGATCGACCGTTACTCGAGCCAGGGCAGAGGTGGCAGCTACAGATTAAGCTAAAGCCTGTTCGTGGGTATCGTAACGCAGGTACCCATGATCGGGAGTTGTTCTATTTCAGAAATCACATTCAGGCAACAGGTTATGTGTATAAAACAACCCCACTCCTGTTGGGAAAAGATGACTCATGGGACATTGTCCTGTTTCTCCGTCATCGTCTCCGGCTAAAGATTCAAGAAGCATTGGGAGGACAGCCCAGTCTAGGCATTATCTCGGCACTTGCTATTGGCGAGCGTTCAGGGATTTCCGCGGAACAATGGGAGATATTTCGAATGTCCGGCATAGGGCATTTGATGGCGATTTCTGGTTTGCACGTCGGTCTTGCGAGTCTTTTTGGTTGCCTCTTTATTAGATTACTATGGTGTGTAGGTCTGTTGTCGAGCGTAAAGACTCCACGCTCGCACCTGGTATCAGCGGGAGGCTTTCTGTTCGGGTTGGCTTATGCAGCTTTATCAGGTTTCCCACTCCCCACGGTAAGGGCGTTGACGATGTTATCGACGTATACAATTGTAGGTGCCTTGGCTAACCGGCTCCATCGACCTGAAGTATTCCTTGGGCTTGCTATGCTAGCGGTGGGCATACTGAATCCAATAGACGTGAGTTCCGCTGGGTTCTGGTTGTCCTTTGTGGCGGTATGGATAATCTTCCGTACGCATAAAGTTTATCGCGATAAATATCCGACATTGGGTCGCCCATCAACGGGTAGCGGGTCTATTAGGTGGGCGGTTCGCGATTACGTATTCACCTTATGTGTTATCCAACTTGCTTTGTTTATTGGTTTGCTGCCCCTGCAGGCTCTGTTTTTTGGAAATATCTCTTTCGTCTCACCTTTTGTAAATCTGTTTTATGTCCCACTGTTTGGGCTGTTGGTTGTACCACTGGTTCTGAGTGGCTGCTTTGCCTTGGTCTTTATTGATGAGTCGATTGGTGGAGGACTGTTAGTCGCCAGTGGCTGGCTGGTAACCCGGCTCATGGAGCCGCTGGCCGAACTTGATCAGTTCTATTTTTCGACTCTCGATCTGTCGAATAACCATCAACAACTCATCGTTCTGGGAATGTTGGTAGGCACGGGCATGTATGTAAAAAAGCTTCGTCTAATCCTTGTCATAATTGTAACGGTGATTCTATTGGCCAGCTCAACGCTCGCTTCTGTCCTCGGAGATCGTGAAGTACGGATGCGTGTCTTAGACATTGGTCAGGGGCTGGCGGTGCTGATTCAAACACGTGATCACGCCATGTTGTTTGATACCGGGCCAAGCTTTGGACAGTTCAGTACAGGGGAGCGAGTGTTATTACCCGTACTCAGGCGATACGGGGTCACCCGGTTGGATCGGATAATTATTAGCCACGTAGCGTCAGACCATGCGGGAGGACTGGAGGCTATATCAGTGAACGTGGCTGTGGACGATGTTCTGTCCGGGGAAGCTGAGAGACTCAAGGGTAGCCGACGATGTCGCCCTGGAGAGACCTGGTTCTGGAATGAAGTCGAATTCCGGATTTTGTGGCCTGCTGGTAAAGCTCGTCTGTCCTCCAACAATCGATCCTGCGTTGTCCAGGTCATTGCCGGTAATGGACGCATTCTCCTGACTGGGGACATCGAGGTCAAAGCTGAACAGGCTCTAGTCAGAGCCTACGGAACCGAATTACAGTCCTCGGTGCTGGTAGTCCCGCACCATGGATCGAACACCTCATCTACACTATCTTTTCTGGCTACTGTGCGACCGGAAATTGCGGTTGTGAGTGCAGGCTCGCATAATCGCTATGGACATCCCAGCCCAGAGGTAGTCGACCGATATAAACGACTGGGCATCCGCTGGCTTAATACCACGCGATACGGAGAGATCATTGTCAAAAGTGGTGACAAGGGAAACACGGTCCGTACCTGGAGCCAACATCAACGACGTTTCTGGCACGATTAATAGCAAACTCACCTAGATACTCCGAGTGAGCACGTAATTGTCGGTAGAATCAGAACCAGCACAGTAAATCAGGACGCGAGAGGTCCATTGGATGTTCGAACTAATTCGTAGCGGCGGGTGGTTAATGGTACCGATCATTTTGTGTTCGGTGATCTCTGTTGCCATCATTATCGAACGGTTATGGACTTTGAAGAAAGACAGTGTTGCACCCACTGACCTGGTTAGCGACATTGAGCACCTGCTGGAGCAACATCAACTAACCGATGACAGGCTTGAGGAGCTCGAACAGAGTTCGTATCTTGGTCGGATCCTCGTCGCAGGGTTGTCGTTTTCTAATCAGGTACCTACCGATATTCACAGAGCCATCGAGGAGGCCGGTCGGCACGTGGTCCATGAACTTGAAAAATACCTCAATGCGTTAGGCACAATAGCCGCTATAACGCCCCTGTTAGGGCTGCTTGGAACGGTGATTGGGATGATCAAGGTGTTTGCCGCAATTACTGCGGTCGGTGTCGGTAACCCCCAGGTTTTGGCGGGGGGCATCTCAGAAGCGTTGATCACAACCGCGGCAGGTTTGTCGGTTGGTATACCAAGTCTCATGTTCCACCGCTATTTCAAGGGAAAAATTAATGAACTCACTGTCGATATGGAGCAACATGCTTTACGACTGTTGAACCTGATGCAAGGGGGACGGAAGTTGTGAGATTCTCCCAGCACCGTGAAGAAGAAGTCGGCATCAGTCTAACGCCGTTGATTGATGTTGTATTCCTGCTGTTGATCTTTTTCATGGTTTCGACGACCTTTTCCAAGGAATCTCAGTTGAATCTGCGGTTGCCCACCAGCGACCTTCCCTTAGAGACAACGCTGGAGGAAGAGGTGATTGTCATCAGTATCTCAGAACAGGGCCAATATGCATTAAAGCGCGGGAGCGATCCGTCTCCCAGGATGTTTAACGGTAATGGTGCAGGGGAGTTGTCCGAGCAGTTGTTAGCCCTTGTCACAGGCTGGAAGGATCCGGTCGTTATCATTCGTGCAGACCGTATGGCAACCCATCAGTCGGTCATGACTGCATTGGATGCTGCTCAGCGAGCTGGCCTTCTTAGGCTGACCTTTTCACTGCAGAAACAACTTTAAGTATCCCAACTCGGTTAACCCATTGAGCAGTCTGCGTATATTTCAGCGACTGCTTGGTTATGTCTGGCCCTATCGACTGGTATTTGTGCTGAGCATAGTCGGCATGGTTTTGGTTGCTGCTGCGGAGACAGGGTTTGCAGCACTTCTGAAACCGATTATGGACGGCGGATTTGTCGAACGCGATGCAGCCATTATCAAGTGGGCGCCAGGCATGCTGATTGTCGTGTTTCTGGTACGTTCGTTCGGATCTTTTGCGGATCAGTACTGTATATCCAGAGTTGCCCGTTATGTTGTCTATGACTTAAGGGCTTTGATGTTCGATCGCATGATCCGACTGCCAAGTCGATATTTTGATCAGCATCCATCGTCACTTCTGGTATCTAAACTTGTTTATGATGTTGAGCAAGTTGCAGTAGCTAGTTCCATGGCAATACGGATATTTATCAAGGACAGTATTTTGTGTATTGGGTTACTGAGCTGGATGTCATATCTGAGCTGGCAACTCACACTGGTGTTTCTTGTTGTCACACCGATTGCCGCATTCATAATGCAAAAAGCAAGCCGACGATTCAGGAAGACAAGTGAAGCCATCCAGCGGTCAATGGGTTGGATAACTCATTCGGCGAAAGAAGCATTCCAAGGGCACCGCGTTGTCAAAGCCTATGGTAGTTACGACCATGAAAATCAAAGATTTGAACAGGCAAATCGTGACAACAGGACGCAGTCTATGCGCAAAGCTCTGGTAGCATCGGTCAGTGTTCCGCTGTTGATATTTTTCGCCAGTGTAACTGTGGCGGTCATTATTTATCTTTCAATGAGTGGAGTCATCAAGTCGCTTGTCAGTCCGGGTACTTTTGTTTCCTATCTTGGTGCGATCCTGCTGTTAATGGGTCCAATCAAGCGGCTAGCCCGGGTAAACGAACACCTCCAGACCGGTGTAGCGGCAGCCGAAAGTGTCTTTGGGGTACTCGACAAATCGATTGAAGAAACTGGCGGCAGCAAGATTACTGACACAATCGTCGGAGACATCGAATTCAAGAATGTCACGTTTCAGTACGAAATGACTGACGACAGTGCATTGAAGGAGGTCTCGTTTCGAATCAACCGCGGTGAGACCGTAGCGCTTGTCGGCGCTTCGGGCAGTGGCAAGACAAGCATTGCCTCTCTACTGCTCGGATTTTATCGGGCTCAGCAAGGCGAAATACTGATCGATGGGACACCAATAGAAGACTATCAAATTGACTTTTTACGTTCCCAAATCGGTTTTGCATCACAAGAGGCAGTGTTGTTTGACGGCTCGATTGAAAGCAACGTGGCTTACTCGGCGGCTCAGATTGATAAGAAGATGCTTGCCGATGTGGTCGAAGCATCCAGAATATCGACCTTTTCTGAAAAGTTGCCGAATTCACTGAAAACGGCTATTGGGGAACAGGGTATTAGGCTTTCCGGCGGGCAAAGGCAGCGGCTGACCATCGCCCGAGCGCTCTACAGGTGTGCGCCGATTCTTATTATGGATGAAGCAACCTCTGCACTGGATAACGTTTCTGAGAGCAAGGTGAAGGAAGGCATCAAGACACTCTCGGCTGAACGAACAGTGCTGATAATTGCGCACCGCTTAAGTACGGTGGTCGAGGCTGACCGGATACTTGTTTTGCAGGACGGCAGACTCGTGGAACAGGGCACACATCCGCAGTTGCTGGAAATGGATGGTCATTATGCCGAACTGCATTTCCGCCAGGAGAGAGGGGAGCTTCAGAGCACGGATCACAATGCCTGATGGGCGCAGTCGCCAAATTGTTACTTAGGTCCTGGTACACCCCGACGTGGGTTACGCCGCTGTTCATACCTGTGAGTGTTCTTTATCGGGCTTTCATGGCGGTTCGAGGGCTGTTGTACCAATCAGGCGTATTTAAGATCCAAGATTTCGATGTACCCATTATTGTGGTCGGTAACCTGACTGTTGGTGGTACGGGTAAGACACCGCTGCTCATTCACCTCTCAAAGGAGTTGATGGCGCACGGATTCAAACCTGGAGTAGTGAGCCGAGGTTACGGAACTAAAGGACCCTATCCGGTCCAGGTTACCTCAAATACGGACGTATTGCGTAGTGGCGATGAACCACTGCTGATCGCCCGTAGCCTCGACGTACCGGTTGTAGTAGATCCGGATCGCGTGAATGCGGTAAGGGAAATCCTAAAAACAGGATCCGTAGATATTGTTCTGTCAGACGATGGTCTCCAGCACACTCGGCTAGGGCGCCAACTGGAGATAGTGGTCATCGATGGTAAGCGTGGACTCGGTAACGGCCTACTACTGCCTGCCGGTCCGCTGCGAGAGCCCCCAAAGCGGCTAAACACCGTCAATGTTGTGGTACGCCATGGAGGCACCCCCAAGCCCGGTGAATCTTCCCTGGAGACGAGTTTAGGGGCTGTGGTCAATATCAACGACGGGCGAGAATCGACTCTGGCATCTTTTGAAGGAAAACAATGTGTGGTCATAACCGCTATCGCGAACCCCGATAGATTTTTTCAGCAGCTGTCGGATGAAGGTCTCCAGTTCGAGTGCGTTGAATTTTCCGATCATTATTACTTTTCTTTCAAAGATCTGAAAAGATACCAAAACTCAACCGTCCTGATGACAGAAAAGGATGCTGTGAAATGTCAAGTTCTGGCCGGACCAGACTGGTGGCAGGTGGGTCAGAACGTCAGGACTGGCGGTCAGGTTGTTGAAACGGTGCTTCAAGTCGCAAAAGCCGGATCGATCGTATGAGTTTTTCCTATCATATTGTGATTCCAGCCCGCTTCGATTCGCAAAGACTGCCTGGAAAACCGTTGCTCGATATCGCAGGGAAACCCCTTATCCAGCGGGTTTACGAATGCGCGCAACAAAGCGACGCTGACTCGATTACCGTTGCTACTGATAACCAGGAGATCTTTGACAGGGTAGAGGCCTTCAGGGGCGTGGTTTACATGACCCGTAAGGATCACCTGAGTGGTACAGACCGCGTTGCAGAGGCAACACAGCTGTTGGGCTTAGCTGAGGATGCCCTTGTGCTCAATCTTCAGGGAGATGAACCCCTGATATCGCCTGTTTTGATCAATCAGGTAGCACAGGCCCTGGTCAACGCACCTGACGTCATGATCTCCAGCGCCTGTTGCCCGATCGAATCTCTAGCAGAGTACCAGGATCCTAATGTTGTGAAAGTCGTCCGAAATCAACGGCGACTTGCTGCGTATTTTTCAAGGGCACCGATCCCTTGGATACGCGATGAAGGATCTTCAGATCGCTCGGGTATGCGTTGGTCAGATGCCTATCGGCACTTGGGCATTTACGCCTATCGTGTGGGTTACCTCACCCGATTTTGTGAACTGCCACCTGCACCTACAGAACTGACCGAAAAACTAGAACAGCTCAGAGCGCTGTGGTATGGCGACGCCATAATGGTGTGTGACGCGAAAGAGATTCCGGGACCGGGGGTAGACACCGCGCAGGATCTTCGCCGAGTTGTCGAGTATTTCGAGTCACTGCCAGCGCAGATTGATAAAAACGACTGATTGACATGGTGATGGGGCCACTCATGGTGGGTGTGGAAGGGCAATCTTTGTCGGCCCAAGAGAACGACTGGCTGGCACACCCATCAGTAGGGGGAGTAATCCTTTTTAGTCGCAATTATGATTGCCCAGCGCAACTCACTGATCTCGTAAGCAGTATAAAGGCCATCAAATCACCGAAGTTGCTGGTTGCAGTGGATCAAGAGGGGGGGCGGGTTCAAAGGTTTGTGGTTGGGTTTACCCCTTTGCCACCGCAACATCAAATTGGTGTGCGTTTCGACAACGATCCCACCGGCGCCGAGGAACTTGCTTGGATTCTTGGACGGGTGATGGGTTTCGAATTAAGAGCAGCCAACATTGATATCAGCTTTGCACCGGTGGTTGACTTATATAGACGCGACAGCAGTGCTATCGGCGACCGCGCGTTTCATTCGGATCCAGATGTGGTAATCCGCTTAGCGGGTCGCTTATGTCGCGGTATGCGGACCTCCGGGATCACATCGATCGCCAAGCATTATCCGGGCCATGGAGGCGTCACAGCTGATTCTCACGTTACACTACCGCTAGATCCCAGGTCGATCGAGGCAATCAGTACCACTGATTTGAAGCCATACAGTGCTTATCGGGAAGTCGGTTTTAAGGGCTTGCTGACCTGTCATGTGATGTATCCAGCGATTGATAATCAACCGGCTACGTTTTCTACTCGATGGATTCAAGAGATTCTTCGCAATGACCTGGAATTTTCAGCCGCTGTATTCAGTGACGACCTAAATATGGCCGCCGCTCGCTCGATCGAGGATATCCACACACGCGTTTTATGCGCGCTTGCAGCCGGTTGCGACATGGTTCTGTTGTGCAACAACACGGCAGATATGGATGCTGTGCTGGAACGAGCCCCATGCCATGTTTCCTCAAACAGTAGATTAAGGCTTGAAGCCCTCTACGGATCGGAGCCGAAGAGTTCGACTCAGAACGAAATTGCAGACTGGCGTGGTCGCCTTGTCAATCTGGACTGAGCTTCTATGCGTCTCTGTCAGCACGTTCGATGTAGTCACCGGTGTCGGTGCTGATCCGAATCTTGTCTCCAGGTTTGACGAATGCAGGTACGGTGACACGTATGCCAGTGTCCACAGTCGCGGGTTTGCCTGATCCCGCAGCTGTCTGTCCTTTTACGACAGTTTCTGTATCAGTGACTGTCACGGTGACAGCCGATGGAAGCTCAATGCCAATCGGATTATTGTTGTAGAAGTTAATCTGGACTTCAGTGTTCGGTATCAAGTAACCTTTCTGTTCCGCGACCTCATCGCCGGCAATATGGAGCTGGTCGTAAGTTTCAAGGTCCATAAACACCAGATCATCTCCTTCTGGATAGAGATACAGCATTTTCCGTGGTTCCACGCGTGCTTTTTCCAACTTCTCGTCAGAACGAAATCGTTCATTCAGTTTCGTGCCGTCCGCAATGGCCTTCATCTCTACTTGAGCGAAGGCTCCGCCTTTGCCGGGCTTGACATGTTCCTTTTTCAAAATTCGCCAAAGACGACCCTGATGTTCAATGAGGTTGCCAACCCTTGCGTCAGATGCTGAAATCTTCATACTGATGATCCTGGAGAATGAGCGACGAGAGTTTAAGGCCTGAAGCGGTAGGCAACAACAGAATCGTTTAGCGGTTATGCCCGATAAACAACCAAAAGCAAGTCAAGACCAGCGGCTAGTTGCATCTAAGTGGTACGATCCCAACTGCCGAGCCTGTCCGCGACTGGCCAGTTATCTTGATGAAACCAAACAGGCTTTCCCTGACTATTTCTGCCGGCCAGTACCATGTTTTGGAGATCGGCGCGCAAAACTATTGATCGTGGGGTTAGCACCCGGAAAGCATGGCGCCAATGCAACAGGACGCCCTTTTACCGGCGACCACGCGGGTGTGCTCCTGTATCGCGTACTTCACCGCTATGGGCTGAGCAGCAAACCTGAATCCACAAAAAGAGGAGATGCATTGCAACTACATGGGTGTAGGATTACAAATGCAGTCAAATGTTTGCCGCCTGGAAACCGACCGATCGGATCGGAGGTTAGAAACTGCATTGGCTTCATTGGCGCTGAGATACAGGATCTTCCAAAAGGCGCTGTCATTCTGGCACTTGGACAAGTTGCACACGATGTTGTGATGCGAGTATTCGAGTTAAAGCTTTCGACTCACAAGTTTAGACATGGTGGAGAGTTGGCACTGCCAGATGATCGAATTCTGTTGTCGAGTTATCACTGCAGCCGCTATAACACGCAAACACGCCGACTTACAGAACAAATGTTCACAACAATAGTAAGCAGAGCCAAGCAACTGTCTGGACTTGTTTGAAATGGACAGCGAGTTTGACGGGAAGGCATTTTGCAAGACCGTGTCTCGGTTGCCCGGCGTTTATGTGATGCTCGGGCACTCATCTGAATGCCTGTATGTTGGTAAAGCAAAACATTTGCGTAACAGGCTTACCAGTTATTTTATTTCGACTCCCCAGAGTGGGAAGATACAACGAATGCTTTCCAGGGTAGCCAGTATCCAAGTGCACATTACAAAAACAGAGAGTGAGGCGCTACTGTTGGAGAACACCCTGATCAAGGAGCATCGGCCTCGATATAACATTCTGCTAAAAGATGATAAGAGCTACCCGTATATTCGACTTTCCGAAAGCCATGACTATCCCGGACTTTCTCTTTATCGGGGCAGCCTTGACCCGAGAAACAACTATTACGGACCCTTTTCTAGTGCTGCAGCTGTCCGGGAGACCCTGTCGCAAATTCAGAAAATTATACCCGTTCGCCAGTGCCAGGATAGCTACTTCAGAAATCGGAGCCGACCGTGCCTTCAGTACCAGATAAAACGGTGTTCGGCACCGTGTGTCGGCAAAGTCGATCGCTCTACTTATCTTGCTGACGTGGCGGACAGCGTCTTGCTTCTGGAAGGTAAGAATGAAAAACTGGGCACTTTGCTGGAAAGAAAAATGGAGCAATCGGCGGAGAGTCTGGACTATGAATCCGCAGCGAGATATCGGGATCGAATCGCTGCATTGCGCAAAGTGCTAGAAAAACAGTACGTGTCCGGGGGGGCCGCCAATGCAGATATTGTCGTGGCAGTGGGTCGATCTGATCGAGGCTGCGTGTCGGTCATGAGTATTCGGAATGGTCAGAATTTAGGCATGCGCCATTACTTCCAGAAGACATTGCTGGATGAAACGACCAGCGAGATGCTGGCCGCAATATTGCCGCAGTACTACCTCAGAAACCCGATACCCAAAGAATTGATAGTTCATCCGAAAATAGACGGGGTCATAGAACTCACAAGAATATTTTCAGAAAAAGCAGGAAGAAAGGTAATCATTAAATCCAATGTCCGCGACTATCGAGCGCAGTGGTTAGAGATGGCCCTTCTAAATACGACTGAGAACTTGGACCGCCACCTCGCAAGCAAGGATGCGTACACGACTCGCCTGAAACAGTTGTCGACAGCGTTAGGCCTGGCAGTTGATCCAGTTCGCCTGGAGTGTTTTGATATCAGCCATACTGCCGGTGAAGCCACTGTTGGCGCCTGCGTGGTTTTTGATGCTGAAGGACCGGTCTCATCACAGTACCGTCGATTCAATATGAAGAGCGTTGAGGCGGGCGATGACTATGGCGCCATGCGGGAAGTGCTTCAGAGACGTTACAGGAAAGTTGTAGAGAATCAGGAAGCATTACCGGATCTGGTACTGGTTGACGGGGGTAAGGGTCAGTACCGGATTGCGCATGAGGTTTTGAACGAATTGTTATTGGGGGATATTCCGATCGTGGCAGTCGCAAAAGGGCGGGACCGAAAACCTGGAAACGAAAAACTCTATATATCCCGGCGAAACTCGGTGCTGTCGTTGCCAGGCAGTTCGGCTGGACTTCACCTAATACAACAAATTAGAGACGAAGCGCATCGGTTTGCAATAACCGGTCATCGGCAACGACGTGCTAAGAGGCGGACTTATTCGACCCTCCAGGATGTGCCCGGAATCGGTGCCATTCGCCGCAGAGCATTGCTGAAATATTTTGGTGGCCTCCAGCAGTTAAAGCGGGCGCCCGTTGAAGATCTGATCAAGGTAGCCGGGATCAGTAATTCACTGGCAGAAAAGATTTATCATTTCCTTAGACAGGACTGACCTTACATGTCCTGGACCATTCCAAATCTATTGACCTTGTTGCGGGTCGGATTGATTCCCGTGCTGGTTTTGATGTACTACCTGCCCATCAGCGGAATATACGTGGCTGGTGTTTTCTTGCTGGCCGGATTGACCGACCTGCTAGACGGGTATCTGGCTCGTACGCTGGCGCAAACTTCCCGGTTCGGTGAGTTTCTGGATCCGGTCGCAGACAAACTTATGGTTGCAGTAGTGCTGGTTTTACTTGTGAGTGATGATATTTTGGTATCTGAGTTGTTCAGCTCACAGCTGTTTACGGTAGTCACGGCGATTGTGGTCGGGAGGGAAATTGCTGTTTCGGCACTGCGAGAGTGGATGGCCGAACTGGGCAATCGAGGCGTGGTGGCAGTTGGATTTGTCGGAAAAATTAAAACCGCCTCCCAGATTATTGCGATCGCACTATTGTTGATGGGCCCTGAAGTTGACATCTTCCCAGTGTTGATATGTGGTGAGCTATTATTTTACGTTGCAGGAGGGCTCACGTTATGGTCAATGGTGGTGTACCTGAGGGCAGCATGGCCCGATCTCCGGGGGCGCTGATTGCGCCAGCCTTGGCGCGGGGCGATGCTGGTCACTACCTCATCCAAATTTGCGGCTCACAGACGCTCCAGAACTTGATACTACTGAATAAACGACATTGCGGGGTACAGCGTAAAGCCTGACTGCTGTAAAATGTCTCGCCAAGCAGCGGGAATAGCTCAGTTGGTAGAGCACAACCTTGCCAAGGTTGGGGTCGCGAGTTCGAGTCTCGTTTCCCGCTCCAAATACTTTGTTTCATGGCGCTCCCTTTGGGGGCAATGCCATAAAGCAGGTCACTTACAGATCAAGACCCGAAATCGCTCTGACCAGCTGATCAGGGAATTGTGGATGCACCGCATCGTGGTCTTGGTATTGGCATCTCCAGCCAGCTCTGCGACCACTGGCAACGAGTCACGTTCAGCAGATAACTAATAAAACTGTGCCGGAAGCCGAGCGGATTCGGTTTTAAGGGAAAGCCGCATGACCGAGCTGACTGTCTTCAAGGATGAACGCAAACGGGCGTTCCTGAACGCGGAAGGGGCGGACAAGCCCTTGAAAAGTCCTGTGCCTGGCTCGATCCTGGACTGCGCGCGGGCATATCGTTTGCAACGCTTTCGCGATGAGATGGCGCGACAGGATGTGGCCGGATTGTTGCTGTATGACCCGGTGAACATCCGCTACGCGTTTGATTGTTCCAATATGTCGATATGGACTGCGCACAACCCGATCCGCTACGCGCTGGTCCTGAACGGTGGGCCTGGCATCATGTTTGAATTCAAGGGCTGTGAGCACCTGAATGACGGACTGCCGGGAGTGGACGAGGTGCGTACCGCGATCGGCTGGATGTTTATGTGCGCAGGTGACCGAGCCAAGGAGCGGCTGGTACCCTGGGCCGATGAAATCTCTGATTTGATTAGCCTATATGGTCGCGGCAATACCCGGCTGGGGGTCGATCGGCTAGAGCCTGAAGGCGTGCATTCACTTACCGAACGCGGGGTGCAAGTGATCGACGGCGGACAGATCACCGAGCTGGCACGGTCTATCAAATCCGCCGATGAAATCGAACTGATGCGCTGGACGATCCAAGTGTGCGAGGCCGGCATAGCCCGGATCTATGAGCATTCGGTGGCGGGGGTAACGGAGCAGGAGTTGTGGGCGCACTTGCACTTTGAGAATGCTCGGTCAGGCGGGGAATGGCTGGAAACGAAGCTGCTGACCTGCGGGCCGAATACGAACCCGTGGTACAAGGAGTGTTCGATCCGAGAATGTCAGTCGGGCGAGATGATTTCGTTCGACACCGATATGATTGGACCCTATGGATACTGTGCGGATTTATCTAGGAGTTGGACTTGCGGTTACCTGCCGATGGATGATACACAGAAGCAGCTCTATGTGGCGGCACGTGATCAGATCGAACACAATCTGGCATTGCTGGAGCCGGGGTTGAGCTTTTCCGAGTTCAACGCGAAAAGCTGGCCGGTTCCTGATGCTTACGCGCCCTATCGTTACTCGCTGGCAGCACATGGCGTAGGTATGGCCGATGAGTGGCCCGTGGTGCCGTTACATCCTGATTTCGAGGAGGCCCATTCCGGGCAGTTCGAAGAAGGCATGGTGATTTGCGTGGAGAGTCTGATCGGGGAACAAGGCAGTGAGAGCATAAAGTTGGAGACCCAGGTGCTGATCACGGCGGACGGCTATGAACGGCTGGACAGCTTTCCCTGGGAGATGTGAAGGCGCGAGGTGTAGCGAATCATGGCTATTTCACGAAGTGCTTGGAGGACTAGCCTATAATGGCAGGCTCGAAGAGTGGTTGACCTGCCTTGCCAAGGTGACTGTCGCGAGTTCGAGTCTCGTTTCCCGCTCTAAACTTTCTTCAAGCGATCAAGTTGCTATCCGATCTTTATGATTCAGCCGGTTTCGAGTTTATTGAGAACTAGAATCTGATGAGCATGGGGCAGTGTTTGTGTGGGAGTGTCACTTGGGAACTCGAGCCTGAAGCGTACGCGGCATTCAACTGTTACTGTAAGATGTGCCGTAAAGCGCATGGCACACCATTTGGCACCTATTTTTTTGCGAATTCTGACCAGTTGCGCTGGACGAGCACAACCGACTCGATTGTGTATTATCGCTCGTCACCAATGCTCATCCGAAGTTTCTGCGGGCACTGTGGGTCAGTCGTACCTTATAGCGGTAGTGATTCCAGTCGAGTTGTAACCCCGGGCGGTTGTCATGACCACGGTCGGCCAGCGGATTGCAATATTTTTACCGCGTACAACGCCCCATGGCATGAAATCACGAATGATCTACCCTGCTATGATCATTATCCGCCTGCAAGCGATTTGCTCGGGGTCGAGGAAGAACCGCTGGAGCCAGGCCCTGAAGGTGTTGTAAGGGGCAGCTGTTTATGCGGATTGGTTCAGTTCCACGTCACGAAACCATTCAAAGTAGCCCACAATTGTTATTGCACCCGCTGCCGTCGTGCCTGTGCCGCTGCACATGCCAGCAATGGATTTACGGACTTCGATGGGGTGGTGTTCATAAAAGGCAAGGACCAGTTAAAGACCTACAAACTACCGGAAGCACAGTTTTTCACACAGGTGTTCTGCGAGATCTGCGGATCCAAGATGCCGCGCCTTGATCCAGATCGTAACCTAGCGGTTATACCGCTGGGTTCATTAGATGATGACCCAGGCATCAGGCCGATGGATCATATCTATGTAGCCTACAAATGCGAATGGCATAAAATAACCGATGACTTGCCCGCCTACGAAGAAGGGCCATCGCGCTAGAACGATGATGAACAAACCTACCCGGGGGATTCATTCAGATTCTAAACCTGCAGACCTTGACCCGTTAGCCGCGGAGTGGAAACAACTACTTCAATAAGAGGCTGGGTAGTGAACATCAAAAGTATTCTTTAGGACTGCCCTTAAGCAGCACCGAAAGTTGTGAGTTTCAAAGTGAATTGAATTACGAATTATCTATTGACCAGGTAACCAGCCAATTTCAATCGCTGTTTGTGGTCCGACCGTTACCTGCTTCAAACTCCATGGGATTGAAGCTTCTTTGCTATTTATAGGTATACGACCCCCCATCACTTCTGCTTTCGACTGTGGGTAGCGCGGATTTAGTTTTGGTTCGGCATATCCGTCTGGATAGATAGGCTGTCCCGACTTGGGATCATATTTGTCGCTTGCGCCGACCGTGTGCATGATCTCATGCGCGATGATGACATTATTTGATTCAGACATGTGGACTGCAGAAAAGGCATGCACCACACCAATCAATCCTTTTTGGAGTCCCAAAGAATGTGGCAAGTATTTTAGTTTCTTCGGGTCGTGGAAGAGGGCGAACACTTTGATATCGGCGCGAGGTTCGATTTGCCGCCGTTCTATGGTCCAGACCCAGTAGCGTAGCTTCAGGCTCCACCAGATCACGCTGAATGTACCGCCTGTCAGTGGTGGGCTGGGAGGCGACACAAAAAGGGGAGCGGCCACCCGGACGGTCACAGGTCGATCGAGCTCAAGGCCATAGGTCTGGCCTTGCCGCCTGAAGAATTGCTCGATGGCACTGAAGTGTTCCCGTTCAAGATTTTCGATATAGGTATCAGCCGCGTTGCTGTGATCGGCATTGATTGGATAAACCAATACCCATAGCGGCTCTTGCCAATCCGTGCTGTCTGTACGTGTGAGCCAGGCACCGCCACCGACCAGAATCAGGATGTAGAGGAGGACTACAATGCGAAAACGCCTAAACATGATCTAAAGTTTATTCAACGCTGGTTGCGAATGTTGGGTATTTATTAAGAGCGATGCATGGCATAATCATCCAGAGGATCTGTATAACTCATTGAAATATAGATCATTTAAGGTTCCCTCTGTTTCTCTTTTCAAGGTGGCGCTTTGCTCTATGGTCAGCATATTTAATCAGGTCGATGTTTTGGGTCATTGCCCATCTGCAGCAAATATATGTATCATCTCGCTATAGAGATACACTGGCTGACACGGCAAGTGTGTGAAGGATTGATATGGATATCAGACCTCTCGATACTAATTTTGGCGCCGAAATTGTCGGTCTCGATCTAAACGATCCAGTAGATAATGATACCCTGCGCAAACTGACCGATGCATTGTACTCAAATCGTGTCATTGTGATACGGGATCAAAATCTCGATAAAGCAACTTATTTTGAGTTCGGCCAGAAATGGGGCCATCCAATTCCGCATGTTTTAGACCACTTGAGAATGGCGGATTATCCGGCAATGATGGCAGTCGGCAACACTGAAGAGAAGGACCAGAACGAAGCGATTAGAAATGGTACTGCTCTATGGCATACGGACCAGTCTTACGAAGAGGCGCCGGCCAGTGCAACCATGCTGTATGCGATCAAGGTCCCTCAAATGGGCGGGGAAACACAGATCTGCAATATGGTCAAAGCCTACGAAGATCTGGACGAGAATACTAAGACACGACTTGAGGCTATGCAGGTCGCCCACCAGTATGGCAGAGGCAAACTCAGGCCAGAGGAATTCGGTGCCAGTCCTATCATGACGTCAGAACAGCAGGAGAAATTGCCGACGTTCTATCACCCCTTGGTGATGTCGCATCACATCACCGGATTAAAAGCGCTTTATGCGGTCGGACAGACCGCCTATGCCGTTAAGGGTATGGAGGATCACGAAGCTCTTGCACTGCTGGAGCAACTGAAGGATCACGTGTTGCAGGAAAAATATATCTATAGACATAAGTATCAGGTCGGAGATGTTGCGATTTGGGATACCTTTCAGACGTTGCATTCGGGGCGAAAGATTGATGTTGCCACCGATAATTCCGATTCGAGGCTTTTGTGGCGAATCAGCGTGCGCGGTAAGCCTATTATCTATCACTAAATTTGGGGTTCGAATTACCAGCTTAACAAGCCCTCGTTGATTGCTTTGATTTGAAGTGCCAGTGTTCTCGAAAATATCCGACACTGTGCGAAACTTCCTGCGAAAAACCAGAGCCCAGGCTGACCGGTGCGCATCCACATATTGCGCAATTCCTGACCCTCCTCATCAAATCCCCAGATAGGACCGCAGCGGTTTGAGACTTCCTGGCCAAACAGGCTGGCGACCAGATGATGTTGTCCTTTATAACCCGTGGCGGTGACCAGGAGATCTGCATCAAGGGTCTCTCCATTGTTTAGTTTGGCGCCAGCAGCAATAAACCGGTCAACATCCTGAAACTGAACCACCCTTATTTGGCCGTTTGCGATCAGATCGGAACATCCCACGTTAAAGTAATAGCCGCCGCCTCGTTCCAGATACTTGAATTGCCAGCCGGTGTTGTTCTTTCCATAATCGAGCAAAAACCCGGCTCCCGAGAGAGCATCGAGTAGCGGCTTATCGAATGTTTTTGCTTTTTCTGTCACCAATTGATGCATTTTGCGCAACACCTTAAGCGGTGTTGCGGCAGCAAGCAGATCGCAGTCTTCCAGCGATGGCCCTTCCTCGTACAGGGCATAGGGGAGCTGTGCACTGGGTTCAATGTTGACGACCATCGTTGGACTGCGCTGGATCATGGTGACATCGACCCCGTTTACGTAAAGATCCTGGGCGATGTCATGGCCACTGTTGCCGGTGCCCAACACCAATGCCTTCCGGCCCTGCCAGGCAATGCCGTCAGTGTATTCCTCCGAGTGGACCGTGGTGCCGGCGAAGTCTGTAAAACTGGGAATATCGTCGGGGAGATTTGGAATACCACTGACCCCTGTGGCCATCACGACATGTTGAGGTGTCAGCGTTTGTCGTCGCCCATCTGACGACCTCAATTCAATGGACCAACGCCGTTTGTCGGGGTCGTATTGCCCCCCGCCAACCTCGGTTGCTGTCCATACGTTCAGTTCCATGGCTTCCGCATACGTTTCAAACCAACCCGCGAGCTTGTCTTTGGGAATATAAGTCGGCCAAGTCGGTGGGAAAGGCATGTAAGGCAGATGATTCACCTGCACCTGGTTGTGCAGCGTCAGGGCATGGTACCGGTTGCGCCAGTTGTCGCCGACCCGGTCGTTTTTTTCTACAATGAGTGTATCCACTTGGAGCTGCCGTAACCGCGCGGCAACTGAAAGCCCAGCCTGTCCCGCCCCGACCACCACAACGCTCGGACTTCTTTCCTCGTAGCGGACGTCGATATTCCGGAGATCGAGCCAGTTGGGGCCTTCGAAATCTCGCGAATAGGTTTCACCACTTGGCCGATGGCGACCTAATTGTTCTTCGAAACCTTTTAATTCTTCCAGTTTGGTCAGCAACGACCACGCTTTGAGTTGACCCGAATTATTCGTATCAGGCGTCAGTCTAATAACCCCATGAGACCTGCCGACATTGGTCTCAAAAGAAAATATGGCTTCTATGACATCGACGCCTGCGCGGACCACTGGTCGGGGCGCTGCGTGATCTTGTGGAATCTGGAAACCATAGGGCCGAGTTTCTGCCGCCAGTGCTTGAATCAGCGCGAGGATATTATGGATTCCCGAGACTGTCTTGACGTGCCAGGTAACGGCGAGGAGGTCACGCCAGTGGCAGTCTTCATGGAATAGATCTTGCAAGGTGTCGGTGCTGGCCCGCGTGATCGTTTGTTCAAACAATTGTAGCCAGCGGCTGACGTGAGGCTCCCAAGAGTCAGTTTGTTCGGTTTTGGACGTCGAATTTATCATTGACGGCATGGCTTTGGTTAGAGGACTAGATTGCAACGAAGCGGGCTAATCGTCTGGGCTGGGCTGGTGGAGGATCTCATCCCGCACATACTGGTTGATTTCGGGTTCTTTGTAGCCCAATTCCAGCATCAGTGCCCGGTTATCGGCACCTTGAAACGGGGCAAGCTTTCTCACGCAAGTCGGTTGACCGGAATGCTGAACCGGTGGGCGAGGTACTCGAACGTCACCCAAAATCTCATCTTTAATTATAGTTAATATATTATTTTCAACTATTTGAGGATTGTTTATAAGTTCAATTCTAGTCAGAATTGGAGCCGAAGCGACACCTCCTAAATCGAATCGCTCAAGAATTTTTTCGCTTACCCATGAGCTGATCTCATCCGATACGATCTGGCGCCTTTGGGCTATATTTTCAGAGCGCGCCTGAGCTGTCTTAAATCGGGGATCACAGATCAGGTCGGGCCGATTCAGCGCGTTGCACATGCCTTCCCATTCTGAATCGCTGTTCGCGCCGGCCGTGATGTAGCCGTCAGCAGTTTTGAAAACAAGATCCGGGCTTTTCTGCGAGTGGGCAGGATCTTGTTCTTTCCCGACAAAGCTCAGACTGCCCATCGTCTCGGGCCACAAAAACCCAACCATGGTATCGAGCATCGCCAGGTCCATAGTTTGCCCTTCACCTGTTTTTTCCCGGTAGAACAATGCAGTCGTTATGGCATGCGCAGCAGTCAACGCTGTTGTTTTGTCACAGATGATCGTGCGCACCATCCTGGGGACACCGGTTTTTTGATCGCGCTGAACGTCAGCGAGGCCTGATAGTGCCTGAATAACGGGATCATAGACACGCTGATGAGCGTGGGGACCGTTTTTGCCGAATCCACTGATAGACAGGTAGATTATGTCGGGCTTCAGTTCCCTAACTCTGTCTTCTCCTAATCCCATACGCTCAATGACACCAGGTCTGAAGTTTTGTACCAATACATCGGCACTCTTGACCAATTCCAGAACCAGAGCGAGTCCTTTAGACTGCTTGACGTCGACACACATCGAACGTTTGCCGCGATTGCAGGTGAGAAAAGAACTGGTCATCCCCTTGTGCTTGGTACCCACCCGACGCATGTGGTCACCCGCTGGTGACTCAATTTTGATCACATCGGCCCCCTGGTCCGCGAGGATCATTGTCGCAATTGGGCCCGAAACCATTGTGGTTAGATCCAAAACCCTGACGCCTTTTAGGGGTTGGCTACAGTCGGAAATGTTATGTTTCAAAGGTCGCCCTTAGTCAGTCAAGTAGCAGAGTCTGTAGGCATCCTGGTAAGCCTTTCGAGCATGAAGTCTCTGCTGGTATCCAAGAGCAAGTGGCGATAGCTCGATTTTATAGCTGAGCGCCCAGTCGATACAGGTTAGCAAGAGAATATCAGCACTGCTGAGAACGTCACCCATTAAATAGGGCTGGCTTTCCAGCACACCCGGAATAACGGCGTTAAACTGCTTCAGGAAATATTCCTTGGCAGAGTCCACGGCCATGGGTGCGCGACCGTAAATTTTGTGCAAGTCCCCATGTCGTCTCATGGTGTACAGGGAATGAGCGTCAAGCTCCATGGCTATAAATGCACTCCACTCATCCAATCGTGCTTTTCCGTACCTGTCATATGGCACGAAAAAATCCGGTGGCGTGTCAAAATTTTGAGTGACATAACCGAGGATCGCGACACTCTCTGTAAGGATCAGGTCGCCGTGCTGAAGGGTGGGAACCTTGCCCTTGGGGTTTATAGCCAGATACTCGGCAGTTTGAGTCTCACCTGTACGAGGGCCAATGGGCTTGGTTTCATAAGGCAGACTGAACTCTTGTAGCACCCAGTGTGCTCTCATCGCTCGCCCGGTGGTTGCTCCCCAGAGTATGATATTTTCAGTCACTAATTGTTTTTAGTATTACCGGCAAGATAATCTCGGGCAATAGTCCTACTAGCTTAATGCCAGCCTCGCGTGTATTCACTAATATTACTCGTTTAAGGTCAATAACCATGGACTAAATGGTTAGACCATGTTGGCAGTAAACAAACGAATTAAAGCATAATTGATACCAGCGTTGAGTCGTTGTGGTGGAACTGCGTGCGGGCAAGTCGCAAGCCTGAATCCAGTTTGATCGACGTTATGATCTATAATCGACCCACCTGACCGTACTGTAAACATAGCCGTACGTCATCGGGCCAGACCCCAATAGGTTTGTTCTGCGGACTATTTCGGCTGGGTGGCAGAGTGGTTATGCAGCGGCCTGCAAAGCCGTGTACGTCGGTTCGATTCCGTCCCCAGCCTCCACTTTCTCTGGTGAACCCGACAAAAACACCCACGACCAGTTCTTTTTCGGCACTTCAGAGAAGAAGTCAAGCAACCGTAAAGGACGCGGTACTCGCAGGCCCAGCAGGGCCAATACAGTCTCAGATCCTGAAGCTGTTAGAGAACTATCCAAATGCGTTGGGGCGGAACTGTCGCCCAGGGCACCTGACTGGTTCGTCGCTTATTATCCGCCCGGAAGATTCCCAAATCCTCGTTTTATTTCACGTCAAACTTCAACGCTGGCTGCAACCCGGCGGACACGCGGACGGTGACGGTGATATGGCCCGGGTTGCACTCAGAGAGGCAATTGAAGAAACAGGAATACCCCAACTCGTGGTCGTAGAGCCAGCGATCGACTTGGACATCCACGTCGTCGAACCGCCCCATGAGGATGCTCATGAGCACCATGATGTTCGTTATCTCGTGCTTGCACCGGAAGACGCTCGCCCAGTAGGCAACTATGAGTCCACTGGATTCAAGTGGCTGGATCAAGATGAGATACACCAGATTAATCCAGATGACGGGTTTTTACGCCTGGTGGAACGTGGTCTAACTATGCTCTCCAGGCTACAGCTTGCTCGCCCTCACTGTAAATACTGATTCCAACACCAGTTGTTGGAGGTTATAACAGTGTCGTACCTCCATCGACCATGATCGTTTGACCAGTGATGAACTTTGAGGCGTCGGAGATCAGAAAAGAGATGGTGCCGACCAAGTCCTTGGGTTCCAGGTTAACTTGCAATGCCTGGTTTGAAGCGATCACTGACAATGCTTTTTCTCTTTTTTCACCCATGTACTCTTCGGTGCCTTCGGTGAGAACCGCAGTCGGGGCCACTGAATTAACCCGGATCCAGTCTCGGCCAAGTTCCCGAGCCAGGCTACGGGTCATGCCGATCACGGCAGCTTTGGACATTGCATAGTCCAAAGCATAGGGCATGCCATAGGTGGCCGCGAGCGATGAAATATTAATAATTGTCCCACCACCCGCCTCTTTAATTGAAGGCACACAGGCTCGGCAACAGTTCCATATACCTTTGATATTTACGTCCATCACGTTGTTCCACTGGGATTCGGTAATTTGATCGAAGCGCCCGCCTGAGATATCACCGTACAGGGCAGCATTGTTTACCAGAGAATCAATCCGGCCATAAGCTTCGATTGCAGCAGTGGCCATATCATTGCAACTGGAAGCATCAGTCACGTCCAGATGTACACCTATCGCGTGGCCACCTGCTGATTTCACTGATTCGATGGTATCGCCAGTGTCACGAATGTCGCCTGCGACAACGTTGGCTCCCTGTTCGGCCAAGGACTCACAATAGGCGCGACCTAGACCCCGTGCGCCTCCGGTGACAACGACAGTCTTTCCAATCAGTTCCATCCTTTATCTCCCTTTTCTCTGTGGGATTTGTGTTTGCCTGCGATTTGGGTGCCAGACGCAGCAAGTGCAGGTTGTTCGGTCATGTGTCCCATGATGGGAGCACCCATCCACTATAGTACCGATAAGTTGTCAGAACTAGAATAGGTGTTTGAGCAGTCGGTGGGATCATCTGGTGGGGAACCCGAGAAATGGCGGACTTTGTTATACGCAATACATTGATTGTCGATGGTACTGGAAACCCTGGTTTTCACGGCAGTGTCGCTGTTGAAGGTGGCCAAATCGTTGAGGTTGGGGCTGTTACCGTGTCAGCTTCTGTCAGCGTAGACGCCGAAGGCCTGGTTCTTGCGCCTGGGATTATTGATAGCCATACGCATTTTGACGCTCAAATTACATGGGATCCGATGGTGTCCCCGTCGATTGCACACGGCGTTACGACTGTCCTCATCGGCAATTTCGGTTTTACGATCGCTCCGTGTAAGCCAGAACACCGGGACGTAACCATGCGCAATCTAGTGAGGGTGGAAGGCATGTCCCTCAAAGCAATGGAGTTAGGTATCGACTGGGGGTTTGAATCCTTCTCGGATTATCTCGATCTCCTCGAGACCAAGGGTGTGGGGCCAAATGTTGGCGCGTTTGTTGGACATTCTTCTGTACGTACCTATGTAATGGGAGATGAGGCGGCGCACCGACCAGCGATGGAAGCGGAAGTTGAAAGCATGCGAGAGATCGTGACCGACGCGCTAAAGGCGGGGGCTGTCGGCTTTGCAACGTCTACATCGCCATCCCACAATGGTGCTGATGGTTCCCCCATGCCGCCTCGTTTAGCGGAAAAACAGGAATTAAGACGGCTGGTGGGTGCTTTGGGTGAGCAGCGAAAAGGAGTATTCATGCTCACAAAAGGTGGGACGACACCGGTACCGTTTCTAAAAAGCTTTGCGGCCGGCTATGCAGTCTGATTCGGAGATTCACTATAAAGAATTGCTTTCAGACGAGTCGTTTCGCTCGAAAATCCGATCCGAACTTAAACAACCCGCAGTGGTCAGGCTGTTCAATGGAGAATGGGGGGAATTAAAGGTTCTCGAGGTGATTCAGGATTCAAATCGTCATTTCGAAGGCAAATCGATTTCAGAGATAACCCATGAGGCCGGCGAAGACCCACTTGATTTCCTATTAAACTTGTCTCTACAGGAGAATCTTGAGACCACGTTCCTTTCGGTGTTGCTGAACTCTGACGAAATCGCTGTTACAAAACTTTTGGCTCATCCCTATTCCAGCATCGCCCTGTCGGACGCGGGTGCCCATTTAACATTTTTTTGTGACGCTGGATTCGGACTTCATCTGCTAGGCTATTGGGTTCGTGACCGGCAGATCATGTCACTGGAAGAGGGCGTTCATCGACTGACGGGGCAACCAGCCCAGATCTACGGCATCCCCGGTCGAGGCTGTATCGCTCCAGGCGCGCATGCGGACTTGTTGTTGTTCGATCCCAAAAGAGTCGGCCGTAGTCGGGCTAGACGAACTAATGATCTGCCCGGTGGGCAGCGCCATTTAACCACTGATCCGCAAGGCGTTTATGGTGTTTGGATCAATGGATGTCAAGTTTGGGGGGATACCGAGCCAGTGGCCATAGATCACTATCCTGGCCAAGTACTTAGAAAATTTGATTCATAATGAAGACCATTGGATATTATTTATCAGTTGTCTCACCCTGGAGTTATTTGGGACATAGACGTTTTTACGACATAGCCAGGGCGCATTCAGCTGAAATTCTGTACCTGCCGATCGACTCTTCCATCGTATTTCCCAAGACAGGGGGATTGGCACTGAAGGACCGATCACTGCAACGAAAGCGTTATCGAATGCAGGAACTACGCCGATGGCGTAGTCACCTCAAGCTGGAACTTAACCTGGAACCCAAGTATTTTCCGACTGATCCTAAACTAGCCTCCTGCGTAGTTATTGCGGCCATAGAAGCAGGTCACAACGTTACCGAGCTTGTCTATGAACTGATGCGGGCCGTCTGGGTGCGTGAAGAAGATGTGTCGGATCCTTCGGTCATAAAAAGTGCGATTGAGCGGTCTGAAGGGAACGTAGCTGAATTGCTGTCAGCAGCAAATCAGCTCCATGTTCAGAGTGTTTTTTCTGAAAATAGCGAAAGAGCTGTTACTAAAGGCGTGTTTGGCGTCCCCAGCTATGTTGTCGGCGAGGAGGTATTCTGGGGACAAGACCGGCTCGAGTTCCTGGATACGTTCTTGAACGACGACTTTGCTTAACCGACGATTTATTTGTATCTATGATGATGACTAGTAAAAGTTTTAGAGTGATTACGACAGGCCTTGAATTTCCAGAAGGTCCCATCGCGATGGAAGATGGGTCCATACTTGTGGTCGAGATCAAGCGCGGAACACTGACCCGGGTATTGTCTACCGGGGAACAGGAAATTGTTGCCGAGCTCGGTGGAGGCCCAAACGGGATAGCTATTGGGCCCGGTGGAAAGTGTTTCGTCTGTAACAACGGCGGTTTTGAATGGCATTCGGACAAAGCCGGTAAACGGCCTACGTTGCAGTCTGCTAGCTACAGTGGTGGCCGGATCGAGGTTGTCGATCTGAATACCGGTTCAGTCGAGCTGCTCTATACGGAAGTCGATGGGGTTTCTCTGTCCGGCCCGAACGACATCGTTTTCGATGCACAGGGCGGGTTTTATTTTTCGGATCTGGGTAAAGTTCGAAGACACGATCAGGATCGTGGCCGGGTGCTGTACGCAAAAGCTGACGGTTCGTTCATAAGAACTTTGGCCGCCCCGGTTGAGATGCCCAATGGCGTAGGCTTATCGCCGGATGAATCGACTTTATATGTGGCAGAAACCCCAACCGCTCGCCTTTGGGCATTCGATCTGATAGCGCCTGGTCGTGCCCAGAAACTGCCGTGGCCCTCGCCACATGGTGGCCGATTTATTGCGGGATCGTCGGGCTACCAGCGGTTTGACAGTCTGGCGGTTGAAGCAGATGGTCGAGTGTGTGTTGCAACACTTGTGAACGGAGGTATCAGTGTTGTCTCGCCTGATACAGGTTCGGTAGAGCATATCCCATTCCCCGACCCGTATACCACGAACGTCTGTTTTGGCGGAGATGGACTAAGAACGGCCTACATTACCCTGTCGCAATCTGGCCAACTGATCGAGGCCCCCTGGCCTCGTGCTGGACTGGCTCTGAACTATCTGAATAAATAGTATTCAGGTTCGGTGGGTCGTCCAGTTTGTGCCGTGGTAGAGAATCTGTCGTCGTATTTCTTCAGACTCTTTATGAAAAGCCACAGCGACTGGGTCAAAGTCGTAACGTGGTTCGGGTTCCAGCTCAAAATGTTGGTGATTATCTACGCCTCTGACTAGGGCTGCACTGTCCTGGTCTGAATATTGTTGCTGGGTATCCGGAGGTATGTACCTTATCGCCAGGCCAACCCTTCGATCGTCAGTTTTATTGGGATAGGAGGCGTGCGCAATACGAAAAGCAAACAGGACTGCTTGGCCTGTATCAACTACCAGATTGACTGCCTTATCCTCATTAATGTCATCTATGGATTGTCCCCGGGTCAGCATATTGTCGTTATGATAGGTTTCTTCATGGGCCAAATCAGGGCCGAGGTGACTGCCAGGCAACACACGCATGCAACCGCTTTCTATCGTTGAGGGAGAAAGAGCCACCCAGACCGTGACCAGCTTGTCAGTATCCAGACCCCAATACTGGCTGTCCTGGTGCCAGGAAACGAACTGAGGAGAGTTGGCCTCTTTGATCCACCAATCGGTCGACCAGACCATGATGTCGGGGCCGATAATGTCCTCCACCACATCAAGTATTCTTGGAGACCGGATCAGGTCAGAGAGCCACTTGAAAAGCAGATGGTTCTTGAACCGAAGTGATCCCGTTAATACCCCGTCGTTTTCTGCTTCAAACGATTCCAAGTTGGCACGAAGGTGTAGGGCATGGTCGGCAGATAGGACCGGAAACGCTGGCAGAAAACCAGTTTCTTGAAACTGACTGACTTGAAGATCAGTAAGATTTTTGCCCATTGATGCAATATCCCAGCGATGCCCTTGAATCCAGAAAGCAGCTTTCAGGCCAATGAGGACTTCCAGTCTTGTTTAGATTCTAATAGATTTACGGTTTTGGTGATCAAAACAAGGTCTGATGATTAGAAGAATTCAACCTAAAGCAGTACCAGGATCCGATGCCCCGTTCAGCCAAATCGTATTGGACGACTGTTACGCCTATCTTGCAGGGCTGGTCGCGGCGGATTTCCCGAAAGGCGCGGTAGTCCTCGGGGATGTGGGTGCGGAAACGCGAGCCATTATGGGGGCCATTTCTGCCATGCTGAATGAAGTCGGGCTAACCCTCGAGGACGTTGTAAAAGCTGAGGTGCATCTCGCCGACTTGAGCGACTTCGATGCTATGGATGCCGCATACCGAGAGTATTTCCCTCCTAAGGTTTACCCAGCCCGTACAACAACTGAGTCGCCTAAACTGTTCGGCGGATCAAAAGTAGAGGTCACTGTGCAGGCTCGGCTCCGAAACGCGCCGTAAAGATTCAAAACCTCAAACCAAAAGACATGAACTGGAGAAAGGCATGAATTGGGATTGGCGCATAACCATATTGCTAATTTCTCTACTCTGGATGGCATACGCGCTTATACAGATGTTTCAATGAATACCGCCTACGTTTTATGGCACCTTGCCAACCGCATCAGGTGAACCCGGCCAATGATGGCAAAGAAGAAACTAAATCCTCCATTCGACTGGGAATCCTGGTATCAGGCCTGTGGCGGGCGCGTTGATCACACACCCCAGGCGAGCAAGATTGTTGCCAAAATATATAACGAACAGGCGCCAAAATTTACCGGTTTCGTAGAAAGCACTACTCGCCCATTTGGCTCGCCAGATCAGGCTAGTAAATTTGTTAAAACTGTGGCAAAAGGCGCGGGCGCAGCAGCTGTGGGGATAGCCAAAATCGAACCTAGTGATGTCTATGACGGTAGGTCTGTCAATGAGACTTACGCCATCGCTATTGGACAACGCATGCTGTGGAAGCATTTCCAGACCGTACCCTCACAGGAAAGTGGTGTGGAGTGTTGTCGTGTCTACTATGATTTGGGAGCAATTTGCATTGCGGTTGCTGATGCCCTTCGTGAGCGCGGATATCCTGCTAGGGTAGAGGACCCAGTAGGCGATTCTGATTTAATGCACATACCCATTGCCCTGAGGGCTGGATTTGGCGAACTCGGCCGACATGGTTCTATTATTCATCCGGAGTTGGGGCCGCTTTTCAGATTGGGAACTGTGGTCACCGATCTACCCATGACGTGTGATGAACCGGTCGATCTTGGTATTGCAGAATTTTGTGATCGTTGCAAAGCGTGTCAAAAGTATTGTCCTGCTGACGCGATACCTGAGGAGAGAAACCCAGCAGCTGGAGTTGATCCCATTGGGAAAACACGCTATGTGTTAGATACTGGACGCTGTTTTCCTTACTTTGCTAGACAGCACTACTGTTCAATCTGTTTGGCGGTCTGCGCCTACAAGCACAAACAGTGGGCGCAAGATTTCACGGGCGAGCAGACCAAGTTGAGCCCAACAACGTTACTAAAAGATCCTCCACCTACGGTTGATCTGTCACCATCGACCCGGGTGCACGATTATCCAAAGCTCAAAGTATTGTACAACCGAAGCAACCCAGACCGGTAAGCTGTCTGAAGCACTGCATTAAATTACCCGCAATCTAGGTTAGACAGAAAACATAGATTGCGATGTGGCAACATCATTAGCTAGCGATATTGGTGCCAATTGTCTGGAGCATTTCGGGTGTTGGAGTACGGTTTATGGTGGGTGCAACTGTTTGGCAAATCAATTTCTACCGTTTGCTGGCGCTCAGGCTGCTTGTATTTTTGTATTTGCTCTTTCGTTACCGTGGTTGCTCGGGTACTCGGTTATGGGTTTGTTGTCTTTTCCGCTCGAGAGTGAGTTCGCTGCTGGTGTGGCCCAGATGATCGGAAAGCTCGTTAACTGATTGCGAATCGCATCTCTCGGGGCAAGTTTTTCTCCAGGGCACGGTGCTAAAATCTAGTCAGTTATAGGGAGCTATTACTCAGTTGGAGTGCACGGGCAGTGCACCATAAATTATATCCAACTGTAAATGGTAGAAAACCCTTTAAAATCAATGCGGCCCGGGTGGCGAAACTGGTAGACGCAAGGGACTTAAAAT
>JYMV01041018.1_pt2 | contig 51238 bp, 61 predicted proteins | sample 338911 | NCBI WGS metagenome assembly JYMV01 (sample SAMN03354496, study PRJNA234377) | hydrothermal vent metagenome | biome: Deep sea; feature: Hydrothermal plumes at the Eastern Lau Spreading Center, Western Pacific Ocean; material: Seawater | place: Tonga | collected 2009 | depth 2000 m m | reverse complement strand
CCTATAGCGATGGAAGAGGGGTTACGTTTCGCTGTTCGGGAAGGTGGTCGTACAGTGGGCGCCGGCGTCGTTACTAAGATCATCGAGTAGCAGGGAAAAATAAAGCGAGGTCACTCGCCAGGCTGGGCACGAACTTTTTAGGCCAGTAGCTCAATTGGCAGAGCGGCGGTCTCCAAAACCGCAGGTTGGGGGTTCGATTCCCTCCTGGCCTGCCAGATTCTTGAGGCAGATAAGGGTTGGTCGATAACCTAAAGTTGGTCGCGGCCGTAGTCGCCATCATCGCCGGTATCGCGGTGTTTTATGCGTTCGGTGACATGTCTGCGCTATTGCGCGCGTTGATTGTTGTCGTGGGTGTGGTTGTTGCGGGCGGGATTGCTTTGACGTCGACGCCGGGAAGGAACGCCTGGCAGTTTGCAATTGGAACCCGTGCCGAAATACGTAAGGTGATCTGGCCGAGTCGTCGAGAGACGGTGCAGACGACGCTGGTGGTTATTTTGATGGTGCTTGTTGTCGGTATCTATTTGTGGCTACTGGACGCCCTGTCGTTTTGGGCGATCTATGAACTGGTTCTGGGGTTGGGCAGTTAAATGACAGTCGAAATTAAAGAAGACATGCGCTGGTACGTGATTCAGGCCTTTTCCGGATTTGAAAAGAACGTACAGAAATCGCTGAAAGAATATATAGCTCGCGCTGGTATGGAGGCGTATTTTGGTGAGGTCGAGGTGCCCACCGAACAGGTTGTTGAGTTGCGAAATGGTCAGAAACGAACCAGCGAGCGAAAGTTTTTCCCCGGCTATGTCCTGATTCATATGAATATGACTGATGAAACCTGGCATCTCGTGAAATCGGTTCCCCGTGTATCAGGGTTCGTTGGCGGCAGTGGCTCAAAGCCCGTGCCCATATCTGATCGAGAAGCAGAGACGATTCTGCAGCAGGTTCAGGAAGGAGCAGAGCATCCGCGACCCAAATATACCTTCGCACCAGGTGAGGTGGTTCGGGTGACTGATGGACCGTTTAAGGAATTTAGCGGAACCGTAGAGGACGTAAATTTTGAAAAGAGCAAACTCAAGGTTTCTGTGTCAATTTTTGGCCGCTCAACACCGGTCGAGTTGAATTTCAGCCAGGTCGAAAAAGGCTGAAGTTGCTGGCGTGTGGTGAACGCTGGCTAAAATTAAAGGGGAGCCGAAAGGCGTCAGGACCCGAAGGAGTAATGCGATGGCAAAGAAGGTAGAGACCTATATAAAGCTACATGTACCGGCGGGTGGTGCTAAACCAAGCCCACCTGTTGGGCCCGCGCTGGGTCAGCACGGCCTGAACATCATGGAATTCTGTAAAGCATTCAACGCCGATACTCAGGACGTTGAGCCGGGACTGCCGATTCCAGTCCTGATTACGGTGTATAGCGATAAAAGCTTTTCGTATATCAAGAAAACACCGCTGGCATCTGTACTTTTAAAGCGGGCAGCCGGCGTCGAGAAGGGCAGTGGTGAACCCCATCGGGAAAAGGTCGGCAAGGTCGGGCGGAGTCAGCTCGAGGAAATAGCAAAAGCGAAGATGCCCGATCTCAGTGCCTACGATATTGATCAGGCTGTTCGCATCATTGCCGGCAGTGCCCGAAGTATGGGCATCGAAACAGAGGGGGTGTGATATGTCGAAAAGGGGAAAGCGTTACCAGAAAGCGGCAGAATCACTGGATCCACAGGCGTTCTACAGCCTGGATGATGCGTTGTTGAAGGTCAAAGCGGGGGCATCGGCAAAGTTTGATGAAACTGTAGATGTCGCTATTAATTTGGGTGTAAACGCTAAACAATCCGACCAGAGTGTTCGCGGTGCGACCGTATTACCATGTGGCACAGGAAAAACAGTAAAGGTCGCGGTTTTTGCCGAGGGAGCTGATGCCGAAGCGGCTCAGGCAGCAGGCGCGGACATTGTCGGTCTGGATGACCTGGCTGAAACGATTCAGGGCGGTGAGATCAAATTTGATATCTGCATCGCGACGCCTGCCACCATGCGTGTGGTCGGCAAATTGGGCCAGGTGCTGGGACCACGCGGACTGATGCCTAATCCTAAAGTGGGTACAGTGACCCAGGACGTTGCCAAAGCCGTCGAAAATGCAAAGGCGGGTCAGGTTCAATTTCGAATAGATAAGGCGGGCGTTGTGCACTGCCCAATAGGCAAAGTGTCCTTTCAACAGGACGATCTTAAGGAAAATATTTTGGCGTTGGTGGGCGCGCTGAACAAAGCAAAGCCCTCTGGCGCTAAAGGTCAGTATTTCAAGCGTGTCACTCTGTCGACCACGATGGGTCCGGGTGTAAAAGTCGACCGAACCGCTTTCACTGGATGAGGTCGTGTGGTTTGAGGGGCTTGGCCTGGGGAGTATTCCAGGCGGAGTTCGTCGAAGACCGTAGGCGTTGTGACCGGCTTTCGCCGGACAGGCTTAATTGGCTACGTGCCAGCCTACGCAGGCGGTGCCGCGGTATCGGTTAAGGACCGATCAGGACACCATATGTTAAACGAGTAACTGGGGAGTAAATGCTTCATGAGTCTCAGTATTGATCAGAAAAAGGCCATTGTTAGCGAGGTTGTGCAGATCTTCTCTGCAGCCCAAGCTGCTGTGCTGGCTGAGTATCGAGGACTCAGTGTCGCGCAGATTACCGAACTACGCAGTGAAGCCAGAAATAATGGCGTTGATATCCGGGTGGTTAAAAACACCTTGGCTAGACGCAGTGTTTCTGGAACGCCATTTGAGAGTTTGACTGATCACTTCGTGGGTCCGGTACTCATCTCATCCGCGGGCGACCCCGTAGCAGTGGCAAAAGTGGTGAGCAAATTTGCCAAGGATCACGAAGCGCTCAAGATCACGGTCGGTGTCATGAATGGTGACCTGATCGACAAGAGCACGATCCAGACGCTGGCGAGATTACCTGGTCGAGATGAACTGCTGGCTACCCTGATGGCAACAATGCGTGCGCCACTGGATAAGTTCGTTCGTACACTGAATGAAGTGCCCGGAAAGCTGGTTCGAGCCATGGCTGCCTACAGAGATAGCAGGCAGGCCGAATCCGCTTAATGGTACTGGATACTCCAGCAAGAGCAATCCCTAATATCAGGAGAAACTGTGATGTCCCGTGAAGAAATTTTGAGTGCAATTTCTGAATTGTCTGTGCTTGAACTGTCTGACCTCATCAATGACATGGAAGAAAAATTTGGTGTTTCCGCGGCGGCTGCCGTAGCTGTTGCGGCACCTGCAGCTGCTGCGGCAGATGCAGACGATGCCGAGGAACAAACCGAATTCGACGTTGTCTTGTCCTCATTTGGTGAGAAGAAGGTTCCCGTGATTAAGGCAGTCCGGGCGATGACCGGTCTTGGCCTGAAGGAAGCTAAAGACCTGGTTGAATCTGCGCCCGTACCAATCAAGGAAGGTGTCGCTAAGGACGAGGCCGAGGAGTTGAAAAAACAGCTGGAGGATGTTGGTGGAACCGTCGAGGTGAAGTAACACTGATTTTCCGGTGCTTACCTTGCAAAGCCAGGTTCCAAAGACTGGGTTGGCTGCTAGCTTCGCCTATCAGCCAACTCCACCTTTTATTGTGAATAACCGCCCGCGGGCGGGGATGCCATATTTCACTTAAGTCCCATCGAACGATCGAGAGCAATAAATGACTTATTCCTTTACCGAGAAAAAACGAATCCGTAAAAGCTTCAGCAAACGCGCGGGCAGTTCACCTGCCCCGCACTTGCTGGAGATCCAGAAGTCATCCTACCGCAAGCTCCTGCAGGAGGGTGTTGCACCGATGCAGCGGATCGATGAAGGTCTTCAGGCGGCGTTTAAATCAGTGTTTCCCATCGAAAGTTACAGTGGTGCTGCTTCGCTAGATTTTGTTGGATACCGTCTGGGCCAGCCCACATTCGATATGCGGGAGTGTCAACAGCGCGGTTTGATCTATTCTGCGCCGCTTTACGCGACACTGCGCCTGATTGTGTTTGAAAAGAGCGACTCAGGCGGGGCAAAGACACTTCGCGACATGAAAGAACAAGAAGTCTACATGGGTGAAATGCCTTTGATGACAGAAAAAGGAACTTTTGTGATCAACGGGACCGAGCGTGTAATTGTCTCCCAGCTGCATCGCTCTCCGGGCGTGTTTTTCGATCATGATAAGGGAAAAACCCATTCGTCAGGCAAGCTACTTTTCAATGCGCGGGTCATCCCGTATCGCGGGTCGTGGCTGGATTTTGAATATGATCAGAAAGATCTGCTGTTCGTGCGTATTGACCGCAGGCGTAAGCTTCCCGCTACGATCGTTTTACGGGCTCTAGATTACTCGACTGAAGAGATACTGGCCTTGTTTTTTGAAACAGACCATATCCAGCTTCAATCCGAGGGTGCCACTATTTCTCTTGTTGCAGATCGGCTGCGGGGGCAGGAACTGGAATTTGATATCGTCAATGCGCGGGGCACGGTGATCATTGAAGCAGAAAAGCGCTTAACGGCGCGGCATATCCGGGAGCTGGAAAAGGCGGGGCTAGAAGAAATTAAGGTGCCGGATTCATTTCTGCTGGGGCGGTCACTGTCGCGGGATCAGGTAGATACTTCGACAGGTGAATTGCTGGCTAGTGCAAACGATCAGATCACCACTGAACTTCTGGAAAGCCTCAGGGCAGCAGGATTGGTTGAATTTGAGACGATCTACACGAACGATCTGGATCATGGTCCCTATATTTCAGAAACCCTCCGGGCCGATCCAAGCAACAGTGCGCTTGAGGCACAGGTCGAGATTTATCGGATGATGCGGCCTGGAGAGCCACCAACCAAGGACGCAGCCGAGCAACTGTTCCGTAACTTGTTTTTTAATATCGATCGTTATGATCTTTCTGCTGTTGGACGGATGAAGATGAATCGGCGTTTAGAGCGGACCAGTGATGAAGGTCCCGGAACGCTCAGCCAGCAGGACATAGTTGACGTGATCAAAGTTTTGGTGTCACTGAAGAATGGTCAGGGTGAAACCGATGACATTGACAACCTGGGCAATCGTAGAGTTCGTTCAGTTGGTGAATTGGTAGAGAATCAGTTCCGAATTGGGTTGGTTCGAGTAGAACGTGCAGTGCGTGAGCGTTTATCGATGGCGGAATCTGAAAATCTCACCCCACAGGACCTGATTAACGCGAAACCTGTATCAGCGGTGATCAAGGAGTTCTTTGGATCAAGCCAGCTGTCTCAATTTATGGACCAGACCAACCCGCTTTCAGAAGTAACCCATAAGCGGCGCGTTTCTGCTCTGGGTCCAGGCGGATTGACGCGGGAACGGGCAGGATTTGAGGTCCGCGATGTGCACCCGACTCATTACGGCCGGGTCTGTCCGATCGAGACCCCTGAGGGCCCAAATATCGGTTTGATCAATTCTCTGGCGATCTATGCACGTACCAATGAGTATGGTTTTCTGGAAACACCTTACTGCAAGGTGGTGGACCAGACCGTGACCGACGATGTCACGTACCTGTCAGCGATAGAAGAGGGCAAATATGTCATCGCCCAGGCCAATGCGCGAGTCAACAATAAAGGCAAGTTGATCGACGATCTAGTTTCCTGTCGTTATCAGAATGAATTTACGTTGTCGACGCCAGATAAGATCGACTATATCGACATTGCACCATCGCAGATCGTATCGGTTGCGGCCTCGCTGATTCCGTTTCTTGAGCACGATGACGCTAACCGGGCTCTGATGGGATCAAACATGCAGCGCCAGGCTGTGCCGACCCTGCAGACGGAAACGCCATTAGTGGGTACTGGTATGGAGCGAATAGTAGCCACGGATTCAGGGGTCGTGGTGATTGCGCAAAGATCGGGCGTAGTCAACGCAGTGGATTCCTCAAGAATCGTTGTCAAAGTTGACGACAAAGAAGTAGGTGCGAGTGATTCGGGTGTCGATATCTATAATCTGGTCAAGTACACGCGATCGAATCAAAACACGACGATCAATCAGCGCCCATTGGTAAAGGTCGGTGACAGAATCGCCAAGAATGACGTGCTCGCGGATGGGCCGTCTACAGATTTGGGTGAATTGGCATTGGGAAGGAATGTGCTGATTGCGTTTATGCCTTGGCATGGCTACAACTTTGAAGATTCCATACTGATTTCAGAGCGCTTGGTGAAGGACGATGTATATACCTCAATCCATATCGAGGAACTCAGTTGTTACGCACGTGATACCAAACTGGGTTCTGAGGATGTGACCCGCGATATACCCAATGTTGGTGAGTCCGCTTTGTCTCGACTCGATGAGTCCGGGATCGTCTATATCGGTGCAGAAGTAGAGCCAGGCGACATCCTGGTAGGGAAGGTCACGCCAAAGGGCGAGACTCAACTTACACCAGAAGAGAAGCTGTTACGCGCGATTTTCGGCGAAAAGGCATCCGACGTTAAGGATACATCGTTGAAGATGCCTTCAGGCATGTCCGGTACCGTGATCGATGTTCAGGTTTTCACACGGGATGGTGTCGACAAGGATACTCGCGCACTGGCTAATGAGGCTGGAGAACTTGCAGGAATCAAGAAGGACCTCCGCGATCAGCAAAAGATAGTCGAGGACGATACTTACGATCGTATTACCCGACTGCTCAGCGGCAAGGTCGCCGAAGGCGGACCAGGTGACCTGAAGGCCGGCGATAAGGTAAGCAGGCCCTATCTCCAGGAACTGCCACGCGACAAGTGGTTTGAAATCCGGTTGCGCGATGAGTCAGCGAATACTGTATTGGAAGGAATTCGTAACCATCTCCAAGAACAGGCCCGGCAGTTTGATGAATTTTTCGAAGAGAAGCGAAGAAAACTCGAAGCTGGTGATGACCTTTCTCCAGGTGTGTTAAAGATGGTCAAGGTGTTTGTCGCGGTCAAACGTCGACTGCAGCCTGGGGATAAGATCGCCGGTCGCCACGGTAATAAAGGTGTGATCTCCAAAATTGTTCCAGTCGAAGATATGCCATATCTTGAGGATGGAACTACGGTAGATATTGTGCTTAACCCTCTGGGCGTGCCATCACGAATGAATGTGGGGCAAGTGCTGGAGACCCACTTGGGCTGGGCATCAAACCATTTGGGCCGCCAGATCGGAAAAATGATTGACAGTCAGGCAGCGCCGCCTGATATCCGCAAAAAGTTGGAGGATATCTATAACCATGTTGGCAAGACTGAAGATCTTGATACGCTTTCTGATAATGAAATTATCGAACTGGCGGATAATCTGCGCGGTGGTGTGCCTATTGCGACGCCAGTATTTGATGGCGCGTCGGAAGCCGAAATCAAGAAACTGCTTAAATTAGCAGGGTTACCGGAAAGCGGTCAGACGTTTTTGATTGACGGTCGAACAGGTGAAAAATTCGATCGTCCGGTGACTGTAGGCTACATGTACATGCTTAAGCTTAATCATCTTGTCGATGACAAGATGCATGCCCGTTCAACTGGTCCCTACAGTCTGATCACCCAGCAGCCCTTGGGCGGTAAGGCGCAGTTCGGTGGTCAGCGATTCGGCGAAATGGAGGTTTGGGCGCTAGAGGCTTATGGAGCTTCTTATACCCTCCAGGAAATGCTGACGGTCAAATCAGATGATGTGATTGGTCGAACGGCGATGTATGAAAACATTGTCAGGGGTGACCATCGCATGGAAGCAGCCGTGCCCGAATCATTCAATGTATTGGAAAAAGAGATCAGGTCACTAGGCCTGAACATCGAACGGCGGCAGGGACGGTAAGCCAGTGCTTAATTATTTGCCATCTATGCCCACCACAGATTTAAAGCTCGGGGAATTGTTATGAAAGATCTGTTCAGCCAGTTCGGAAAGCACAATATCGTAGAAGAAGATTTTGATTCGATCAGGATCGGACTTGCGTCACCTGACAAAATACGATCGTGGTCCTGGGGTGAAGTTAAGAAACCCGAAACCATAAATTACCGTACCTTCAAACCGGAACGCGACGGGCTGTTTTGTGCAAAGTTGTTTGGCCCGATCAGTGATTACGAGTGCTTATGCGGTAAATACAAACGTCTGAAGCATCGGGGCGTGATTTGTGAGAAATGCGGCGTTGAAGTCACTTTGTCGAAAGTGCGTCGAGAGCGCATGGGCCACATCGAACTGGCCAGCCCGGTAGCTCATATCTGGTTTTTGAAGTCGCTGCCATCCCGGTTGGGTGTGTTACTCGATATGACCGTACGCGAGATCGAGCGCGTGCTGTACTTCGAGGCCTATGTCATTACTGATCCCGGGATGACTGAGCTCGAAACCGGCACGTTGCTGGCTGAGGAAGCCTACTATGATGCTGTCGAAGAATACGGCGCAGACTTTGAGGCAGGAATGGGTGCCGAGGCGATCAGGGAATTATTGAAAGCACTGGATCCTAAAACGGAATCTGCTTTACTGCGCGAGCAGCTTGCTGAGTCGACATCAGAGACAAAGACCAAAAAACTGATCAAACGACTCAAGGTGGTCGAAGCATTTATCCATTCTGGGAATAAGCCGGAATGGATGATCATGGAGGTGCTGCCGGTTTTGCCCCCGGACTTGAGGCCTCTTGTACCCCTAGAAGGCGGTCGATTTGCAACATCAGACCTCAATGACCTCTATCGGCGTGTGATCAACCGTAACAATCGCTTGCGCCGACTACTCGATCTTAATGCGCCGGAGATCATCGTCCGAAATGAAAAACGTATGCTGCAGGAGTCGGTGGATGCGCTGCTTGATAATGGTCGCCGAGGAAAGGCTGTCACTGGTCCGAACAAACGGCAACTGAAGTCTCTGGCAGATATGATTAAGGGGAAACAGGGTCGTTTTCGTCACAACCTGCTCGGTAAACGAGTCGACTACTCTGGCCGATCTGTCATTGTGGTCGGGCCGACACTCAAACTGCACCAGTGTGGGTTACCTAAGAAGATGGCACTGGAACTCTTTAAACCATTCATCTTTCATAAACTGGAGATGCGGGCCCTGGCTTCAACGATCAAGCAAGCTAAAAAAATGGTGGAGATGGAAGAGCCGGAAGTCTGGGATATTCTCGATGAGGTTATTCGCGAACACCCGGTACTTTTAAATCGTGCACCAACGCTGCATCGGCTGGGGATTCAGGCATTTGAACCCATACTGATTGAAGGAAAGGCGATACAACTACACCCCCTGGTTTGTACGCCCTATAACGCGGACTTTGATGGGGACCAGATGGCGGTACACGTCCCGTTATCAGTTGAGGCCCAACTGGAAGCACGATCACTGATGATGTCCTCAAACAACATCCTATCGCCAGCTAATGGCGATCCAATCATTGTTCCGTCACAGGACATCGTGTTGGGTCTTTACTACATGACCCGTGAAAAAGTGAATGCAGTGGGCGAGGGGATGGTCCTATCCGATGTGTTGGAGGTTCGACGTGGGATTGACACTGGCGTTCTGTCGTTGCATGCGCGCATCAAAGCCCGCATTACAGAGTCACGAGTGACTGCCGATGGAGATTTTGAAAGCATTACAACACTCTACGAGACTACGGCGGGTCGTGCTTTGCTGTCGGAAATTCTGCCCAAAGGGCTCTCTTTTGAACTGGTCAATCAGGTGATGAGAAAACGGGCGATTTCAGGCCTGATCGATGAGTGCTATCGGAAAGTCGGCTTAAAAGAAACTGTTATTTTCTGTGACCAGTTGATGTATACCGGGTTCTCGATGGCAGCCAAGGCAGGTGTTTCGATCGGCGTAGACGATATGATGGTGCCGTCTATCAAGGCGGATGTCCTGGCGAAGGCTGAAAGCGAAGTGAAGTCAATCCAGGAGCAGTATGGATCTGGGCTGCTGACTGACGGAGAGCGTTACAACAAGGTCGTCGATATCTGGACCCACGCCAGTGATGAAGTTGCCGGAGCGATGATGGACCAGCTCAAAGTCGAAAAGGTTATCGATTCCCAGAATCAAACGGTTGATCAGGAATCGTTTAACTCGATCTACATGATGGCTGATTCCGGTGCCAGGGGCAGTCATGCCCAGATTCGACAGCTTGCCGGGATGCGTGGTCTGATGGCGAAACCGGATGGTTCGATCATCGAGACTCCGATTACAGCGAACTTCAGAGAGGGTCTCAATGTTCTACAGTACTTTATTTCAACACACGGTGCACGTAAGGGCTTAGCCGACACTGCGCTGAAGACAGCGAACTCCGGTTATCTGACTCGTCGCCTGGTTGATGTGTGCCAGGACCTGGTGATCACGACCGGCGACTGCGAAACAACCAGGGGCCTGCAACGTGAGGCAATCGTCCAGGGTGGTGAGGTCGTAATACCGCTGGCTGATCGAATTCTTGGTCGTACGATTGCTGAAGAGGTGGTCAGCCCAGTGGATGGTCAGCAACTGCTGCCCGCGAACGGTATAGTCGATGAAGAAGTTGTTTCATTATTTGAAGAGCACAACGTCAATCAGGTCATGGTGCGCTCACCGGTGACCTGTGAGACCCGTTTTGGCGTGTGTTCTACCTGCTATGGTAGAGATCTGGCACGCGGGCAAGTGGTCAACAGGGGCGAGGCCGTGGGTGTGATGGCAGCGCAGAGTATCGGTGAGCCCGGCACTCAGTTGACCATGCGTACGTTTCATATCGGTGGTGCTGCGTCTAGGATTGCAGCTTCGAGTCATGTTGAGGTTAAGAACAGTGGTACCGTGTCGTTCAGCAGGGTCCGTTCTGTCCGTAAGCATGTCTCCCGATCGGGCGAGCTTATCGTTCATGATATCCATGGTGTTGACCGTGAGCGTTATAAGGTTCCGTACGGTGCGGCGGTGAGAGTCGATGATGGTGACGAAGTGACCAGCGGCCAGATTATTGCTGCCTGGGAACCGCACACGCATCCGATCATTACTGAAGTTGCCGGGAAAGTTCGATTCGAAAATATAGTCGAGGGCAACTCTGTCAGTCAGCAGAAAGACGAATTGACAGGGACGACCACCTATCTGGTACTCGATGGCAAGCAGCGCCGTGGTATCGCTCAGGAAATCAAACCGACGATCGAGCTGGTAGACGGCCGGGGAAAACCAAAGCTTATACCTGGCTCTGAAGCACCGGCCCGCTATCAGATGCCACCGGGTGCATCAGTAACCATTGAGAATGGTGACAAGGTCGAGGCCGGGGACGTTCTTGCTCGAATACCGCAAGAGGGATCCAAGACCAGGGATATTACAGGTGGTCTGCCACGGGTGGCTGAACTATTTGAAGCGCGCAAACCTAAAGATCCGGCGATACTTGCGACCCATAGCGGTGTTGTGTCCTTCGGTAAAGAGGTGAAAACCAAGATAAGGCTGGTGATCACGACTGAAGACAATGAAGAACACGAAATGCAGATACCGAAGGGTCGCCCCGTCACTGTATTTGATGGTGAGTACATCGAAAAAGGTGACGAAGTAGTCGAGGGCCCTCCTATCGCGTCGGATATATTGACACTGCTTGGCGTAGAGGAAGTGACTGCTTATATCGTCAACGAGGTGCAGGATGTTTATCGTCTGCAGGGTGTCAAGATCAACGACAAACACATCGAAGTAATCATTCGCCAGATGCTGCGAAAGGTACGGATCGTTGAAAGTGGTGATACGGCGTATCTGTTGAACGATCAGGTCGAACGGGCAACGCTTCTCGGTCAGAATGAGCAATTGGTCGCGGATGGGAAAGAACCGGCGGTTTTTGAACCGGTGCTTCTGGGTATCACCAAAGCATCTCTGAGTACGGAGTCGTTTATCTCAGCAGCATCGTTCCAGGAGACGACACGCGTTCTGACAGAGGCCTCCATGCAGGGTAAGGTCGATCACCTTCGAGGTCTTAAGGAGAATGTCATCGTTGGTCGGTTGATACCTGCTGGAACCGGACTTGCGTATCATGAGGAGCGCCAACGTAAACGTGAGGAGCAAGCCACTGCCACTGAGAAGCCAGAACTTGTTGAACTGAGCTTCAGCACAGATTTTTCGAGTGATCAGGAAGAGCAACCCACTAAGGCTGTGCAAGCCTGATGCAGAAACTGAACGTTGTGGGCGGTGAATTCTTGACAAAAATCGTTTATCTGCCTAGAATCTCGGCCCTTTCCCGGCTCGATTGAGCTGGTGGACCAGTCGAACAGAGGTAGGTCTTAAACAGTGCCAACAACCAATCAACTCGTCAGAAAATCGCGCTCACGGCAGGTCAAGAAAAGTAACGTGCCGGCGCTGGCCTCATGTCCGCAGAAACGGGGGGTCTGTACTCGTGTTTACACGACTACGCCGAAGAAACCAAATTCGGCACTGCGAAAAGTCGCACGCGTTCGATTAACGAATGGTTATGAGGTGACAAGCTACATCGGTGGAGAAGGGCACAATCTCCAGGAACATTCTGTGGTTCTGATCCGGGGTGGGAGAGTCAAAGATTTACCAGGTGTTCGCTACCATACTGTTCGGGGAACACTTGATACCTCGGGTGTTGGAGACCGCCGGCAGGGCCGGTCAAAGTATGGAGCGAAAAAACCGAAGTCGTAGTGATAGGCTCCGGCCAGCTGTAGAGGCCGGAATACATTAACCGAAAATTGACCAGTGTGGCTGACTGGTCACGGTGAAAAAAGCGATCTTGCCTGATTAAAGATTGCTGCAGAAGTCGCGAAGGTGGCTGATCGGCTGCTAGCGACAAAAGGCTGTCTCACCGGACTTGCGCAATGGCGGTATTCACCACCATTGGGCATGCTATGTTGGTTGCCGTCCCGTTGCCCGCGTGTGACGGTGTCACACAGTTGTAGCTGTTGACCGGGACGTCGACGATAAACAGGTATCGAATCCGGTTCAGCGAACCGGGTCGACACAAACATAACGGAACCGAAGTCAGATGCCGAGAAGAAGAGAAGTACCAAAACGGGCTATTCTGCCGGATCCCAAGTTTGGGGATCAGACAGTCGCCAAGTTTATAAATGTATTGATGCTCGACGGTAAGAAAGCGATCGCTGAGCGAATCATCTATGGTGCGCTGGATATTGTTGGTGAGCGCGGGGCAGAAAAACCGCTCGATGTGTTTTACGAAGCATTAGACAACATTCGGCCAGTGGTAGAAGTCAAAAGTCGTCGTGTAGGTGGTGCTACTTACCAGGTGCCTGTAGAAGTACGGCCCAGTCGGCGTAACGCACTGGCCATGCGCTGGCTGGTGGACTCTGCAAGAAGCCGCAATGAAAAGTCCATGACACAGAGGTTGGCCGGGGAGTTGATGGATGCAGCTGAAAAACGGGGTGGGGCAGCCCGTAAGAAAGATGAAGTTCATCGCATGGCGGAAGCGAACAAGGCGTTTTCCCATTACCGATTCTAGATTTATCAACTGACGACCGGGTATCGCAACGTGGCACGGACAACTCCTCTTAACCGTTATCGGAATATCGGCATCATGGCACACATAGACGCCGGCAAGACCACGACGACCGAGCGTATCCTTTTCTATACCGGGATATCCCACAAACTCGGTGAGGTCCATGACGGTAATGCCGTCATGGATTGGATGGAACAGGAACAGGAACGCGGCATTACAATCACTTCAGCTGCAACAACGTGTTTCTGGAGTGGTATGCGAAAGGACTACGAAGAGCACCGCGTTAATATCATAGACACACCGGGACACGTTGATTTTACTATCGAAGTAGAACGGTCTCTGCGTGTTCTCGATGGCGCTGTAGCTGTTTTCTGTGCAGTAGGCGGTGTAGAGCCGCAATCAGAAACAGTCTGGCGTCAGGCCGACACATACAATGTTCCGCGGCTTGCGTTCATCAACAAGATGGACCGCACCGGCGCCGATTATTTTCGTGTAGTGGAACAGATATCCGATCGCCTTGGATCGAGTGCACTGCCACTGCAGGTGCCAATTGGCGCGGAAGATTCCTTTTCTGGAATAGTTGACCTTATACGTATGAAAGCTATTCATTGGGATATCGCGACAATGGGAACCGAGTTTGAAGAACATGAAGTTCCAGCCGATCTGGTCGCAAAATGTGCAGAGGGTCGCGAAAAGCTGGTTGAAGCTGCTGCAGAGTCGTCGGAAGAATTGATGGACAAGTACCTGGAAAAGGGTGATCTGTCGGATGCAGAAATCAAAGCAGGCCTGCGTGCGAGAACGATTGCCAACGAACTTGTTTTGGTGACTTGTGGTTCTGCATTCAAGAATAAAGGTGTCCAGACCCTGCTGGATGCTGTGATTGACTATATGCCGAACCCCACAGAGGTGCCTGCTATTCATGGTTTGCTGGCAGACGGTGAAACAGAATCCACGCGCCAATCAAGTGATGATGAACCCTTTGCAGCACTGGGCTTTAAGATCATGACCGATCCATATGTTGGTCAGCTGGTTTTCTTCCGAGTGTATTCAGGCATCCTGAAAACAGGAGACACCGTCTACAACCCGGTTAAGGACAAAAAGGAACGCATCGGGCGTATCCTTCAGATGCATGCAAATTCAAGGGTTGATATTAAGGAGGTACGAGCAGGTGATATTGCAGCGGCAGTCGGGCTTAAAAACGTCACGACCGGGGATACCCTATGTGATCCTGCCAATGTAATCACTCTGGAGCGAATGGAATTTCCAGAACCTGTAATCTCGCAAGCAGTTGAACCTAAGACCAAGAACGACCAGGAAAAACTTGGCGTTGCCCTCGGTAAGCTGTCGCAAGAAGATCCGTCCTTTCGGGTTTTCACTGACCAAGAATCGGGCCAGACAATCATCTCCGGTATGGGCGAACTCCACCTAGAGATCATCATCGACCGGTTGCGCCGTGAATTCAGTGTCGATGCCAATATTGGTAAACCACAGGTGGCTTACCGTGAGACATTGAATCGTGCAGTTGAGCAGGAGCATAAGCATGCCAAACAAACTGGCGGGCGTGGCCAGTATGGCCATGTCTGTCTTCGGATTGAACCGCAGAAGAAAGGTGATGGATTCGAGTTTGTGGATGCGATAAAAGGCGGCGCTGTGCCTCGAGAATACATTCCTGCCGTCGAAAAAGGCGTAGTCGAAGCAATGAGTTCAGGCGTGATCGCGGGTTACCCTGTAATCGATGTCAAAGTCACCCTATACGATGGATCCTACCATGAGGTCGATTCCTCAGAGCACGCGTTTAAAGCAGCAGCCATGCAGGGATTCAGGGAGGCCTGTCTAAAAGCAAGCCCTACGCTGCTGGAGCCTATCATGCGCGTCGAGGTGGTTACACCTGAAAAATATATGGGGAGCGTGACAGGAGACCTGAATTCGCGGCGAGGCATGATTTCAGATATGGATGAAATCCCGAGCGGGAAAGTTGTGAGAGCAGAAGTGCCTTTGTCCGAGATGTTTGGTTATGCGACCTCTTTGCGTTCAGTTACGCAGGGTAGAGCAACATATTCCATGGAGTTTAGTCAGTATCTTCCGGCGCCTGCCAGTGTGACGGAAGTCATGATGAGAAAAGCAAGTTAACCACTGAATCACGAGAGGGAAGAGAAAGTGGCGAAAGAGAAATTTCAGCGAACCAAGCCGCATGTAAATGTTGGGACTATTGGTCATGTAGATCATGGTAAGACGACGTTGACGGCGGCGATGACGCGGGTATTGAGTGCCAAGTATGGTGGTGAGGTGATGGCATTTGATGATATTGACAATGCGCCTGAAGAGCGTGAGCGTGGTATTACGATAGCGACTGCGCACGTGGAGTATGAGACGGAGGCGCGTCATTATGCGCATGTGGACTGTCCGGGGCATGCGGACTATGTGAAGAACATGATTACGGGTGCGGCGCAGATGGATGGTGCAATTTTGGTGGTATCGGCGGCGGATGGACCGATGCCTCAGACCCGGGAGCACATACTGCTGGCACGGCAGGTGGGTGTACCGTATATGGTGGTGTATTTAAACAAGGCGGACATGGTGGATGATGCGGAGCTTCTAGAGTTGGTTGAGATGGAGGTTCGCGAGTTACTGGACAAGTATGAGTTTCCTGGTGATGACACGCCGATTGTGACGGGCAGTGCGTTGAAGGCGCTGGAGGGAGAGGCGTCGGAGATGGGAGAGGAGTCTATTATGCGTTTAGCAGAGGCGCTGGACTCTTATATACCCGAGCCTGAGCGTGCGGTTGATGGTGCGTTTTTGATGCCGATTGAGGATGTATTTTCGATATCGGGTCGTGGCACGGTGGTGACTGGTCGTATTGATCGTGGTTTAGTGAAGGTTGGGGATAAAGTAGAGATTGTGGGTATTAACGACACTGAGGAGACGGTTTGTACGGGTGTTGAGATGTTTCGCAAGCTGCTTGATGAAGGTCAGGCGGGTGACAATGTTGGGGTACTGTTGCGGGGTACTAAGCGGGATGAGGTTGAGCGTGGTCAGGTTTTATCGCAGCCTGGTTCGATCGATCCACACACGCATTTTGAAGCTGAGGTTTATGTGTTGTCGAAGGAGGAGGGTGGTCGTCACACGCCGTTTTTCCAGGGTTATCGGCCTCAGTTTTATTTTCGTACGACGGACGTGACGGGGCAGTGTGAGTTACCTGCTGACGTAGAGATGGTGATGCCCGGTGACAATGTGAATCCTATAGCGATGGAAGAGGGGTTACGTTTCGCTGTTCGGGAAGGTGGTCGTACAGTGGGCGCCGGCGTCGTTACTAAGATCATCGAGTAGCTAAACAGCTTTTATTAACACAGGAATAGGCGAATGGCGGTTAAAGTCAATAACCAGAAGATCCGTATACGCTTAAAGGCTTTCGATCACAAAATAATCGATCGTTCTGCGAGTGAGATTGTTGAAACGGCCCGTCGCACAGGCGCACTAGTTCGAGGCCCGATTCCATTACCAACACGAATAGAACGTTACAACCTTCTCCGCTCACCACACAAGTACAAGACATCGCGAGACCAGTTCGAAATCCGTGTGCACAAACGAATTCTTGACATCATCGAACCTACAGAAAAAACAGTTGATGCGCTGATGAAACTCGATCTTGCCGCTGGTGTGGATGTCGAAATCAAGCTGAGTTAGTCGACACCGAATATCACGGAGTAATGAAAATGTCCCTGGGTTTAATTGGTCGGAAGGTTGGAATGACCAGGATCTTTGATGAAACCGGTGTGTCTACACCGGTTACCGTCATTGAGGTTGAACCTAATCATGTGACTCAGGTTAAGACTGATCATACGGACGGATACAGCGCCCTGCAGGTGACGGTAGGCAGCAGACGGCCAAACCGGGTGACAAGCCCACTGAAAGGACATTTTGCGAAGGCCGGCGCAGCGCCCGGTCGCGGTCTGTGGGAGTTTCGGGTAGATGCCGAAACTGCCAGCCAGTACGAGGCGGGTGTGGCAATTCCGCTGGAGCTGTTTGAAGCGGGGCAAAAAGTTGATGTTTCTGGTACATCGATCGGGCGTGGATTTTCCGGCGTCATGCGCCGCCATGGCTTCAAGGGTGGTCGCGCAACCCACGGCAACTCCAAAGCCCATCGAAAACCCGGATCAATTGGCCAGAACCAGGACCCAGGGCGTGTTTTTAAAGGAAAGAAAATGGCCGGGCAGATGGGCAATAAGGTCCGGACACAGCAGAACCTAGAGGTTGTGCGCATCGATGCGGCGCGCAATCTCATTTTGGTCCGAGGCTCAATTCCGGGGCCACGAGGCTTTGATGTTGTTATACGGCCTTCGGTCAAAGGACCGATGGCGCAAGCGAGTTAAATACTAAAAGGTATCAGGCAGTGGAACTTTCTGTGGTCAAGCTAGACGGTACGACAGGTCAGCAACTTGCTGTGTCGGAAGATGTCTTTGCCACCGACTACCGCGAACCGCTGGTCCACCAGGTTGTTGTGGCTTATCTGTCGGGCGCACGATCAGGCACCAGTTCACAGAAAAATAGATCCGACGTCAGAGGTGGCGGCTCGAAACCCTGGCGGCAGAAGGGTACTGGCCGTGCGCGGGCTGGAACCATTCGAAGTCCGATCTGGCGTGGTGGTGGCCGGGCATTTCCGGCAACGGCCAGAAGTTATAGTCAGAAAGTTAACCGCAAGATGTATCGGGCTGCGCTCAGATCAATACTGTCGGAACTGATTCGTCAGGAACGCCTACGAGTTTGCGACGAAATTAAGGTTTCCCAGCCCAAAACCAAAGCAATGACTGAAGTTCTTACTCAGCTCGGGTTAACCGGTCGGGTGCTGTTGGTCACCGCTGATTATGATCAGAATGTGTCTCTCTCCGCCAGAAATCTTTCAAGTGTCGAGGTCGTTGAGGCAGCGCAGGTCAATCCCGTCAGCCTGGTCGGCAACGATACAGTCGTTTTTACTGCTGACGCTTTACGGAAAGTTGAGGCGTCTTTGCAATGAATGCAGAAAGGTTACATCAGGTTTTACGCCGTCCGATTATCTCGGAAAAAAGTACCAATGCCGCTGAGAGCGGCCAGCAGGTCGTGTTTGAGGTACTGGCCGATGCTACCAAGAACGAGATCAAAACAGCCGTTGAGAGTCTGTTTGAGGTCAGTGTTGAGGGTGTCCAGGTGATCAATGTCCGGGGAAAAATCAAACGATTCGGAAAAACCCCAGGCAAACGGGCCAACTGGAAAAAAGCCTACGTACGGTTAGCAGATGGTGATGACATCGACTTTCTCGGCAGTGGTGCCTGAGTACTCGAAGAGACAACAAGGCAGGAATTATGACAGTCGTTAAACAGAAACCCACCACGCCGGGCCGACGTGGAATGGTCAGGGTGGTAACGCCTGGACTGCATAAAGGCAGACCGCAGGCAGGCCTAGTCGAGGCCAAGAAGTCTATCAGTGGACGAAACAACGCGGGCCGGATCACCGTGCGGCACCGTGGCGGGGGGCACAAGCGTCACTACCGTATAATTGATTTCAAGAGAACAAAAGACGGCATACCGGCAAAGATAGAACGCATCGAATATGATCCGAACCGAAGTGCACATATTGCACTCCTGCTCTATAGAGATGGCGAGAGACGATACATCATTGCACCGCGTGGTCTATCACAAGGGGATCAGGTTCAGTCCGGCATAGACAGTCCGATTCAGCCCGGAAATTCACTGCCCCTGCGTGTGATTCCAGTGGGCACAGTGGTCCACTGTGTGGAACTCAAACCTGGTAAAGGCGCTCAATTGGCTCGGTCTGCAGGTGCCTCGGTTCAGTTCCTTGGGCGAGAAGGCAGCTATGCACTCATGAGGCTGCGTTCTGGAGAGATGCGACGAGTTCATATTAACTGCCGAGCGACCATCGGCGAAGTAGGTAACGCCGAGAATTCACTGCGTAAGCTGGGCAAAGCCGGGGCAAAACGATGGCGCGGTATTCGACCTACGGTCCGGGGTGTTGCGATGAACCCGGTTGACCATCCTCATGGCGGGGGCGAGGGAAGAACCTCCGGTGGGCGGGATCCGGTCAGCCCGTGGGGGGTACCAACCAAAGGCTACAGAACACGTAATAACAAGCGGACCGGAACAATGATCATTCGTAGACGGAAGAAATAACCATGCCTCGTTCAGTTCGAAAAGGTCCGTTTGTGGATCATCATCTCTGGGTCAAGATCGTAAAGGCGAAAGAAGACGGCTCACGCCGGCCAATCAAGACCTGGTCCCGACGATCAGTCATCATGCCTGAGTTTGTCGGTCTTACGATTGCCGTCCACAACGGGCGTCAGCATGTGCCGTTGCTGATCACTGAGAACATGGTGGGCCATAAGCTTGGCGAATTTGCGTTTACTCGAACTTTTCGCGGTCACGCAGCAGACCGAAAAGTGAAATAGTCAGGAGGACGAACGCAGATGGAAGTCAGAGCTGTCTCTCGTTATATACGGATTTCACCGCAGAAGTGCCGCCTGGTCGCTGACCAGGTGCGTAGTCTGCCGGTGGGTCAGGCGCTTGAGCTTCTGCAGTTTAGTCCCAAAAAGGCAGCTGGACCGATTCGCAAGACCCTGGAGTCGGCGATCGCTAATGCGGAGCACAATGAGGGCCTGGATATTGATGAATTACGTATCAATATCATCATGGTAGACGAGGGGCCTGTATTGAAACGCTGGCGACCTCGGGCCAAAGGTCGTGCAACACCGATTATCAAACGAACTAGTCATATCACTGTCGCGGTGAGTGACGAAGATAAGGGGAAAGACTGATGGGGCAAAAGATACATCCAAACGGTTTTCGCCTGGGGATCATACGTGATTGGGATGCAAAATGGTTTGCTAGCCGTCGGCACTACGCGAAGAATCTTGTTGCTGACCAAAAGATCCGCAGTTTTCTGCGCAAGCAGCTGGCCAATGCTGCAGTCAGCAAGATAGAACTTCTACGCGCAGGCGAAAACCTAAATGTCACGATCCATACCGGTCGCCCCGGTATCGTGATTGGTAAAAAGGGCGAGGATATAGAACGTTTGAGGCGCCAGGTGCTGGCCATGAACAATCAAGTCCCGGTGCAGATTGCTGTAGAAGAGATTCGAAAACCAGAACTCGATGCCAGGCTGGTAGCCGAGAATGTCTGTCAGCAGCTGGAAAAAAGAATCATGTTTCGCCGGGCCATGAAACGGGCCGTACAGAATTCAATGCGCTTGGGTGCTAAAGGCGTGAAGATCATGATTTCAGGCCGTCTAAACGGTGCCGAGATAGCCCGTACAGAGTGGTACCGGGAGGGTCGCGTCCCGCTACACACCTTGCGTGCAGACGTCGACTACGGCTTTGCCGAGGCGCAGACAACTTACGGTGTCATCGGTGTCAAGGCATGGATTTTCAAGGGCGAGATCATGCCGGGCGAGGCTGAAGCCGAGTCAGCCCAGAAAACCCAGTCCGGGGCACAAGCCTGATTGAGGTAACTACGCTATGCTGCAGCCGAAAAGAACAAAGTTCAGGAAACAGCACAAAGGCCGCAATAGGGGTCTCGCTGAGCGTGGCAATCGCGTCAGTTTCGGCGATTATGGGCTCAAGTCTACTGACCGGGGCCGATTGACCTCACGCCAGATCGAGGCGGCCCGACGGGCGATAAACCGTTATGTGAAGCGTGGTGGCCGCGTATGGATCAGAGTTTTTCCAGACAAACCAATATCTAAAAAGCCGCTAGAGGTCCGAATGGGCAAAGGAAAGGGGAATCCTGAGTACTGGGTAGCACTCGTTCAGCCAGGTACCGTGCTTTACGAGATTCAAGGTGTAGACGAAACGTCGGCAAGGGAGGCGTTTAGGCTGGCAGGAGCTAAGTTGCCAGTGAGAACGATCTTTGTAAGTCGGCAGGCAGCGTGATATGGCAGATAAGTCGGTCAAACAGATGGGGAAAGCTGAGCTCGAAACCGAACTGCTTGGACTGCGTAAGGAGCAGTTCAACCTGCGCATGCAGAACAGTACAGGGCAAATGACTAATCCCTCCAGGTTCAAAGTGATTCGCCGCGAGATAGCCCGGATCAAGACACAAATGAATGAAATTGGCAGAGCTGAAACATGACAGAGCAGAACACCAGCCAGACGGAAAAAAGAACGCGAACATTTCAAGGTAGTGTTCTGAGTGCCAAGATGGACAAAACGATCACAGTTTTGGTTGTTCGCCAGATTAAACATGCGCTCTACAAAAAATATATCCGTCGATCATCCAAAATACATGCGCATGATGAGCAGAATGAGTGTCGCGAAGGGGATAAGGTGATCATCGAGGAATGCCGGCCATTGTCGAAGAACAAGTCTTGGCGGCTGGTAAAGGTTCTTGATCGGTAACAGTATCGAGGCAAAGTAAATGATTCAGGTTCAGACAATGCTGGATGTAGCGGACAACAGTGGTGCTCGCCGAGTTCAGTGTATTAAGGTGCTCGGTGGCTCCAAAAGACGCTATGCCGGTATTGGGGATATCATCAAAATCAGCATCAAGGAAGCAATTCCAAACAGCCGTGTAAGAAAAGGTGAGCTGTTCAACGCGGTTGTAGTGCGTACTCGGCACGGTGTTCGAAGGCCAGATGGATCGCTGATCAGATTTGATCGCAATGCAGCTGTATTGCTGAACGTACAGAATCAGCCCGTCGGTACACGAATTTTTGGTCCCGTAACCAGAGAGCTAAGATCGGAGCAGTTCATGCGGATCATTTCTCTCGCGCCCGAAGTGTTGTGAGGTGATTGAATGAGCAAGATCAGAAAGGGTGATGACGTTGTGGTTCTATCAGGCCGTGACAAAGGCAAACGCGGAACGGTGCTTCAGATTATTGAACATAGCCGGGTTCTGGTTGACAACGTAAATGTGATCAAGAAACACGTCAAACCGAATCCAAACCGAGGCGAGACCGGAGGCATTATCGAGAAAGAAGCGCCAATACAGTTGTCAAACGTCGCCCTATTCAATCCCAACACCAATAAGGCTGATCGGGTCGGGTACAGGGTACTTGAGGACGGTCGCAAGGTCCGGGTGTTTAAATCTGACGGTGAAGTGGCAGATCTTTAGTCAAGCAATTCGGAAAGATACTCATGACACGGCTTGAAAGTTACTACCAGGATACATTGGTACCATCGTTGATGGAAAAGTTTGGTTACCAGAGCGTCATGCAGGTTCCAAGAATTACAAAGATTACGCTGAACATGGGTGTCGGAGAGGCGCTGGTAAACAAGAACGCCATGGAATCTGCAGTTGCAGATCTTTCGGCTATTTCCGGGCAGAAACCCATCATCACAAAAGCACGAAAATCAGTTGCCAATTTTAAGGTTCGAGAGGGGTGGTCAGTCGGTTGTAAGGTCACACTACGGCGCGAAAGAATGTATGAGTTTCTCGATCGTTTGATTTCAGTTGCGTTTCCCAGAGCTAGGGATTTCCGCGGGCTGTCACCCAGGTCTTTTGATGGACGCGGTAACTATAGCCTGGGACTCAAGGAACAGATCGTATTCCCCGAAGTGGACTACGACAAAGTCGATGCAATCCGGGGGCTTGATGTCACCATCACCACGTCAGCGCGTACCGATAAAGAAAGTGAAGCTCTGTTGAGGGGATTCAACTTTCCTCTTCGCAACTAAAGGAAGTTAATCATATGGCAAAAAATTCTACGGTCGCACGGGAAGTAAAGCGTCGTCGACTGGCTGAACTCTACAGTAAACAGAGGCTTCAGCTCAAACGACAGATAATAGATAGGAATTCTTCCTATGACGAACGTTGGCAGGCAATGATCGATCTTCAGAAACTGCCGCGGGATTCTTCGAAGAGTCGACAAAGAAACCGCTGTGCACTCACCGGGAGACCAAGGGGTTACTTCCGTAGATTTGGTCTATCGAGAAGCGCTCTTCGTGAAGTTATGATGCGCGGTGAAGCACCTGGTGTTACTAAGGCCAGTTGGTAGATAAGCAAGGGAGCACGTCGAATATGAGTATGTCAGACCCAATAGCGGATATGTTGACACGGATCCGCAACGGACTCACTCGGAACAAAGTGAGCGTCGCCATGCCTTCATCTGGTGTTAAGGTAGCTATTGCCAAAGTGTTAAAAGAAGAAGGTTTTGTAGATGGGTTTGCGGTAGAGGAGGTCGATCGGAAAAAGACCCTGTCGATAACTCTTCGTTATCACGATGGCGAACCCGTTATCGAACAGTTGTCCAGAGTCAGTCGCCCAGGTCGACGGATGTATTGCAGCGCAGGCGATATGCCGAGATTAAACAGCGGGCTGGGTCTAATTATGATTTCAACCTCTAAAGGGATCATGTCCGATCGCCAGGCAAGATCAGAGGGTATTGGCGGTGAGGTTATCTGCTCGGTCTGTTAGATCGAGAGCAATCGGTCTGAGGTCAATTTCCTATGTCCAGAGTCGCAAATAACCCGATAAATTTGCCCAAAGGTGTTCAAGTAACACTTAAGGGCGGTTCAATCAGTGTTAAGGGCCCGAACGGTGAATTGGGTCTTGTGCTATATCCAAACATTGAATTGGCACAAGATGAAGGTACGCTTCGTGTGAGCTTCAGCAGAGACATCGACCGGGCAATGGCAGGTACAACGCGGTCGCTGGTCAATAATATGGTAACGGGTGTATCGACTGGATTTGAGAAGAAACTCACCATTATCGGTATCGGATACCGCGCCCAGGCGCAGGGTGCAACGTTGACACTGAGCCTGGGATTTTCACACCCTGTTGTTTACAAGGTGCCCGATGGGGTCACTGTTGAAACACCGTCCCAAACCGAAGTTCTCGTCAAAGGTGCAGATAAACAGAAGGTGGGCCAGGTCGCAGCAGAAATACGCAGCTTTCGACCGCCTGAGCCTTACAAAGGTAAAGGCCTGAGATACAGCGACGAGCATGTTATCCGCAAACAGGCAAAGAAGATCTAGCATTTTCGACTGTAGGCAAAGAGTAAACATCATGAGCCAAAAAAAAGTTGCACGACTACGGCGCGCATCCAAAACCCGTAACCGCATACGTCGTCAGGGTGTCTTGAGGCTTTGCGTGTTCAAGTCGCCGAGACATTTTTACGCCCAGATCATCGATCAGGATGCCGGCCAGGTTCTGGTCAGCGCTTCGACGATTGAACCTGACTTTAAGAAGCAACTTGCGAGCGGTGGAAATGTCGAAGCCGCCGTAAAATTGGGTGCCCGTCTGGCAGATAAAGCGCGGGAAGCAGGTGTTATAGAAGTGGCTTTTGACCGTTCCGGATACAAATATCACGGTAGAGTTAAAGCCATGGCAGATGCTGCTCGAGAGGGCGGACTAAAGTTTTAGCATAAATATTAGCGAATAAATCATGGCAAGAAAACCAGATCAGATAGTGAGTGAAGGTGAGGGGTTTACCGAACAGTTGATTAATGTTCGTCGGGTCTCCAAGGTCGTTAAGGGTGGTCGGATATTCGGCTTTTCGGCGCTGACCGTCGTAGGAGATGGAAATGGTCGAGTGGGTATGGGACGTGGTAAAGCACGTGAGGTACCTGTTGCCGTACAGAAAGCGATGGAAGATGCACGACGAAATATGAGCAAGGTGAGTCTGAAGGGAGATACGATCCACTACAAAATAGTCGGGCGTCATGGCGCTGCAAGAGTCGTGATGCGGCCGGCGTCGGAGGGTACCGGTATTATCGCCGGAGGCACCATGCGTGCGATTTTCGAGGCAGTTGGTGTAAAGAACGTGTTAGCAAAAGTGATCGGCACCACCAATCCAGTGAATGTCAGCCGAGCGACGCTCGATGGTTTGCGCCGTATTCGAAATCCGCAAGAAACCGCAGCAAAACGCGGTAAGACTGTCGAACAGATTACTGGATAGGAATATTCGAGATGTCAGGTCAACGACTGAAGGTGACGTTGGTACGCAGCAAACGGGGCCGTGGGCGATTACAGCTCGCTTGCGTAAATGGGCTGGGGCTTCGACGAGTGAACCATAGTGTCGAGTTGGCGGATACCGCCGCTATAAGAGGCATGATCAACAAGGTCAGTCACCTGGTCAAGGTTGAGGAGATCGGAAATGAGGCTTAACGAATTAAGTCCTGAAGTGGGATCGCGTTCCGAGCGAAAGCGTGTCGGCCGAGGTCCAGGCTCCGGTTTAGGTAGGACAGCCGGCCGTGGAACCAAGGGACAGAAGTCACGTTCTGGCGGTTCGCTACCCCCTGGTTTCGAAGGTGGCCAGATGCCTCTTCAGCGGCGTTTACCGAAACGTGGTTTCAGGTCGCTTTCGCGTAGACGGGTCGCCGAGGTACGGCTTCACGAACTGATGCGCATCGAAAGTGGAGAGATAGACCTGGCTTCCTTAAAGGCAGCTGGTGTGATCAATCGTAATGCTATTCGCGCCAAAGTGATCGCCTCGGGCACAATCGATAAAGCGGTCGTCTTGAGAGGGGTCAGTACAACTGCGGGCGCTCGGGTTGCAATTGAACAGGCCGGAGGCCGGATCGAAGCTTAACGATTATGGCTATTTCATCCCTAGCAGGTCTTGGAAAAATGGCCGAACTGCGCCAGAGAATTCTGTTCGTACTGGGGGCGCTGGTAGTTTTTCGTATCGGGACCCATATTCCGATACCCGGTGTGGACCCTTCAGCTGTTGCGGCAATGTTTGCCCAGACCCGAGGCTCAATCATCGATATATTCAACATGTTCAGTGGCGGAGCTCTGAAACGATTGTCAATATTGGCACTTGGTGTAATGCCCTACATATCTGCCTCAATCATCATTCAGATGATGAGTTCCATAATTCCGCAGCTTGAGCAGTTAAAAAAAGAGGGTGAGTCCGGAAGACGAAAGATTACACAGTACACGCGTTATGGCACCGTTGGTCTGGCAACTTTTCAGGCGTTAGGCATAGCTATTGCCATAGAAGGCCAACAGGCAGGCGGTGGTCCTGTAGTCCTGATACCTGGAATAGGATTCAAAATAACCACAGTAGCGACGCTTGTAACTGGAACTATGTTTCTGGTCTGGCTCGGTGAGCAGATTTCAGAACGAGGGATTGGTAACGGCATATCATTGATTATCTTTGGTAGTATCGTGGCGGGTCTTCCGTCGGCCGTTGCCGGCACTCTTGAACTTGCACGTACCGGTACGTTCTCCCCCATAGGTGTACTGGCTTTGTTTATCGGTGCAATTGCAATCACGGCTGCTGTCGTATTTGTTGAACGAGGTCAACGCCGAATAACAGTTAACTATGCAAAACGACAGCAGGGACGTCGGATGCTGGCCGGACAGACCAGTCATCTACCCCTGAAACTGAATATGGCCGGTGTAATACCGCCAATATTTGCTTCCAGCATCATACTGTTTCCGGCCAGCTTGGGCAGTTGGTTTGGTCAGGCTGAAGGAATGGGCTGGTTGCGTGACATCTCAACCACTCTGGCGCCAGGGCAGCCGATATATGCACTGGTTTATGCCGCGATGATCGTTTTCTTCTGCTTTTTCTATACAGCGTTGGTGTTTAATCCCAATGAAATTGCTGACAACCTTAAGAAGTCTGGTGCTTTTGTGCCCGGTATCAGACCAGGGATCCAGACAGCTAATTACATAGACAAAGTAGTGTCGCGACTGACTCTAGGTGGCGCTGTGTACCTGACAGTGGTTTGTCTTATACCTGAGTTTCTAATCGTAAAATGGGGAGTCCCATTCTATTTTGGTGGAACTTCCCTTCTGATAATCGTCGTCGTGATGATGGACATGATGTCACAGGTTCAGTCGTACTTGATGTCCCGGCAGTACGACAGCCTGATGAAGAAATCGTCGATCGTTGGTGGTATGGGCATGACCCGATAAGCATTACGGAGATGAATCATGAAAGTTAGGGCATCAGTCAAGAAGATGTGCAGGAACTGCAAGATTATTCGCCGTCATGGAACGGTTAGAGTGATCTGTGTCAACCCACGTCACAAGCAGCGCCAGGGCTAGTCGATAGGGTAGAAAGTTATATGAATTCAGTTTATTTAGGACTGTAAATGACCGTATTAACATCAATATCAGGAAACAATAGTGGCTCGAATATCAGGAATTAATCTGCCGCCGAATAAACATATCGAGATCGCGTTGACTTCGATTTACGGCATTGGCAAGATACGCGCCCAGCAGATTTGTGACGGTGCTGGCGTGGTTAGATCGACCAAGGTCCGGGAACTGTCTGACCGGGACGCTGAAAGTTTGCGCGCCCAGGTCAGTGAGTATGTGGTTGAAGGGGATCTTCGGCGAGAGGTCTCAATGAGTATCAAGAGACTCATGGATCTTGGGTGCTACAGGGGAATGCGTCACCGCCGAGGTCTGCCGGTGCGTGGACAGCGAAGTTCTACCAATGCCCGCACGCGTAAGGGCCCCAAGAGACCTATCAGGAAGTAAATCGAGGAATATCGAATGGCTAAGTCGACGGGCAAGAAGAGAACCAAGGCGAAGGTGAAGGTGCGTAAAAATGTGGCTGAGGGAATCGCGCACATCCACGCTACGTTTAACAATACGATTATTACGATCACAGATCGCCACGGAAATGCTATAGCGTGGGCGACCGCTGGCGGTGCAGGTTTTCGCGGGAGCCGCAAAAGCACGCCATTTGCAGCTCAGGTTGCGGCTGAAACTGCTGGTAAGGCAGCGCAGGAAGTTGGTATGAAGCATCTCGATATCAAGATCAAGGGACCAGGCCCAGGGCGTGATTCTTCAGTACGTGCACTTAATGGGCTCGGTTTTGAAATCAGTTCAATCAGTGACGTAACTCCGATACCTCATAATGGCTGTCGACCGCCAAAAAGACGTCGCGTATAGAAAGGGTAATCAGCAATGGCAAGATACAGAGGACCGACATGTAAGCTCGCAAGACGGGAAGGGACAGATCTTTTCCTGAAGAGTCCGGTGAGGCCGATCGACACAAAATGCAAGTTCGACAGACCTCCAGGTTTTAAAGCAGGTGGTAGAAGACCTCGTGTCACAGTTTATGGTACACAGCTGCGAGAGAAACAGAAACTCCGGAACATGTATGGCCTGATGGAAAGACAGTTTCACAGCTACTATGTGGAGGCAGCCAGGCGCAAAGGTTCTAGTGGTGAAAATCTACTGACGTTACTTGAGTGCCGGCTGGACAACGTGGTTTATCGTATGGGATTTGGAATCACGCGTGCCGAAGCACGTCAGCTTGTGAGTCATAACGCTATCCTGGTCAATGGGCGGCGGGTCAATATAGCGTCCTACCAGGTGCAAGTCGGTGACGCAATCGAAGTCCGTGAAAAAAGCAAAGGCCAGTTAAGAATCAAAGCAGCCCTGGAAATTGCAGAACAGCTGGGTTTTGTAAACTGGGTCGAAGTTGACACTAAGACGGCCAAGGGCGTTTTCAAAGTTGTTCCTGACCGGGCTGACCTTTCCCAGAATATCGATGAGTCTTTGGTGGTGGCGCTTTATTCGAAGTAAAGGAATCGGTCGCCGTGTGTTCTGTTCTGTTGGATTAACATAACATGCTGTGAATTTGGAACAAGTAAACAAGTACATGATCTGAGGAATTAATCTGATGCAGGAAGCCAATCGCGAATTTTTGACGCCTAACGTCATCAGCGTTGACAATGTAAATTTAACCCGCGCCCGAGTGACGCTGGAGCCGCTGGAACGCGGTTTTGGTTATACGCTTGGTAACGCGTTGCGCCGAATCTTGTTGTCATCAATGAGTGGGGCCGCGGTCACTGAAGTCCGTATTGAAAACGTGTTGCATGAGTACTCTTCTATTCCTGGAGTACAGGAAGATGTCATCGAGATCCTCCTTAATCTAAAGAACCTGGCGGTCAGAATGCACAACCGGACAGAGACTGTTCTACAGGTGTCTAAAAAGGGTTCCGGGACGATGACTGCTGGCGATATTCAACTCGACCACGATGTTGAGGTAGTGAATCCCAACCATGTGATCGCAAACCTCTCCGATGAAGGCGAGCTGAGTATGCAGATCACGGTAGCAAAGGGCAGGGGTTACGAGGTCGTTGACATCAGCAACACCCCAGAGGAAACGAGGGAAGTCGGCGTGCTGAAACTGGATGCTTCGTACAGTCCGATCCGTCGTGTGTCTTACAGCGTGGAGAACGCCCGTGTGGAGCAACGCACAGATTTGGACAAGCTGGTAATCGACATTGAAACGAACGGTACTATCGACCCAGAAGATGCAGTACGCCGGGCAGCAACCATACTGCATGAGCAGATTGCTGTGTTTATACAGCTTGAGGAAACCAGTCGATCTGCAGGAGAGATCTCCGAAGAAAAGATCGATCCATTACTGTTACGACCTGTTGATGATCTGGAGTTAACAGTCCGTTCCGCTAACTGCCTAAAAGCCGAAAACATCTACTACATTGGTGATCTGATTCAACGGACTGAGGTTGAGTTGCTTAAAACCCCGAACCTGGGTAAAAAATCACTGACTGAGATTAAGGATGTCCTGGCTGGTCGGGGCCTGTCTCTTGGTTTGAGACTTGAGAATTGGCCGCCTCCATCGATGCGAAGAGAAAGCCGGGAAGGACTGCACTGATTCTTAGGGAGAACGACGAGATGCGTCATCAGAAATCCGGCCGAATTCTGGGTCGAAACTCAAGTCATCGCAAAGCCATGTTTCGCAATATGGCGGCGTCATTGTTTCGACATGAGCAAATCAGAACCACTGTACCCAAAGCGAAGGAACTCAGGCGGGTGGCTGAACCACTGATTACCCTCGCAAAAATACCGAACCTCGCAAACCGTCGCCGGGCCATGTCCAGGCTCCGGGATCGAGATGCCGTGACGAAACTGTTTGATGATCTGGGCCCGCGCTTTAAAGACAGAGCCGGCGGCTATACGCGTATTCTGAGATGTGGTTTGCGAGCGGGTGATAGTGCACCTATGGCGTATGTCCAATTGCTCGACAAGCCTGATGAGGTTACCGCTGGGGACGATTGACTACATTCCTGATAGCGTATTAACGGCTAAACCCCGCTGCGGCGGGGTTTAGCCGTCTGGGGCTAAGACCTGATCAATTATTTGAGCTAAATATCGAGATGCTGCGCCTGCAGACCTCGTATATTTATCTGCCGACTCGGCTAATATTAGCGTCTAAAAAATATTGGGCCGGAAACGAATTTTCAGTCTTCAAGAAATCAGACAGGCAAAAGCGTCATGAACAGCGCATCAGGGAGTGATCGGGTAGGCCACCTGCTCGACGGCGTTGCGTACGACTTTGTTCCTTCACCAAACTGTGATGATCGACCGGAGAATGTGGAGATCGATACGGTGGTTATTCATACCATCAGCTTGCCGCCCGGTGAGTACGGCGGTGACGGCATTATTGATTTTTTCCTGAACCGCATCCAGGCGGCAGACCATCCTTATTTTGAGAGCATATACCACCTCAAGGTATCCAGTCATTTTCTGGTACGACGTGGTGGTGAAATTCTGCAGTTCGTACCAGTTGCGCGCAGAGCCTGGCATGCCGGGGATTCGGAATTCAAAGGAAGAAATGCGGTAAACGATTTCTCTATTGGGATAGAACTTGAGGGGATGGAGAACAGTTCGTTTGAATCTACCCAGTACGAATCCCTTACGGTGTTGACACGATTGCTGATGAATACCTATCCAGCGATTACGCTGGATAGGATAGTCGGACATAGCGATATTGCACCGGGACGTAAGACCGATCCCGGGCCGCACTTTGACTGGCTCCGTTTCCGGGAGAAACTAGGACCCGGTTGAATCAGCCTTACTTCGGCGATCGTGATCCCAGAGTAGATCTGGTTCGCCAGCTTCACGGTTGAGGGTCCGCGCAATCACGAACAGCAGGTCTGACAGTCGATTGACATACTGCAGTGTGACGGCAGTGACCGAGTGCTGATCGTCTACCGCAAAAAGACTGCGCTCCAGTCTTCGACAGACGCTTCTGGCCAGGTGACAAACGGCTGCAGATCGTGCGCCGCCTGGCAGGATGAAATCCTTTAACGGCGGCAGATCCTTGTTCAACTGGTCAAGCGTGTTTTCCAAATAGACGACCCGTTCCGGTTTAACCAGAGTGTGACCGGGTATGCTGAGTTCCCCACCGATGTCGAACAATGTGTGCTGGACGTTGAACAGGCACTCGGTAATCGGTGCTGGCAGTGGCTCGTCTATCAAAATGCCGAGAAGGCTATTAAGTTCATCAGCGTTTCCCATGGCCTCCACCCGAGGTGCTGTTTTAGCAATACGACTACCATCACCGAGCCCCGTCTCCCCGGAGTCACCGGTCCGTGTGTAGATCTTTGTCAGTCGATTGCCCATGGCTTTAGCATGTTGTTCATGTGCTACTGGAATTCAATAGTACGCGATTTAGGCGGGAGGAACATACAGTAAAGCACGAAAATCGTTGATATTAGTACAGGTCGGTCCTGTTACTACCGCATCATCCAACGCCGAGAAAAACGTGCCCGCATCATTTTCAGAGAGCATTTTCTCAGCGTCGAGTCCCAACGCTGCGGCACGCGCTAGCGTATCAGGACTGATCACGGCTCCAGCCGCATCATGGCTGCCGTCTAACCCATCGGTATCACAGGCGATACCCCAGGTACCCGGTAATCCGTTTAAGGCCTGGGCAGCGGCCAGGAGGTACTCCCGGTTTGGTCCACCACGGCCGGGACCCCTGACGGTAACTGTTGTTTCACCGCCGGACAGTAGGAGCAGTGGGATATTGTCAGTGTTGGTCTTAATCATATCGTGCAACATCCGGGCATGTTTCACTCCCACCTGCCGGGATTCTCCAGCCACCCGGTCACCCAGGTTGTGTATTTCGAACCCTTTTTCACGTCCGTATGCCGCTGCAGCACACAAGCCCAGTTCAGGTGACCCGATAATACGGTGGCTAGAGCGTGCCAGCTTGGCTGTGCCGGGTTTCGGGGTTTCCAAAGATCTATTGGAAAGCAGGTTTCGAACTTGGTCATTCAACTCAATACCGTACCGGTCAATGATTGACAGCGCGTCGGCACAGTTGCTGCGATCCGCAACTGTTGGACCGGACGCTATTACGGTCGGATCATCACCGGCTACATCTGAGATTAAGAGGGTAAACGTACTTCCGGGCCATGCGGCTTCGGCAAGACGGCCGCCTTTGATCTGTGAAAGATGTTTACGCACGCAGTTGATCTGGGAGATGTCGGCACCGGATTCCAGCAACTGCTGGTTTATCTGTTGTTTTTCTGCCAAGCTAAGTTCCGCAATTGGCAGTGTCAGTAGAGCAGACCCGCCTCCGGAAAGCAGACACAGCATTAGGTCGTCTTCATCAAGCGACACTGCAATATCCAGCATTCTTTTTGCGCCACGTATGCCTGACGCGTCAGGTATGGGGTGGCCGGCTTCAAGAACTTCGATTTCATTACAGGCTTTCGCATGTCCGTATGGGGTGAGTACCACACCAGACAGCGGTCCAGGACAGCACGCCTCTAGAGCCTGCGCCATGGATGCGGCAGCTTTTCCGGCGCCAATAACCACTGTTCGACCGGTGGATTGGTCCGGTATTAGGTTACGGTCCATCAGCCTTCCGGGGGCTGCGCTCGCGACAGCGACGGAAAACAGGGCCTGCATCAACTGGCGCGGATCATCTTTGACTGAAACATTCATTTAGTGCAGGTGCTGTTGAACTCGCAGGTTACAACCTTTGCTCAATGTGTTGGTGTTTACCTTGTCGTGAAACTAGAATTATCTCAGTTGGAGTGCCCATAGATGTGGATGATGGAGAATCAATATGCCTAATTATGCCGCACCTGTTGATGACCTTAAGTTTGTCCTTAACGAACTTGTTGATCTGGAAGGGATTCGCGCGATGCCGGGATACGAAGAGGCCACCTCAGATGTAGTCGACGCAGTGCTGAATGAAGCCGGGAAACTGGCCTCGGAAGTGCTCGCTCCGCTGAACAGGCGTGGAGACGTGGAGGCACCCACCGTAAAAGACGGAGTGGTAACGACCTCTACGGAATGGAGAGCTGCATACCAGAAGTTTGCGGAGGGTGGCTGGACGGCACTCATTTTTGACCCTGAATACGGTGGTCAGGGTCTGCCTCGAGTATTGGCTGTAGCTGTACAGGAAATGTGGGATGCCGCAAATATGTCATTCGGACTCTGTCCGTTGCTGACAAACTCTGCTGCCGAGGCAATCTCATTGCAGGGCAGTGAGGAACAGAAACGAATCTATCTGACTAAACTCGTGTCTGGTGAGTGGGCTGGAACGATGAATCTGACTGAGCCACAGGCTGGGTCTGATCTCAGTGCGATCAGGGCAAGCGCCATACCGACAGACGACGACGGACACTATCTCCTGAGCGGTCAGAAAATCTATATTACCTACGGTGAGCACGATCTCACCTCTAATATCGTGCATCTTGTGCTGGCTCGAACACCAGACGCACCCGAAGGCGTAAAAGGTATTTCGCTATTTATCGTACCGAAATTCATACCGGATGCACAGGGCGAACCTGGCGAGCGAAACGATCTGCGATGTGTGTCTCTCGAGCACAAACTCGGCATCCACGGCAGTCCCACTGCGCTAATGGCATACGGCGATCAAGGTGGTGCAACTGCGTATCTTATCGGTGACAAAAATAGGGGACTCGAGTACATGTTCATCATGATGAACATGGCGAGACATGCTGTTGGTGTCGAGGGTTACGCTGTTGCTGAACGCGCTTACCAGCGTGCTCGAAATTTTGTGATTGAACGAGTTCAGGGGCGGGCGGTAGGTGATCCGAGTGGCAAGCGAGTCACCATAATTGCTCACCCGGATGTCGCCCGCATGATGATCGATATGAAGAGTCGTGTGGAGGCTATGCGAGCAGTCAGCATGTACGCGGCGCAGGCAATGGATTGTTCCATCCGGCACCCGGACGAACAGGCCAGAGCAAAGGCCCAACGGCGTTTAGACGTACTGATTCCCATCGTTAAGGGTTGGAGCAGTGAAGTGGGCAACCAGGTTACCGGTGTGGCCTTGCAGGTTCACGGTGGCATGGGGTTTATCGAAGAAACCGGTGCGGCTCAACATTACCGCGACGCCCGCATCACCACGATTTACGAAGGCACTACCGGGATTCAGGCGGCTGATCTGGTGGGTCGAAAACTTCTTCGTGATGGTGGTGAGGTTATTTACGAATTAATTAAACAAGCACGTACAGATCTTATGCAGATTAACCCTGGTGAGTCCGACGCGCTGAAAGTAATTTGTACGAATGTGTCTACGTCACTTGATCGACTTTCAGGCGCGACGGACTGGATTCTTGAAGCAGGTACCCAGGATCCCAGACGACCCTACGCATCATCCTTTCACTATCTCATGCTGTGGGGTATCGTTGCAGGGGGCTGGCAAATGGCAAGGGCTGCGGGTGTAGCGGCTCGCCATTTGACAACGTATGAGGGCAATCAGGATTTCTATAGGAGCAAATTACTCACCTGCCGACATTACAGTGAGCAGGTGCTGCCGGAAAGCGAAGCCCATTACCAGGCAATAATTTCGGGATCGGATACCGTACTGGCAGCCGCACAGTACATCTGATCAGGCGAGTTTGAGGCCGTTGGCAACGGGTTGTTCAGGTTGTGCCAGCACAACAGATCCATCAGCCTGGGTAAAGCCGGTGATCAAGAATTCAGACCTAATCGGGCCAATCTGTTTTTTTGGAAAATTGACTACACCGAGAACCTGCTTTCCGACCAGATCATCTGGTGTATAAAGATCAGTGATCTGCGCGCTGGATTTAAGCATGCCTACTTCTGGCCCGAAATCAACATGGAGGATGTAAGCCGGCTTTAGGGCTTCGGGAAAAATTCTTGCTTCAATGACTGTGCCGATCCGAAGATCGACTTGTTCAAATTCCTGCCAGTTGATTGTTTTCATGATCATGCCCGCGGTGGTTGTGATTCTGGATCATCGACTCCAATGAGTTGACGAATTGCGGCTGTTTCGAAGTCTGGCAGGGGCTGGTTACGTTCTGGAAGCCAGTGATCCAGCCATTGCCGCAGCGGCAACAATTCAGGTGCACTGAGATTTTGCTCCAGCAGTTGCATAACTCTCGGTATGTGTATGACGTAGTGTGGTTTGTCGTCCCGGAGCAGAAGACGGAAAAATATCCCTGCTACCTTGCAGTGTCGCTGTGCCCCTAATACGCGATACCAGATCCTAAAGTTTTCAATCTCCAGCAAAGGCATAGCTTCGTGGTACCGCCGTATCATCGACTCGACCAGAACTGGGTCGATATCATGCCGTGCATCCTCCAGTAAAGAGACCAGGTCGTAGGCCATCGGTCCGATCACAGCGTCTTGGAAGTCAAGCAGTCCACAGCCTGAAATCCCGGTTCCCGGGGGAACCCGCATCAGGTTGTCAACGTGGAAATCTCTTAGTACGAGTGAATGGGCAGGTTCGGGAAGACCCTCTAGGATCTCCTGCCAGATCGACATGTAGCTGTGGCGCATCTCGGCGTTGGTGGCGTTGTTGCGAATTACCGGCGCATACCAGTCGGGCAGGAGCAGCGCTTCTTGGATGAAGAGGTTACGGTCATATAGGGGAAGGTCGATTGCACCGGCGTTTGGGTGACTGTGCAAGGCAATCAGCACGTCGACAGCGAGAGGATAAAGTGAGATGTCGTCTGTATCAGCTGCAATCAGACGGGTAAAAGTGTCATCGCCAAAGTCCTCCAGCAAAAGGAAGCCGTATTCTTTATTAAAATAGATGATTTCAGGTGCTTTGAGTCCTATTGCGGTGAGGTGGTGGGCGATTTTGGCGAATTGCCCTACATCTTCGAGTTCCGGCGGTGCGTCCATAAGCAGAATAGGTTTGTCCGGGTCCGATAGACGGAAATATCGACGGAATGAGGCATCCTGGATGAGGGGTACCAGTGACCGCTCGTCAAGACCGTGCTGCTGAAGAAAAGTGCGACGCTGGGCCTGTCTTTCGTCGTTGAGCATCATTTCTGTAGTGGCCTGACCGTCATACGGGTTGGTGTCTGTCAAAAGATACCATGCAGGTACCATTGACCACTTCCGAGGTCGCGGAAAATCCAGGCTCGTAGTTGGTTATTTGAAGCCAGATAGTAGTCACGTTTTACCGGATTTTTATCCCACCAGCCACTGCTGATTCGTTCGACCTGCTTATCCAGTAACAATGGTTTTCCCTGGAGACAGGGTTGACCGTGTTTTATATCCATGTGCCTGGGTCGATGAAGTAACCACAGTGGCCGAGGAAAAGATCGAAATGTAGGCCCAGGCTCTCCAGGGGGGCAAGGCATCCAGGATCTCTCCGGACGATGATCTGGGTTGAGCCGTATGCCCTGAACAGCTTTGAAGCCAAGACGGTTCTGAAGACTGTCGAGCAATACTGTTGGATCGCCTGAGAGATTGCAGTTGTCTGCCAGTAGGACATCATTATCTTCCGGGATCGATATCAGGAGTTTTGCTTTGAGCGCCAGGTGTGTAACTGGCCGCTTCAGTTGTACCGCTTCAAATGCAAGCCGGGATAGCTTTAGAAACACTTGAGTCTCTCGGTGGGGACAGGACATCTGCACGGGTATATCCAAGGAGTACCCATGGTCATCTGTAAGAATCCAGTTAAGGTGGTTGGCTGCTGCACAGGAATGTTTTAACTGTACATCCATGGTGTTCAGCAGATGTTCTATAGCTGGAAGCAGGAACTCGATTGAGTCGGTATCCTGCATAAGTGCTACATCTTCGTAGAATGCCAGTGGAGGTTTATAAAATAACTGGGGATCAGCTGTTCGGCCGACGATCTGATCCAGTTGATTGAGCACAGCTGGATTGAGTCGCCGGGCAAGATCATGCCGTGAAAGGCGTAGTAAATCTCCGATTTCGTGGATGCCGAGCCGGTTTAGCAGATCGCTTTGGCGGCACTCAAGATTTAGCCATTCGATGGGCAGGTCGCGCAGGTGAGATATAAGCTGGCTGCGGTCAGTGATACACAACGTTCGACCTGCGCGGGCACTCAATACCGCACTTGCAGGTGTCGGAGTGACAGCTGTCTGGAATCGATGGGCTTCAGTCTGGATCCAGCTGTCTACCGATATCAACAGGGACTGAAGTCCACCATAGAGTTTAAGGCTGCCTCCGATCTCCATCAGCAGACAGTCCTTGCGAATGACAATAGCAGGTGTCCAGCGGGTTGCCCGGCTGGCCAGTTTTTCCAGTGCCTGTTTTTCCAACATCCGGTCACGGGGGAACGTTCTGAGTTGCGGGGCCATGGCCCGAGCCGCAGCCAGTGTCATGCCTGGGTGAATACTGGCCTGGTCTGCGGCATCATTGACAGTGGTGATCCGATAAGCCTGTCTTTGCTGTTCAAAAGCCACCGCTGGTGTGTTTTCAGCGAGGTTAGTGACAACTTCAAGAGGAAGTTTCGGAAAATATAGGGCCAGCCAGAGCGGAAGTTTGTTAGATGGCCCTGCTGGTGAGGGGTTTTGGGGAGGAAGATACGGGACGGAAAAGAGAGTTCTCGAGGTTGGACTTTCCGGTACAACACAGGTGTTTGAACGCTGATTCACGGGCAACAACTCATATCGGACGGTATATGTTGAACAGGAATGTGCCGTGACAGCATCAGGTTATTCACTGAACGGCCGCCTCGGCACTTAAGTATGTTCAGCTGAGTGCCGTCTGGGTGCGGTTGGCACTGAACGCGCAGGGCGGCACTGGTATGGGAATCCGCAGTATGGTCAGTGCAGAAGCAGATCATCCAGGCCTGGCCGTGTTCGGCAGCCAGTTGGAGGCGGCGTAGAGAGGTTCGGTCAAGGTGTTGAGCCCAGAACAAAACCACACTGCAACTGCCGGATCGGAGAGATTCTTCTGCTGCCCATAAGGCATCCTGCTGTTTACTGGGTCGGACCAAAAGTGTCCGCGACAGTTCTATACCATTGTCGTTCAGGGCCGGTGCAAAGGGGATGTGGGGGGGTGCTATCCAGGTCTGCCAGCGTGCCTGCTTGCTCAGTACAGACAATGCAGGCGCCATCAGCCACAAGGGGCTGTGGTTGATGTCTTTAACCAAAACCTCGGTCATTGCGCCCAGCGGCCAGCCGCCGCCAGGCAGGCACTGGTCCAATTTATCAAATCCCGTTGGTATCACGGTACGGGTTGTGATAGTGGACCGGTTCCCTCGCCAGATATCCCGCCGATTCAGACAGGACTCAAGACTCACGGCAGGTTGCCGCTACGGATCACCCCAACGCCTATGCCCTCAATAGCGAAGGTATCTTTCCTCAGGTCTACCCGAATCGGCTCAAAGTCAGGATTATGCGGTAATAGGGTGACTACATTTCCACGCTGACGAAACTGCTTCACGGTGACTTCGTCCTCTAGTCGTGCCACTATGATCTGGCCGTTTTCAGCTACCCTGCTGCGGTGTACTGCCAGCAGATCATGATTGAGAATGCCGGCATCGCGCATGCTCATGCCCCGTACTCGAAGTAGATAATGTGCTTTGGGCTGGAAAAGTCGATCAGGCAGGGTGTAATGATCTTCAATATGTTCGCTGGCAAGGATAGGACTGCCGGCAGCCACTTCACCGATCACTGGTATTCCTGTCGGTGCCAACAGTCGGATGCCCCGCGAAGTTCCGGTGCGCAGTTCGATTGCGCCCTTACGTGCCAGTACCCGCAGATGTTCCTCGGCCGCGTTGGCCGAACGGAAACCAAGCTGTTTTGCGATCTCTGCACGAGTTGGTGGCATACCGGTGTGCTGAAAAAATGCCTGGATGCACTCCAGTACCTGTAGTTGTCGGGTTGTCAATGTTTGCGTCATGGGGGTCTGTTACCGGTTTTAGAAGTCAGCACCACGCTTGTCGATACTGTAATTATATACAGTTATCGGATAGCCCTGTCCAGTACCACCTGGGTCATGTCAGATGCCCATAATCAGGGTGATACGCAGAGTCCGGCAGCCGTGCGGACAGCACGACGCAGCGAAGAGACATGGCTTTCAGGACCTCAAGGTGGCCCAGGATGGTCTATCAGGATACCTTCTCCGACAGGACATCTTCATAGCGCTGTTCATGTGTTTTGAAAGCATAATGTCTTCGGCCGGAGATCAAGCCGACACTGTCGGCGGTGTGGCTTAGGGGCAAGTCTGCTACAGCGATTCAGGTTACTGATAGGATAGGCGGGTGTCCGGCCGCTGCCGTGTTCTGAAGTCGACTGGAGTTAGCAGATGCCTGTTGTGAAACGGTTATGACAGTAAAGCCCCCGCCTCGTGTCAGCGATCCTGCGGTCTGGAAATCAGCGGCTTTCCCGGATGAGTCGAGCTGGACCGTCCAGCTGACGGACAGCCATATCATGGAACTGGAATCGGCCGCAGAGCGGATCGTGTCATCCGCTATAGATGCCCCGGGTTTTGGTCAGGACGCGTTTGCGTTGCCCACATTGGGTTCTGTTCTTGCGGATCAGTTGACCATTCTGGAGCATGGACGCGGGTTCTTTTTGTTAAGAGGGCTGGATGTAGATCGTTATGACCCGCAGTTGCTGAGGATTATGTACTGGGGTATCTGCTCACATCTCGGTACAGGGATTTCTCAGAATACATATGGAGAACTGATGAGCGATGTTACGGACCATGGAGAGGTGTTTCCTGGAGAGGACCCCTACCGATACAACATTCGGGCGCACAGGACGGCAGTAGAGATTTCTCCTCATACCGACAGTTGTGATCATGTGGCCCTGATGTGTGTGCGTCCTGCCCAGCAGGGCGGTGGCAGTGCTGTGGTCAGTGCCCTGGCCGTATACAACGAAATTGCGGCGTCTCGACCTGATTTTGTCGAAACCCTCAGCCGTGGCTTTTTCCTGGACCTGGTGGGCAAAGGGACTGAAGACAAACAATTGAGCGTTCACCGTATTCCGGTGTTCAGTTACTTCGATGGTAAGCTGTCCGCCCGGTTTAACAAGCGACAGATCGAACTCGGCGCAGAGAAATTGGGTGGCGGTCTGGACCCTTTGAGTCAGGCGGCCATTGAGTATATACAGCAGGTTTCAGAGCAGAACGAGTTTCGAGTGACCATGGAATTTCGCGCGGGTGACATCCAAGTCCTAAATAACCGTGTCATATTTCACTCCCGCGAATCATTCATGGATGATGCCGACAAGGGCCGGAAACGCCTGTTGTGGCGGGTCTGGCTGAGTTCACACCAGCCCAGGCCTTTGGCGCCTGAGTTTGCTGATCAGCTCAACTCAGGCAGGCGAGGTGGTGTCACGAAACGGTTTTGATGCGTAACGCGTTTTGGCAGGTCGGTTGATGGTCATTGTCCTGCCCCCTGGATTACCCCGTATGTCCTAAATATGTCCTAAAATCTAAGAACTATTAAGGAGCTCACAATGGATCTTAATATCCGTGGTCGGTCGGCTGTGATTACTGGTGCTTCCAAAGGTATCGGGCGGGCTGTTGCAGAGCGATTTGCAGCGGAAGGTGTCAATGTCCACTTGGTTGCCCGAACTGTGACAGCGCTCGATACAGCAGTCGATGAACTGAAAGACAAATACGGCGTGGATGCTGGATTCTCTGCGCTGGATTTATCTGTCAGCGCCAATGTCGATCAACTGTTTGCCAAATACGTAGGTACCATTGACATCCTGGTAAACAATGCCGGGGCCATTCCTGGTGGCGGTATCGACCGGGTCGATGAGGCGACGTGGCGACAGGCATGGGACCTTAAAGTTTTCGGCTATATCAATACATGTCGCCTGGTCTATGATCGCATGCGAGACGCTGGCCATGGCGTGATCATCAATATCATCGGTGCAGCAGGCGAAAGGCCAAGTCCAGGATATATTGCAGGTGCAGGCGGCAACGCATCTTTGATGGCGATTACACGCGGTCTCGGCAGCCACAGCTTAAGCGACGGAATACGGGTTGTGGCAATCAATCCAGGTCTGATCCGGACAGAGAGGCTTGTGACAATTCTTAAGACTCAGGCCGAAGCGAGCTTGGGTGATGAAAATCGTTGGGAGGAACTGATCGATCCTGTTTTTGCACCAGGCGACCCGCAACACATTGCGGATCTTACTGCTTTTCTGGCATCTGATCTGTCCGGTAACACCACGGGTACTGTGTTTACGGTCGATGGCGGAAGCAGTGTGCGGTGAGTCCGCTATCATTGTGCGTTGGCAATTTGCTTGCTAGCCTAAGCATGCGGCCCGTGGCGGAGCACATTGGCTTGGTGATAAGAATCGAGTAGATAACATGGCATCTGGTTAAACGAAACGTTTATGCTTGTGCTGTTTACAGGCAAGAGGAGGAAAATTATGAGCCTTAGCTCGCTGGATCACTGTTCAATTCGGACAGTCAAACTTGATGAAACGCGGGACTTCTACGTCAATATCCTCGGTATGGTAGACGGAGATCGTCCCGATTTTCCATTTCCCGGCGCGTGGCTGTATGTGGATGGGGTCGCTGTGGTACATATTATTGGTGTGGATCCTAACGATTCTTCCGGTCTTGCGTCTTATCTTGGAGGTGAAACGAGTGCCGACGCACTGACGGGGTCGGGTGCATTCGACCACATTGCATTTCGCGCCAAGGACCCTAAACTGTTGATGTCGCGCCTGAAGGAGAACGGGTACGAGTATCGTGAGCGTGACATCCCGAGTATGAACCTGTTCCAGGTGTTTATTGAAGATCCCAATGGCATCACGATCGAACTCAACTACTGGGGTGAGGAGCAGGCGGCTGCGTAAATTGTCGCAGTTCGTCTAGCCATGTCGGAAGTAACCGCCGCAGTGTCCGCAGTTCCAAGGCGTGAGGAGATGATCGAGCGGGCGATCGCCATGATACCAAAGTTGGCAGAGCGGGCCGATTTGGTTGAAGACACCCGCACAATCCATCCAGGCGCCCGCTGTGGCTGGTGGTCCCTAGGGACCAGTTCGACGAGATCGACACCTGGCAGGTGACGGGTCTTGTTGGTACCGGCAGCCGCGACGTACAGTGTGACGCAGTCTTTGTTGCGGACTATATGACGCTCGAACCCAAAGAAACACGTGGCGGTCCGACGCCTGGGACGCCCCACGTACCCGGGCTGCTCTATCAGCTGCCGGTATTGGGTTTGTTTCCCCATCTTCTGATCGGGCCTATGGTGGGGATTGCACAGGGTGCTTACGACGATTATGTCAGTGAGATTCGTGAACGGCGCTCGACGGCTAGCGCTGCTAAGCTGGTAGAGCAAACGCAGATTCAAATGAAAGTGGCCGAAGCCGGGGTGTTGATTCAAGCAGCGTGGGTACTTGCACTGGATAACATACGCGAAGCAGAACGTATTGTCGCCGCTGGATTTCAACCTGATGTGGCAACAAAGGTGCGCTGGCGGCGCGACGGTGCCTATGCCGCACAAAACTGTGTCAAGACCGTGCAGCTACTGCAATCGGTAATCGGTGCGGCAGGGAACTTTCTAAGCAACCCATTTCGACGGCGTTTCCGCGATATACACGCAGCCGGAAGTCAGATTCAGGTTATTTTTGATATTAACGGGGCCGAGTTCGGTCGTGTTGAACTGGGCCTTGACCCTGTCAACAAGGCAGTCTGAACCAGCTTTGGGTCAGACCACAGGCTGATTGACCCAGCAGACCAGTCCCTGGCGTTACACTATCTGCTACGGCTTCCCACTGGATGTTCACCGAAAAAGTGGGTTATCCTCTTGGTTCTACTTGTCAGGCGAGGTTTGAGATGGACGAAGAAGTTTTTAATATTCAGCTGCGAAAGTTCTTGAAAAAAGTGGGTATCCAGTCACAGCGCGAAATCGAACAGGCCGTACGTTCGGCTATCAGCGCAGATACGCTCGACGCGACGGAAACGCTGACAGCTCGCGTTGTGCTGCAGGTTCCAGCGGTGGGCATTGATGTCACCATAGAAGATACGATTAAGCTGAGCTGAGTAGTTCGGGAATAGGTCTGATCCCACAGGTATAGTTCGTGACTGAGTTCAGGCCGCCTTTGATAGAAATACGCGATGCCACGGTATTCCGGGGTGTCACAAAAGTATTTGACCACCTGGATCTGGTTCTGGAACAGGGTCGCAGTACCGCGATCCTGGGACCCAATGGGTCCGGTAAGACCACACTGTTGAAGCTGCTTACCCGGGAGCTCTATCCTGTCCAGCGTAACGGTGCGTACGTACGCATTCTGGGGCAGGCGCGCGGCGATATCTGGTCCCTGCGCACACAGCTGGGTATTATTTCGAGTGACCTCCAATTCGAGTATGCCGGTCGGGCCAGCGGACTTGAGGTAGTGCTTTCGGGCTTTTACGCTAGCGTCGGTGTGTGGGGCCACCAGGAATATGCCACCAGCCAACAGGAGATGGCTCGGGCGACACTGCATGAATTGGAAATTGAGGACCTGGCAGAGCGCCGTTATGAGACTTTGTCGACCGGTCAGCAAAGGCGGTTGCTGCTTGGCCGTGCCCTGGTCAACCAACCCAACAGTCTTTTGCTCGATGAGCCGACCAGTGGTCTGGACCTTGCGGCCACGTTTAATTATCTCAAGACTTTGCGTCGGTTGATTTTACATGGACGAACCGTGGTGTTGGTGACCCATCATATCCACGAAATTCCACCCGAGATTGAGCGTGTCGTTCTATTAGATGCCGGCAGGATTACAGCTGATGGTCACAAGCGTGTGGTGTTGTCCAGTCAGTCGCTGAGTTTGTTGTTTGGGGAGTCGATCAATCTGATCGAATCGGATGGCTGGTACCAAGCGACGCCAGCTTGAAGGGTTTAAACCGCTGCTTTTCCCCCTGCGGCTGATCGGCGTTCTGGTTTGTCATCGTACTCCAAGGAGTCTTCACCGTTGTAGACGAGAAAGTGGCGCCCCTTGGCGCGTGCGATCAGCGTTACGCCGAGATCCTGAGCGAGCTCCATACCCATGTAGGTAATTCCGGAACGGGATACCAGAATGGGAATACCCATATGAGCTGCTTTCATCACAATCTCAGACGTGAGCCGGCCGGTGGTGTAGAAGAGCTTGTCATTTCCCTCAAGTCCTTCCAGCCACATCTCTCCGGCAATGGTATCGGTCGCATTGTGTCGACCGACATCTTCAACAAAATAGAGGATCTGCGCACCGTCACACAATGCACAACCATGTACTGCGCCGGCAGCGCGGTAAACTTCGTTATAACTACTGATCGTCTTCAGTAGTGCATAGATGGTGGACTGAAGTATCTCAACACGAGGCAGACGAGTGTCGTAGAGTTTGTCGAGGGTGCAACTGAATATGGTACCCTGACCACAGCCACTGGTGACAATACGGCTGGAGATTTTTTCCTGTAAGTTAGTGATGCCCTCACCGTGCGTTGTGATGACATCAGCGGTTTCCCGCTCCCAGTCGACTCTAACCTCTGCGATCTCTTCGATGTGGTCGATAAGTCGCTGGTTGCGCAGATATCCCAGTGTGAGTTTCTCCGGGTAGGTGCCCAGCGTCATTAAAGTCACGACTTCACGCCCATCAACTTTGATGGTCAGAGGAAACTCTCCAGCTACACGCAGATCGCGTCGGTCGCCGTACTCGTCTCGCGCTTCGACGGGGTATGTTGCAGGCAGTCCTTCGTTCGACAAAATAGGTCGATGAACTGTCGGCGGTTGACCAAGATCTGTTTGCTGTCGTCCCATCTTTACTCGTCACAATTGAGTGCTTCTGTCTTGACCAGTATAGTGATGGTCTATGGCAAACCTTGCAACCATCAAAACCCCGGGACCTACACGGTTTTAAGTGTCTGTTATTGTGGAGCGAAAATCGTTTCATGACAAACCGGGGCTGGCTGACAGTTGGTCAGTAGTGGGTGTTATCGGCGGAAATCACAATGGCGGCGAAACGGAATCGACACTGATCCGTGAAGATGACGGTATTTGGCAATACCTTTATGGTGGATTTGACATCGAGTTCGCCGTCCCTTGCAGGGAGGGTGATAGGGTGTCCATGGAAGACGAGCCACATAGTTTTTTCAGGCACTGGTCGAACTGCAAACAGATGTCCCGCGAGGGTGAACTGGACAGTTCCGGTCAAGAACAGGGTAGGGATCAAGTAGCCGCTGACGTCGATTCGGAGGAGGCTGCTGAAAATCCATTGACTGATGCTGACATGCCGCCATTGGACACACTCGGCGAAGACAATGATTTCAGTAGTTTTCTTTCCCCTGAAGTCAGCAAGGTGCTGCGCAAGTAAGCCCTACGCAAGATGTTTCATCTTGCGGCTTTCAACGTGCGAGATGGATTGGACGACTACGATGAAGATTTTACCGTTTTTGAGCCATTGGGCGACGTTATGATAGCCGATATGTGGCATAGGGCGGAGCTTGAGGCGCAGCGGGCCCAGGAGGCGCTTGCTGCAGACGGGGAAAGCCTTGCACCCGGGCAAACCCCGGCGGAGGACCAGGTTGTAGGCAATGATGATCAGTGCGGTGACATCAAAACATCCCCCAATGATGCCAGGATAGCGCAGACCGAAGAAGAAACAGATAAGACTGCCAGCAATGGCGCAAGGGATAGCGAAGGTGTCAAACCCGGATGACTGATTCAGACACAGCAATCATCGACTATCTCGGTTTTGATCTGCCCGGGGAAAATCAATTGGCGCAGGCGCGGCGCACAGCTCTGCTGCACGGGCTGAAAGGCAGCGCAGAGCCCACATCGCTGGTTTCGTACACTTCAGCCGGCCTGGTTCTGATCATCGGTCCGGAACCCTCTGCGTTGTCGGTGGCTGAGAGTCTTGTCGGGTCTGTGACCTGTTTCGTACTCGCGACAGACGCCATCGACAATACGTCGTCCCCACCGACAGGTTACGAGAAGCGTCAAGTTGCCGGCCAGGATGTCCCAGTTGTTTTTGGCAAACCGAAACAAATATATGGTCATCTGGGTAACTTCGAGGTGATTATTGAGCGAGGTCAGAAAGAGGTGGAGTTAGCGAAGGCCATGAATCTGGCGGGTGGCGGAATCGACATAGTCCTTGACCTTGCTCGAGATCCGTTGCTCAGAACCGAATTGTTGCCACCGGGCTATTTTGCGCCGGCTGGGGATTCATCGAGACTTGATCAGGCACTATTGGATATACCCGACCTTAATGGGACCTTTGAAAAACCGCGTTATGTGCAATACAACTCCGACATCTGCGCCCACGGTGAACGCGGGATAGTGGGTTGTACCCAGTGCATCGATGCTTGTCCGACAGGATCGCTCACCTCTCTGGCTGAACGTATCGCGGTAGATCCTTACCTGTGTCACGGTTTGGGGTCGTGCGCTGCGGTGTGTCCGACGGGTGCGATGACCTACGCCTATCCCAACCTGACCCGTACATTAGACAGTCTACGACGACTGCTCAGTAGCTTTCGTGAAGCTACAGATAAAGCCGCCGCGTTATTGCTGTTCGCCAGTGAACATGCCGGCAGTGCAGTTGAGGATGCGGTTGGTAATATGGCTGCTGATATTATTCCTTGGCGGATCGAGGAAACGGGTTCAACAGGTATTGAAGTCTGGCTGTCAGCACTTGCTTACGGTGCACGGTCTGTCATGATTGTGACAACAACGCACACACCACCTTCCACACTGACCGCACTGGAGTCACAGGTCAAGCTGGCAGGCGTGCTACTGGAAGGGCTGGGCTATTCGGGCACTTGCGTTCGCCTGATAGATGTCGAGCACCTCTCCAATCCGGACAGCCTGGCGGTAGACCCGGCCAATGGGATTGCGCTCGCTGCCACTTATGGCGGGCTAGACGAGAAACGGGTCGTACTTCGATTTGCGTTTGATCATCTGATTCAAACAGCAAATGTCAGCAAAGATGTTGTTGATCTTCCCAACGGTTCCCCGTTCGGTACGGTGGATATCGATACCGATGCGTGTACGCTTTGTATGGCCTGTGTATCAGTTTGTCCTTCCGGGGCAATGGGCGATGATAAGGAAAGTCCCAGATTGACGTTTCTGGAATGGAATTGTGTTCAATGCGGAATTTGTGAACGTGCCTGCCCGGAAGGTGCAATTTCACTGCATGCGCGCTTGTTGCTTAACGCTGAACAAAGAATGCGGGCTCGAACCGTAAACGAGGAGTCACCTTTTCACTGTATAGATTGTGGCAAGCCGTTCACAACTCAGAGTATGGTGGCCAAAATGGAGGAAAAGCTTAAAGGGCACCGGATGTTTCAGGGAGATGGCCTGAAATCACTGCACCGGTGCGAAGATTGCCGGGTCAAGGCGATGTTCTGAATAAATTATGCGTAAATTTGCGTGAATTGCAGCCAGTAAGTGATTGATTCTTTGATACTGTAAGAATTTAAGATATTTAGTGTTGCAAAAGCCAAAGTGCAATGCATTGTCCGTCATCATCGTCTCCTCTTTGAGTTAACGATGAGCTAAAACCCCCTCTTAGGCCATCAGACTATTCTGTCCAACTTCCGCTGACGGGGTACACATCAGCACAAACACCTTACTCTCATCTGGGTTGGTTCCTGCCCATATCAGTTTCATACCTAGTATTTCCATTTCTGGATTCAGGCCTTCATGCATTTCTAACCATGTTGCAAAGCCTTTTGAAATGTTTGTTGTGGCTAATATTTTCATTGGTATTCTCTTGTTGTCCTTATGTAGTTCGGATCAAATCAAATTACACCAGTCCTAAATTCCAAATCATCCAAGAATGTGCGTGAGACAACTTACTCCCAACATCTCACTAAAACTGTAAACTCTTTATCTCAATAAGGTTACGGATGATGTTTTGATTATCAATTATCGGGTTCTATCTCTTAAAGTTTCACCGAGCGAAGCTTCAAAGGGGGTAGATGGTGTATTGGTAACTTTTTCTCGATACCAAATATAGATGCCGGCAGCTATGAGTATGGCAGTTCCTATCAATGTAATACCATCTGGAAAGCTGTTAAAGACAATTAGACCGATCAGCATCGACCAAATAATGATGCTATAAGAGAAAGGTGCAAGTAATGATGCAGAGGCTCGCATAAAGGCACGTATCACAAGGTATTGCCCTAACCCATTGAATACACCAAGAAGGATAAGAATCATCCATTGAGAAGAATTTGGCATCTGCCAAACAGGCCAAACAAGTGGTGATACAGCGACAACTCCTACCAAACTCGACCAAGCTAGCACCGTCAGCGCTTGTTCACTGTCTCGCATGAGGCGCGTCAAAATGAGTGCCATCGCCCAGCACAGTGATGAACCAAGTGGCAGCAGCATGGCCAACTGAAAGGTGACACCCCCGGGACGTAGGATCATCAGTACACTGAGCAAGCCAATCACTACCGCTATCCACCGTCTCAAGCCTACCCTTTCGCCCAAAAATGGGATAGACAACGCCGTGACAAAAAGCGGTGAAACAAAACCAATAGCAGCACACAGCTCCAGAGGAAGATGTTTCAGAGCGAAGACAAATATTAAGCTACAAACGGCCAGACACAATCCGCGTAATATTTGAAGTTTGGGTTGTGCAGTTTTTAATAGGTTACGCTGGCCTCGATAACTACAAAACAACAAGATCAAGACCGAAACAACAACATAGCGTAGGAAGATAATCTGTTGGGGGGCAATGTCCGCACTCAAGTATTTGGCCGCACCGTCTGTCGCTGAAAAAATCATCATCGCAAGGGAAAAAAGACCAATAGCAACTAGCGGCTGGTCAGTCGTAAGTCGCGATTTTGTTGAATTGGTCATTCCGAGCTTTTGAACTACCTCAAACTTGCTTCACTGGCGACAGACTCACCTCTAATCCGCTCTCTATAAAATATATAGATGCCCGAACCGACGATCAGCACCATTCCAATAGCTATATTGAACGATGGCACATCCCCCCAAACTAGGTAACCCAATAGGATCACCCAGATTACAAGGATATATTCGTATGGACTAATCACAGCAGGATCAGCAATCCGATAAGCACCCATCAATGTCAATATTCCAGCAACTCCGATCACAGAAATCGTGGCCAAAATGGAAATGCTCTTGATATCAACAAATTGCCAGCTACGAGTGATAAATGCGATTTCAGAATTCGCAGCGCTATCAAATCTGCCATCTCCAAACAGCAATCCCGTCATGCCACTGAGTAGGCCCGTAATCAGATAGCTAAATAGCATCTGCTGATTGAGCGTATCTTTATCAGAGGTCTTCTTTATAATGATTATAGAAAATGCATAACTTAGTGCGACACAAATTGGAAACAAATAGTAAATATTGAACTGCCCAGTCTCCGGCTGACATATTAGAACCACACCAACAAAGGCTATCAGAATTGATAACCAGCGACGATAGCCCACCTGACTCTTGAAAAAGTAGATAGATGTTACGGTTATGAAGATAGGACTTATCATAAATAATACTGTAGCAGTGGCAATAGGCATTTTCGATTGGGCAAAATAGAAAGCCGAATAACCGAAAAAGAACATAAGACCGCGACAAACAGTTAACAGTGGATAAGCAGTGGTTAGTCTTACGGGTTCGTGGATAATTTTTTGGTACGCAATGATTATGACTATTCCAACCGTTGATCGAAAAAACAGATAGGAGTTTTATCAAAACATCCTGAACAGAAAATATTGTCATCCCAATGATGACGAGAAATATGCCTTTCCGATTGCTTTCAAGCATGTGACTTGTTCTGGTCCGAAACACTGAAGACTGCGTTCGGAAAGTTATCTAGCTCAGTGCTAGGAAACAACTAAGTTGCTGGTACACGCAACTTAAGAAAGCGGAGAGTCTACTGCCCGTTCACCAATACCGATACATCTTTTCCCGAGTTTGTTGGTATTGATTACCTAAGGCCTACAGGGTATTAGCCCTCTGTTGCACTGCGACCCCTTGCAGTGCCTCACCAGAGAGAATACGCACCCTTCAACGACTCATCACACCGTTGTGAACCACCTTTCGGTGTTCTGATTGGGGCAATCGCGATTGATTGGAACAGTGGGGTTTTGAAAATTAACTGTAAGTCGTTGATTTATTGGTGGGCCGTGCAGGGATCGAACAAATCTGTAAGAAATTGAAATGGTTTATGTAATCTTGTAACCGCCGTATTGTTACCGTCAAAGCTACCGTCGAAAGTGCTGGCTTTGGTTGGATGGGATTGGACGAAACCGAATAACTAGCTGCCCGCATGACTCAGATAATCGTAAGCGCTCAAGACGTGACAACGTACGACATGAAGAAAGGTCTCGATTTCGACGTACTCATTGTAGGTGCCCATCCCTGTCGGCGGCGGGCCGTAGACATAGGCGGGTACATTTCGATAGCGCCACAGGCGCGCATCGGTGCCGCCTAAGCTGACGATTGGTGCAGGTTGGTAGCCACCCAGTGCATTCGCGTTTTTTTGCAGGTGCTCAACCATCTCGTGATTGGGCTCGCACCAGCTCGGCGGACTCGAATTGATCTCGCTCATCTTCGCCTGAGGGTAACCCTCTAACACTTGTTTCACCACGGACATGACCTGCTCCTTTTCTACACCCACTGGCAAGCGAATATCGGCCTCGACACGAACAAGATTGGGCACCATATTGACTTTGAGTCCACCTTTGACCACACCAATATTGAGTGTGACTCGTGGCACGATGTCAGCAGCACCTTTACCCATGGCACGGTCCATCTCCTCACGCCCCTGATCTAGTACAAGACCTACACTGTCCGGCATGCTGGGCTCGATCTTGGTTACGACTTCTAGGTCTTGGATCAGTGCAGCAGCAATTTTGGACGCGCTCTCGGTCTGATGGGTGTAGGCACCATGGGCACCTTTGGTTCGAATCTCGAACGCGAGCCACAAGGGCCCCTTCTCACCGAAGCGGATGGTGTAGGGGCTTGACGGCTCACCATTGAGACAACAGTCACCGTGAACCTCAGGGTGGTGCTCGTGAAGATAGCGTGCGCCCCAAGGGCCAAA
>JYMV01027359.1_pt1 | contig 51383 bp, 37 predicted proteins | sample 338911 | NCBI WGS metagenome assembly JYMV01 (sample SAMN03354496, study PRJNA234377) | hydrothermal vent metagenome | biome: Deep sea; feature: Hydrothermal plumes at the Eastern Lau Spreading Center, Western Pacific Ocean; material: Seawater | place: Tonga | collected 2009 | depth 2000 m m | reverse complement strand
CTAAATTTTTAAAGAACATTCACTAAAAGCCGTTGCTTCTTAGTGACTCACCCTGCTCGAGTGAGGTGCGCATTATACGCTGGAAGTTTTCGTTGTCAACACTTTTTGAAAATTTATTTTCTGAAGCGCTTCTTCTAAACTCCCGTCTTTACTGGCCTATAAAGGTAGTAGAGACTCACTTCAGGAGGCTTGCTGTTTTGCTTTTCCCCCGAAGCGGATGCGCATTTTAGGGAAATGAGCGCTCACGTCAACAAGTATTTTAAAAAAATCCTTATTTTTCGATCGTTTGCATAAACAATGCGCAATACGTTCATAAAAACCACTAATTCACCGCGCTTTTCACGATCTATAAGGTTAGTTAATTGGTAAGTCACGCTGTGTACTATAAATTAATAGAACAGTATTTGAACGTGTACGTGGATTATTGAGGGGTTTGCATGAAGGTTTCTGAATTTAAAACCGCTGGAAAACTCATAACGGGTCTTGGCGCTATTAAAGCCCTCACGGATGAAATGGCGAGATTATCCATAAAGGACTGTGCCATCGTTACTGACAAAGGCGTCTCTTCATCTGGTCTTCTTGATCAACTACTCACACTATTACCCTCTTCACCCTTACTTATTATTGATGACATTCCACCAGAGCCTGAAGTGAATATCATAGAAGATAAGTTAGCGATACTTCGTGAGAAGCAAGTAGACGGAATTATTGCTCTTGGTGGAGGTAGCGCTATTGATAGTGCAAAAGTACTTGCAGCTACATACGATCATACTGGCTCCCTCAGTGAACTCTTCGGTGAAAATACGCTTTCGAAACGTCGTTTGCCTCTTATTGTTATCCCCACTACCGCCGGTACAGGTTCAGAAGTTACCAACATTGCTATTTTGTCAGATCCGATAGCACAGATGAAAAAAGGGATTGTTAGTCCCTGCCTGCTACCCGATGTTGCGATTGTTGCACCGGAGATGACAAAAACATGCCCACAGTCCATTACAGCAGCAAGCGGTATAGACGCATTCGTTCACGCGCTTGAAGCTTATATAAGTGTAAATGCTAGTCCGATAACCGACGCTCTGGCAGAGAAAGCACTCAAGCTTATCTTCAATTCATTACTTCACGCTTATAACAATGGTGAGAACTTATCTGCACGTGAAGATATGGCCACCGGCAGTTTAATGGCGGGTCTTGCGTTTGGAAACGCAGGCGTAGGGGCAGTACATGCCTTAGCTTATCCACTGGGGGGACGGTTTCATCTGTCACATGGCATGAGTAACGCGGTAATGCTACCTCATGTATTGAAAGTAAATGCGCCGTTCTGCCAAGACAAACTTTATTGTGTAGCAAAGCTATTAAAGGTATGTGAGCGCCATCACTCAAAAGAGGAAGCAATTAAACTGTTATTAGTTGCTATAGAAAAACTGTGTCGCGACGTAGGCATTCCCGCTTCACTCACCCACTTTAATATTCCGCCTTCTTGTGTAGGTGAATTAGCAGAAGAGGCGAGTAAAGTAACTCGCCTTCTTCGCAACAACCCCAAGCAATTGAGTATTGAAGAGATTGAAGATATCTATCGGCTTGCTTTTTAAAGTGGTCTTACCCACATATTTTTAAAGCTTACTAAATTGCCGTGATCTTGCAATTGAAGCGGCGCGCATCCGTGAGCTTTGTACTTAGGTGCACCGATCCATTCTGTTGTCCCTTGAATTTCAGTATGGTTCTGAACCACTACGCCGTTATGTATTACCGTAACATAACCTTTCGTTGCTAGCGCTTCACCGTTAAAAGTAGGGGCTTTATATATGATGTCGTAAGTTTGCCATTCGCCAGGCGCCTTCATAGCGTTAACTAAAGGAATGGTTTGTTTATAAACACTTGCCGCTTGACCATTGGGATAGGTCTTATTCTGATATGAGTCCAAGACTTGAATTTCATATCGCTGCTGCAGGAAGATACCACTGTTATTGCGCTGTTGTCCTTCCATACCTGCTTCTGGCTGTGGCGCTTTCCACTCTACGTGCAACTGAACATCACAGAACTCTGCTTTTGTTTTGATATCGCCTGTTCCCGGCTTCACTGTTAGAACACCGTTTTCCAGCGTCCACTTAGCATCACCTTCCTTTACTGAAGTCCAGTTAGATAGGTCATCACCAATTAAAGAGATGGCATCAGAGGGCACGCCTGCCTTATCAAAAGAAACCACTTCAGGAACAGGTTCCCAAACTTCCGTTTTAGCGGCCTGTTGTTCGCGGGTTAACCGCGATTCGCTTTTTTCAGTATCTGCATCTGTCGTTGCGCATGCAGAAAGTGGCATAAGCAAAGCCACTGTTGAAGCGACGAATGTTTTATTCATAGTGTCTGTACCTTGTTTTATCCGTTATATAACTGTGTTGTGTTTGGCAGCTCGATAGCGCAGGCTTAGGTTGCCCACGCTTTGTCGCCCTTTTTATAAGGGAATGCACCGTCGTAACGTCCAGGAATAGCCACATATCGAAGTACTTTAGTCGCGCCAACTTGAGACGTGAAAAAGCAATAAAGTGTTAGCTGTTTTAATAACGTAAAGTAGTGAGGGGTTGGCTCATCGGTGCCTGGCTCCCACTGACTTGGCTTTCCTGTTTCAACACCTTGATAAACACCGTTAGCAAGATTCGCCGCTTTCGCTTCTACATCCAGGTCGTTAAATAAAGCCTCTCGTTCTTGCTTGGTAAGCTGAACAAATTGCTTGTTGAAACGACTTTGACTTAACGAAGATATTTTCTTAATTCCATCAAGAAAGGTCTTTTGAAGTAAAGGTGTGTAGCAATCGGTTATCAACACAGCCATTGTCGCGCCAACGTTGGCCGCTTTTGCTCCAGGCGTGTCAGTTTGAGGAATGATCACCTCACCCATTTCATTCAGCAAGGCCACATCTTTTTCATTAAATAATGTGTCGCTAAGCGGTACAGCGGGCACATCTGTGTAGGCAAGTACATTACCTGCGAACAATGCTGTGCCTGTAGCAGTTGCTATGAGTTTAAGTAGTTCTCTGCGTTCCATTATAGATTTCCTCGCTTTAACTCTTCTACGGCAAAGTCTGCGGCTCTTGCCGTTAATGCCATATAGGTCAGTGAAGGGTTAACACAGCTGGCCGATGTCATTGCCGCACCATCGGTCACAAATACGTTCGGTGCATCCCATACTTGGTTATGCGCGTTAAGCACAGAGCTTTTAGGATCTCTTCCCATACGCGCCGTACCCATTTCATGAATGCCCATACCAGGTGCGTAGTCTGCATCCCAACCTTGAACATTTTTAAGGCCAGCCGCTTCAAACATCTCAATAGCGTCTTGCTGCATGTCTTTACGCATCTTAAGCTCGTTTTCTTTAATCTCTACATCCATTGCGAGTACTGGTAAGCCCCATTTGTCGGTGACTTTTTTATTCAAGTACACTTTGTTTTCGTGATACGGAAGAATTTCACCGAAGGCTGTCATGCCTATTGTCCAAGGACCTGGCTCGGTTATCGCATCTTTAAGCCCAGCACCTATACCAAGTTCAGCTATGTCTTTGCTCCAACCTGAACGGCTTGCGCCGCCTTGATAACCAAATCCACGCAAGTAATCTCGCTTATCACTTCCCCAGTTTCTAAACCTTGGCACATAGAAGCCACTCGGTCTGCGACCGTAGGTATATTTGTCGTCAAAGCCTTCTACGTCTGCCGAGGCACCTACTCTAAAGTGGTGATCCATAACGTTGTGACCCAGCTCGCCGCTGCTGCTTCCTAAGCCACCGTCCCATACGTCTGTGGCAGAATTCATCAGTACCCACGCCGAGTTAAGTGCTGACGCATTTACAAAGATGATCTTGCTTTTAAATACATAGGTCTCGTTGGTTTCAGCATCGATAATTTCAACGCCAGTCGCGCGTTTCTTGTCTTTGTCGAACAAGATCTCTTTTACTATCGAAAAAGGTCGAAGGGTTAAGTTACCTGTTTTAACCGCAGCTGGAAGCGTAGATGCTTGTGTACTGAAGTAGCCACCGAAAGGACAACCCAACCAGCACTTATTGCGGTATTGGCAATGAACACGTCCTTCTTCGGGCTTGCTTTGTGTCATGTTTGAAGTGCGGCCATGCAACATGTGCCGCGCGCCTTCATAGGCCTTTTTCACCCGCGACGCAACACTTTCCTCTACAATGTTCATTGGCATTGGTGGCTGGTATATACCATCAGGCAATACATCTAAGCCATCGCGATTACCACTGATACCCGCGAATTTTTCTACGTAGTCATACCATGGTGCCAAATCGTCGTAGCGAATAGGCCAGTCGACTGCAATGCCTTCTTTAGCATTGGCTTCGAAATCTTCTTTGTTCAAACGGTAGCTTTGGCGTCCCCACAACAGTGAGCGTCCACCTACGTGGTAACCTCTGTACCAGTCGAAGCGCTTGTCTTCGGTATAAGGGTTTTCTTTTTCATTTGCCCACATACCGTACGTTTTTTCATTTAGCGGGTAGTCGCGCTTGAGCACGGGATAATCCACTTTCATTGCTTGAGTAGGCAAGTCTCGGTGAGGGAAATCCCAATCTTCTTTGTGCGCATTTTTATAATCTTTAATGTGCTCGATATTTTGGCCACGTTCTAACATGAGCACTTTTAGGCCCTTCTCAGTTAGCTCCTTAGCAGCCCAACCGCCACTGATACCAGATCCAATAACTATTGCATCATATTCGTTACTCGCCATAACACGTCCTTAAAACTTAATTCGTCGCTGTGCCTGTTCGCACGTTACACATCACAGATATGGATCGCTTGTTGTAGCGACGCTATTCTGTTGGCTTTGGTTTTCGGTGTGGGTATAAACTCTTGTGCTAAGTAGCCTTTAAATCCGGTCTCGACAATGGCTTTAGCAATTGCTTCGTAATTGAGTTCTTGTGAAGCATCTATTTCGTGACGCCCAGGTACGCCGGCCGTATGGTAATGGCCAAAGTACTGATAGTTATCTCGAATAGTTCGGATGATATCTCCCTCATTAATTTGCATGTGGTAGATATCGTAAAGCAGTGAGAAGTGCTTAGAACCTAGGCGTTTGCAAAGTTCTATCGCCCATGCAGAATTGTCGGCCATGTAATCAGGGTGGTCGACTTTGCTGTTAAACAGCTCCATGAAAATCACTACGTTGCGTTTTTCAGCATGAGGTAAAATGCGTTTTAACCCTTTAACCGCATTTTCCAGTCCATCTTCTCGTGACATGCCTCGGGCATTGCCGCTAAAGCAGATAAGGTTTGTATAACCTGCATCAGCGACCAAATCGATGTGCTTTATATAACGCGCTTCTAGTTCGTCGTGGAGCTCACTGTGAATGAAGCCGTCTTCAAGACTTATCTCGGCGCCGTTACACATAGAAGAGTCGATGCCGTACTGCTTTAGCACAGGCCAATCTTCAGGGCCTACCAAGTCAATGGCTCCAAATCCTAATTGCTTAACGGTCTGGCACAACTCTTCAATGCTTAAATCGCCGTAGGTCCATCGGCTTACCGAATGGTTTACATTTCCTTTAAGCGGCGTATTCATGGTGTTGCTACCTTTCGTGCCGTTTGTACTCGCTACAGCAGGCATCGCAGTGGCTAAACCAGCGGCTGCTAACCCTGTTCCGGCAATGCCTGCCCCTGTCATAGCCATACTTTGAAGTAATTTTCTGCGGGTAATGTTATGCATCTGCGTTCACCTTTTCCTTTCTGAACAGAATGGCGAATAGCACTAACACAACCGCGGCAAACCCTGCTGGGAATAACCAGACCTGCTGCCAACTGTGCGCACCGGTTTCCATCGTGTAGGTGTCGGTAATTGCGCCTGCCACTGCAAAGCCCACCAGCATACCTACGCCATATGTCGCTAAGGTAATTAGCCCCTGCGCTGCACTTTTTACGTTTTCTCCCGCCTTTGCATTGGTATAGATTTGCCCTGATACAAAGAAGAAGTCGTAACAAATACCGTGCAGTGCAATACCAACAATAAGCATGAACAAGCCTTCGTCAGCGTTCCCGAATGCGAACAGTGCATAACGAACAACCCACGCCGCCATACCTATCACCAACGTGGCTTTAATACCGAAACGGTTCAAAAATACTGGCAGAGCCAACATGAACAACACTTCGGAAACTTGACCTAGTGTCATTTTGCCCGTTGCATTTTCAACGCCTATTTCAGTAAGGAACGGGTTCGCATTCTGGTAGTAAAACGCCAGTGGAATACAAATAAGTACAGATGAAAGAAAGAATACAAAGAAGTTTTTGTCTTTTAACAGTGCCAACGCGTCCAAGCCAAGAATGTCGCGAATAGTTACCGCTTTACCGCTAGATTGAGGTGGCGTGTTTGGCAGTGTAAAACTGAATACGCCCAACATTAGCGAGGCAACGCTGCACAATAAGAACGTGTTTTTGAGCATACCATCGGCAATAGACTGTGCAGAATCCCATGAGAAGACATAGCTAATCATAAGGCCTGCCACAATCCAGCCGATAGTGCCCCACACACGAACTTTTCCGAACTCTTTTGACGGGTCGACCATTTGTCCGAATGACACTGAGTTAACCAAAGCAAGCGTAGGCATGTATGCAATCATGTATGCCAACACATAAGGGTAAAAGCTGGCGAAATCATTCGCTTGGTACATACAGTACATAAGCACGGCGCCAACAATATGTAGTAAGCCGAGGATCTTTTCTGCATTAAAGAACCGGTCAGCAATAAGGCCCACAATAAAGGGGGCAATGATGGCGCCCCAACTTTGGGTTGAGAAAGCCATGCCGATTTGTCCACCGTTGGCAGACAGGGTATTTGATAGATACGTGCCTAATGTTACAAACCAGCCTCCCCAAATGAAGAACTGGAGGAACATCATCAAACTAAGGCGTAGGGTTATCATAGTTATTGTTATCCTATTGATGGCGCTTAGCGCTCAAGGCCTAAAATACGATTATTCTTCGCTTCGCTTACGTCTCCACCAGCAAAGTCGTCAAACGCATATTTGCTTGGCTCGATAATGTTTGAAGCGATAAACGGTGCGCCTTCTGCCGCACCTTGCGCACTGTCTTTTAAGCAGCATTCCCACTCTAGTACTGCCCAGCCTGTGAAGCCATACTGGGTAAGCTTGCTGAAAATACCTTTGAAGTCGACCTGGCCGTCGCCAAGGGAACGAAAACGTCCCGCGCGGTCTTGCCAGTCTTGATAGCCGCCGTACACACCGTTTCTACCATTCGGATTGAACTCGGCATCTTTAACGTGAAACATTTTGATCCGGCTGTGGTAGCGGTCAATAAAGTCAAGGTAGTCAAGCTGCTGTAAAACAAAGTGACTTGGATCGAAAAGAATATTTGCTCGTGGGTGGTTATCTACAGCTTTTAAAAACTGTTCGAACGAAGCGCCATCGTGCAGGTCTTCCCCAGGGTGAATTTCGTAGCATACGTCAACACCCGCTTCGTCGAATGCATCGAGAATGGGTTTCCAACGCTTGGCTAGTTCAGCAAAGCCTTGCTCGACCAAGCCAGCAGGACGCTGAGGCCATGGGTAAACCAAGTGCCACATTAATGCACCAGAAAAGGTAGCGTGAGCTTTCAATCCCAAGCGCTTACTGGCAATAGCCGCACATTTGAGCTGATTAATTGCCCATTCGGTTCGCTCTTGTGGCTTGCCGTGTAAGTGTGCCGGCGCAAAGTTATCGAATAACTCGTCGTAAGCGGGATGAACCGCCACTAGCTGACCTTGTAAGTGCGTAGAAAGCTCAGTGATTTCTACGCCTGCGTCTTTACAAATTTTAGCAATGTTGTCGCAGTACTCTTGGCTCTCGGCTGCTTTTTCTAAATCGAACAGACTAGGATCAGTAGGTACCTGTATTCCCTTGTAACCAAGCGACGCTGCCCACTTCGCCATATTTTCGAGCGTATCGAACGGCGCTTCTTTTCCCATGAACTGAGCAAGGAAGATAGCCGGCCCTTTTATAGGTTGTTGATTAGTAGCCATAAGCGCTCACCTTTTTCATTGTATGTTTTAATTGCATTACTGCGTTCCTTCCTGACTGACCGACTCCCATATAAATACCATTCCGCGTATGCCTGAATTTATTCCTGGAACGCCGTCAGCTTTGCCTTTTTGATTCGCGCGTACCGCTTTAGCAAAGTCGGTATACAAGTTTGCCATTGCTTCTAAGTAGCCCTCTGGGTGGCCAGCTGGAACACGGCAACGTGCAGATGCAGCATCACATAACCCAACTTGACCTTGGCCGGCTCTATACACTTGATAAGGGGCATCAACAGGGCGATAGATAACGGAGTTTGGCTCCATTTGACGCCACTCCAAGCCACCTTTGTCACCGTAGACGCGGATCTTCAACGCGTTTTCTTCACCAGCACATACCTGCGAAGCAATCAACACGCCCGACGCACCCTTCTTAGTTTTAATAAGCGCGGCGCCGTCGTCATCTAAACGACGCCCTTCAACATGGGTGTTTAACTCGCCACATAACGAGGTAACACTGTCGTTTAATACAAACTCAACAAGTCCAAACGCATGAGTGCCGATGTCGCCCATTGCGCCCGTTGCGCCAGAAATTGCTGGATCGGTACGCCACTGCGCTTGCTTATTGTGCGTTTCTTCTTCGCCAGACAACCAGCCTTGCGGATACTCAACATACACTTTTCGAATTTTGCCCAGCTTACCGCTTTCAACGAGATGACGTGCTTGCCAAACCATAGGATAACCAAGGTAGGTATGAGCCAAGCCGTATAGCGATTCACTGGCGTGAATAACATCTTGAAGCTCTTTTACTTCTGCAAAGCTAACGCCTGCTGGTTTTTCACAGAAAACATGAAAGCCCGCCTTAATTGCGGCAAGTGAAATAGGTACGTGAAGATGATTAGGCGTTACGATAACCACAACCTGCATGCGCTGCTGCTCAGGTAGTTTGGCTTCTTCTTCTAACATTGACTGCCAGCTATCGTATGTACGCGATGTTGATACGTTCAATGCAGCAGCAGTACGCGTATTATTTTCTTCGTTGCGGCTAAATGCGCCACACACCAACTGGTAGTTCCCATCTAACCCTGCGGCATGACGATGCACGGCACCGATAAACGCGCCTTCCCCGCCTCCGATCATTCCCATTCGAATTGGTTGCATTGAAATTCCTCTGAGTGCAAACGCACTATTGGTGTTACTAATGCCACAAAATGTAACCCGTTACATTTTAATGGTCAATACAAAAAACAGCATTTTATTAATCTAAAGTTTACAAATGGCGAGGTAATACCGGGGCTTTACTACCTTTAACCGCCTATTCCTGCACCAAATTTGAACATAACACTAGCTCAAATTTACATAAATCCTACAAATAACCTTTGACGTTTTAATGAAAGTGCGTATTCTTTTGCTTAAAATGAAAACGGTTACATATTAATTTCACGAAATTTTGAATTCGCTACCATCGTATAGACCACACCTCTACTGGGTTAGGTTTACAATGCGCGAGTGAATTAACAAACAACAATAACGTAAATGGCAAATATTAGAGATGTAGCAGATAGTGCCGGCGTGTCGGTCGCTACCGTATCAAGAACATTGCAACAACCTGAGCGTGTTTCTCCTAAAACGCGCAATAAGGTGATGGCCGCTGTTCAGGCAGTTGGATATAAACCTAACTTAATGGCAGTTAAGTTTCGCTCGGGAAAAACGCATAATTTAGTGGTACTGGTGCCTACGGTAGCGAACGTATTTTTTGCCCGTGTTATTAGCGGTATGCAGGAAGCGGCAGCCGAACTGGGCTATTCCATTTTACTTGCCAATACGCTTGGTAATAGTGAAATAGAAAGCCATTACGCCAAGATGGTAAGTACTTCTCAGGCTGATGGGCTTATACAGTTACGTGCGCACAACCCATTTGATGCCACGATGATCAACGACAATGGCCTACTTCCCATGGTGAATGCCTGTGAGGTGATTGACGATGGCCAATATCCTGTTGTGTCGTTAGACAACCGTGCAGCAGCCAAAGCAATGACCGAGCACTTAATTTCATTAGGCCATACCCGTATAGCCATGATCAAAGGACCTAATTCAAGCCCGCTTACCCAAGAACGCTTGGTTGGATATAAAGACGCATTAGCGCAAGCCAATATTGCCTTTGATGAAAGCTTGTTGTTCCCGGGGGATTTTACATTACAGGCCGGATACAACGCAGGGGAAACCATTAGTCACCTTGAAAACAGACCCACCGCCGTGTTTTGTGAGAACGACGAGACTGCTATTGGTGCCATGCAAGCCTTTAAGCAAGCTAACTTGAATGTGCCTAACGACATTTCAGTGGCAGGCTTCGATGACATTGCGTTTTCGGCATTTGTCGACCCACCGTTAACCACTATTGCCCAACCCGCAGAAGAGTTTGGCAGAACGGCAGTTACGCTACTGGTGGACTTACTCAACGGAAAAATTCGCAAGGCCCCAAAGGTTATTATGCCGTTTGAACTTATTGTGCGCGAGAGCACGGGCAAAGCTTTGGGTTAATTGATGATAGCCACGCGCCATCACCTATGTACCACTACAGAAAAGGAGCAAGCAGTGAATTTAAGTAAAACAAACTTAAGTAAGACAGCAATTTTAGACGCGGCCAGTAATATTGGCTCTGGCGTTTCAAGACGACAGTTCATTAAATATTCATCTGGTTTACTGGCGGCTATGAGCGCTCCTGCTGTTTTGGCACGTACTAGTTCGGTTCAGGGGCATGGCAGTGATAAAGGAGCTATGATGAAGGGCATGCACAAAAGTGCTGTTGGTCTGCAGCTTTACACGCTTAGAGATATTATGAAAGTAAGTGTGCCGGCTACGCTTAAACTGGTCGCCGATGTTGGTTATTCGGAAATGGAATTTGCAGGCTACTTTGACCATAGCGCAAAGGAAATTAAGCAACTGCTTGATGACAATGGCCTTACTGCGCCTTCGGCTCATATTCAGTTAGACGCGTTCGATACTAACCTGACACAAATTTTAGATGACGCACAAACCGTTGGTCACAAGTACTTGGTAGTTCCTTGGCTTAGCGAAGCGCAGCGCGGTACAGGCATTGCGCCATACCAAGCCCTTGCCGATAAGCTAAACACTCTTGGTGAAGCCTGTAAGAAAGAAGGTATTACGCTTGCCTACCACAACCACGATTTTGAATTTGAAGTACGCGACGGTAAGACACCATTAGACGTGCTTATAACTCAGACCGACCCTGATCTTGTTGCCATGGAGCTGGATTTATACTGGACGGTAAAAGCAGGTAAAAACCCCGTTGATTACTTTAAGCAGTACCCAGGCCGCTTTAAACTTTGGCATGTAAAAGATTTGGCTGAAGACGGCAGTTTTGCTGATGTGGGCACAGGCACCATTAACTTTAAAGAGATATTCGCGCACGGCAAGTTAGCCGGTATTGAACATAAATTTGTAGAGCGCGATCAAACCACCGACCGCATTGCCACTATTGAGCAAGGCTTTAAAGCAGTAAGCGCACTTAATAAAGGCGTTAGCTAACGCTTTTGACCTTGGCGTGGCTATAATGGGCACACAGTAAAAACGTCATAATAGTAGTAATTTTATGAGTGAACTTTTCAGTGCCCTTTCTCGCGCCTTAACCCCCTATTACACCGAAATGAGCATTATGCTTATGGCCACTATTTTAGTGGTGTACGGCGACCTGATTAACGGCCATGTAAAACGCATACTGGCACCTTACCATTTCACCATTCGCGTTAGTTTGTTTGTAGTGTTGTGTGCCTTTGGTTATGGCGCACTAACCTTGTACGGCGCACCTTTTTTAAAACACACCCTAGCCTACCTGCCCTGGCAGTACCAAGGCGCAGGCTATGTGGCATCGTTTCTGTTGATTGGCTTTTTGGCTGAAAGGCGTAGGTATATTTAGTTCTTTTAGATACTACCTTTACGCTACTGTTTTATTGTATTGCTCCACAAACTTTTTGGGCGGTAAGCTCATAACCTTTTTAAAGGACGTCGAAAAATAAGCTGCGGTGCCGAAGCCAACGTCTAGGCAGGTATCTAGAATGCTATTTCCCTCTAACAGTAACGGAATAGACTTTTCGATTCTGAAGCGTGAAAGAAACTCGCTGAAGTTGTATTCAAACAACTCTGACATTCTTCGGTTCAAACTTCTAGGACTTATCAATAACTGCGAGGCAGCTTGGTCTCTATTGAATGATTCATTGTGGTAGTTCTTTTCCAATACTGCGATAAAGTTCAAAAAGAACGCCATATCCTTTTCGTTATCAAACTCGGGGATTTTCAGGCATCCAAATTTAAATGCAGGCTCTTCGCTTTCCTCTTCCTCGCGATCTTTTGCCTCTCTAACCGACAATAAATGCTCAACCCTAAGAGTAATTTCCTCTTTTGATGCAGGTTTTGCCAAAAAGTAGTCCACTTTTTCTTCTAGCGCTGATTTTTCTAATTCAGTTCCGGTTTCCGCAGTTAACATCAATATGGGAATACTGGCATAGCTTACATTACCGCGAATTTCTCTTATTAAACTCAGCCCGTCCATTTCGTGCATCATTTGATCTGTGATAACTAGATCGACAAGGTAATGCTGCATAACGTCTAACGCCTGCACACCATTTCGCGCAACTAAACAGCGATATTTGCTAGAAAACAAATCAAATAGATAAGAGCGGAACTCTCTGCTGTCATCAACTATTAATAGTGATTTCTTGTTCGATTTGGCATTTGCGGGTGACAATTTTTCAGCATGCGAATTTACATACTCAATATCATCAATGGGTAACGTTACGGTAACTTTAGTTCCAATGCCTTTTTGACTCTCTAACGCAATTTCGCCCTGGTTCAGTTCAACTAAGGTTTTCACCATTGCTAAGCCAACACCATGACCTTCATGCTCACTGCTCCCTTTAGTGAATCGCTCGAATACTTTTTTGTGAAAGTGCTCATCAATTCCTTCTCCGTCATCACTAACGATAACTTTAAGTACTTTACTATCTTGTATAGCGGCTACTTTTATTGTGCCAAGTTCTGGTGTGAACTTAATTGCATTTTGAATTAGATTTGCCAGGATTTTCTCTAAGCTGTCGTTAATGAGCGATATTTCTTTTTTCCCTTTAATACGTAATTCTAAATTCTGCCGCTTCTGCTTGGCTAATGGCTCTAGCGATAGGACGATGAATTTTATGTTGTCTGGCGAGTAGGACCTGTAGTAGTCGGCAGCAGCCAAGGCTTTAGGGACATCTTGACTCATTTGATTAATCAACTGTTCGACTCTTTTCGCTGCATGAGCTGTTTTGGATATGCCTTCTAACGATCCATTGATGAGCTGAATTGGGGTGCGAAGTTCGTGGGTGATTTCGTTAATGAAACGCTCTTTGCTGCGAAGCATCTTTTCAAATTTAGAGTGCCCGTCGGTTATTTCGTAGCGGGTAAGATGGTTGTAGAGTTTAGTAGTTTTGAATTTGTTATATAGCCTGCCTAAAACCCCTATTCTCCACAAACCCAAAACCCCAGCCAATATAAATAAATATATAGTAAAGCCGATATAAGAAGCCCAAATAGGTGGATCTATATCAAAACTAATTGTCAGTTCATTTGCAGTACTTTTATCTGCTGGAACACGGACTCTAAGAGTATGCTCACCAACGTTCATATCACTCAATGTTAAATTCATTACAGGTTTATTGTGAGAAACCCAAGCGTCATCATCTAATTTAAATTCAATACTGCTGCTTTCATTGTAGAAATCACTGACGATAAAATTGAATGTTACCTCCTTAAAGCTACTTTTAAACTTGAAGTCAAAGTCCTCAGGAAAATATGTGGTATGCCGTCCTTCTCCATCTCCCCATTGAACATAACTAAGAATAGTAGACATCTCCCCAATTGAATTTGCATTGAGACTCTCAATTAGCTTTTCTTCATCCAACAGGTAACTATATTTATCCCCCTTAACTAGCACTTTTTCGCCAAGCGCTTCAAAGCTCTTATACTCAAAGTCTGTATCGAAGAGTCCAAAACGAATACCCACTTTAGAAGCTGAGTTGCTTATATTGGGCTTAACAAACAGGCCCATGTTAGACGCTACCCAGAGATTTTTCCCTTCGGTAACCATGGCGCCTCTAATGAACCTTAGTTTGTCTAGGCCCAATATCATGGAAGAGCTAACTTTTCCATTTTTCTTGTTGATTTCTTTTAGTCCAGCACCTGATGTACATACCAAATAGTTTTCTTGGAACTCTATTAAACATTGAAGCCCGAACCAGCCACCTTCTTTAGAGGTAACAGTACGCCAATTGAATTTGGACAATTGAAAATGAACGTCATCAAATTCATCAATCGCAACGATTTCTCCACTACTCAACAAAGAGCTAAAGACCACTTTTTTGGGGGCTTTAATTGTGTCACGTATGGTGTTGTCAGCGATATAGTAGTAATTGGCATCGAGTCCATCATCAAAGTAAAAATAAAAAGCATTTTTACCGGCTTCTAGATAATGGGAAAACTCGCTATTGCAGAGAACAGAAGGGTCTATTTCATTGAGACGTATAAAAGCTCTTTCCTGCCAAGAGGTACAAAACTCTGCCTTGTCTTTCTCCAACTGAGTATTGACTAACTCCCCACTCTTCTCGTTTAACTGAAAGAGACCTTTTTCAGTTCGAACTATAGTTCCGTTTTCATTTATTGATGTCTTTTGAATATTTTCCCTTACAACGCTCCCATTAAATGACACTAGGTTTGTCACTAGCTTTGTTTTAGGTAATGAAACTAAGCCTAATTGTGAGGAGGCGATAAGGATGGAATTGTAGGGGTCTATAGCTATTTTGGTTACTGACCTTATCGCTTCAGACGTCAATATAGGATTCATGAAAGGGGGAGCCGATAGTTTTTCATCTTCTAGCAGTAAAAGGCGACCGTCTGAAACCCAGATCACCCCATCTTCACCTTTAACCACATCTTGGATATAGGTGCCACTAATTCCCTCGGTTGGAACGAAGCGCTCGTTACTTCCTAATATGTACACCCCTTGTGGACCGCCGATATATAATTCTTCATCAATTACTTTAATAAACGTTGCATTTGATAGTAGTGGTAGCTTGCTACTCAATTTAAATTCTTGCAGATTATCTAATGCCCCTTCAATTGAAAGATAGCCCTTATTAGATGCTACATACGCATTGTGATTGTTTGCAAAAAGCGAGTAAGTGCCGTTTAACTTGAAAGATTCTAATTTGGAATTTAGGCTTGTCGATTGCCCTGTAGTTCTATCTACTGCAATGACATCGTCAATGACTGAGAAATATAAATGACTAGATGTCATTGCCATGGTCCAAATAGAACTCGACCATTCACGATCACTAAATACTTGCTGTGAGTTTTTATTTTCTAAATTAACTTTAAAAACACCAACTCCATATTCAACAACCCATAGGTCCGTTTCATTCAGTTGAATGTCAGAGATAACCCCTGTGGCGTGATTAGATATGTTGAACTCTAATTTCTTAGACTCGTGCCCAATAACTTCAAACACACCGTTTTCTGCTGCTACATATACTGCTTTGTTTGAAACCTCTAAGTCTCGAATTACACCCGATGGAATTCCATCAAATGATGTCCTTCCCTCTAAGTTAATACCTATGGCATGGCTCAATTTTGGAAAAACTAAGAAAAAAATTAGAAATATTGGGACACAAGTATGGATTTTCTGTCGATAAGGACAAACTGTCTCAGTAAACATGTCTTACATCCCTGTTTAATTATTACTTTATGTGTGCTCATTCGAGCTTGAGAATCAAAAAACAAAAAGGAAAAGACATGAATATCGAACAAAAAACAAACATGCAAGAGCTTGCCGAGGCAGAGTATACTAAAGTATATGCTGGAACTAATTCACCAACGTTGGAAATAGACTTTTACGTGATATTACCAATTGGGCCTATCAAGCCAAAGAAACCAGATGTAAATAGTTATCATCCCAGCATTCTCGGCGGCTTGCTGGTCATAAATAAAGTCGCCTACATACAGGCAGTCTTCCGGTTGAAGCTGCCATGTGTTCGCCACCATCAATAAGGCGGTTGGGTCAGGTTTGGCTGGGGCATCTTCGCGGGTTAGCACGTAGTCGATGGGTATGCCGTTACTAGCTACCTTAATGGCGGTGGCTTGGCGGCAGTTACGGGTAACGATTGCCATGGGTAGTTTGTGTGCCTGCACCTTTTCCACCATGGCTTTGCCAATGGGTAACCACTTAGCATTTTGCGCATCGTCAAGTTCGTGCTGCAATATAGCTCGGTGTGCACTCGCTTTGGCTTCGGCGCAACTAAGGGCATCTACAAAGGTAAGTATATCTTCGTTTTGTGGGCAGCCTACGTCGGCGCGCATTTGCGTGAAGTTAAGGCTAGACTCTACCAAGGTGCCATCTAAATCGAATATTACACCTTTAATACCGGTTAAGTTCATCTGCTCTACGCTCACGCTTTTCTCGTCCTTTTACTTCACTGTTATTCTTAAAGTTCGGTTAACGCCCACTTAATTGAGAACAGCGCCTAACTTACTCACGAATTTTACCGCCAACATAATGCCACGAAAGCCTTTAACCTTCAGTTACGTTTGCTTAAGGCTTCAATATATTTAGCTAAAAACTACTGATGTGATTTAAGTTTACCCCGCCCACACCTTGCATTAGCATAGCCGCTCTTTTTGGCAAGCTACTTATTTACCCCAGCATTTTGGGGCAAAGTTTTAACAGGTAATTTATGGGTGTTTTTGCTGCGCTAGGTACAGCGCTTTGTTGGGCAATTGCTGCGCGTTTATTCCGTGGAACGGGTAACGCATTTTCGCCGCTTACCATGAACTTTTGGAAGGGGCTTATTTCTATTGCCATTTTGGCAGTGGTTTTAGTAGTGGTTCAGCCAACGGGGCTTAGTACTCATGCTGTTTTGTGGTTATTGCTTAGCGGGCTTATTGGTATAGGCATTGGCGACACTTGCTTTTTTAAAGCCTTACAAAGCATTGGCGATAGCCAAGCGGTGTTGGTAGCCGAAACCCTTGCGCCTTTATTCACTGCCCTTTTTGCTATGGCGTTTATTGGCGAATGGATTACCTGGCAGCAGTGGGTTGGCGTTGCAGTAGTACTGTTTTCGGTAGATATGGTTATAAAGGTACGCAAACGCAGCACTACACACGTGTTTGCAACCAGTGGCTATTTGTATGGTGTGGGCGCGGCGTTATGTCAGGCGGTTGGCGCCGTAGTTAGCCGCGACATTTTAAGTGCCGGTGAAATTGACGCTGCCAGCGCTGCGTTCTTACGATTAGTTGGCGGTATGATCTTTGTGGTGCCATTTATAGCCATAACCAAAACGCGCTACATGCCCGTTATTAACTACCAAAGCAACAGTGGAAAACGTGTATGGCCTGCTTTTGTGTTAGCCACGTTACTTGGCACTACTGCCGCTATTTACCTACAAATGTTTGCATTCGCTTATGCGAAAGCGGCCGTGGTTCAAACCCTTATTGCTACAAGCGCATTAATGTCGCTAGGGGTTGCATGGGTACTTGGTGAACGGGCGACTAAAGCAACTATTGTATGGTCTGCCGTTGCCTTTGTTGGAGTAGCTATATTGGTTAGTTTTGGTTCGCCTACCCATTAGCAATGTAGGGTAAATACCTAACACGTGCTTATATAGCCCAACGTTTTAGAAAATAGTAGACGCATTAAGATACAAAAAATACGTAACTTTTAGGTGCCCCGTGTAGTAGTTCTGGGCTCAAATCGATATTATGAAGAAAAAACAAAAACGTTATTTCTCATGTTTCAAAGGTTATCTTTAACAGTATTCTCTTTTTTGAGCGTTGCGCTAGCTTCTTTTGCCGCGTTGGCAAACGACAACATCGATGCCGTTATCGAAAAGGTACGCACGCCTTCGTATGATTGCCCTAATCAATCTCTACTTCCAGAACTTGAAGACACACTTGCGCTTGAGTCGCTTACATCACAACAACGTTTTGCCTTAACCGTAGCCAAAGGGCAGTTTCTAATTTGCCGTGGTAAGTACGAAGAAGCTGAAACTATGCTGCTTAAAGCCATTATGCAAAGCAATATTGATGAAAGCTCTTATGCGTTTGCATCGGCTATTTATCAAATTGGCTTTTCTTATGACGCCAGAGAAAACCCTGCACGCTGTAAGTACTACCAACAAGCCCAAGAACTATCATCGCCCGAGCGCCACAGCGATATCTTTACCAGCTCTTCTTTAGGCCTAATTAACTACTGCTCAGAAACCACTTCACCTGAAATAAGATTAGGTAAGATGTTTGGCGTGCTTAAGCGTTATTCAAACGACGGCAGCCCCGGTGAGTTAGCGCATATTCACAACGCAATTGGTTTACTATATGGCGATTTAGAGCAACATGCCTTAGCAGCAGAGCAATATCTAAAAGCACATGAAATGGGCTTGCTTGTATATGAAGGCAGTAATAAGGTAAGTATTCTTATCAGTGCTATTGTATCGCTGTTAAGTAGCGGCCAAACCGACAGAGCCTATCAGAGCATTTTAGAACTAGGTGTACTTAATAGCGAAATAGACACACCGCTAACCAACTTCTTGTATCAGTATGCACTGTCTATTTACTATAGAAAAACAGAAAACTACAACCGACTTACCTACACCCTTCCCGATTTAGAAAAAGCGTCTTCGAACATCTCGAGTTCGTTAGGCGAGCTTCTTGTTAACTGGCACAAAGCTGAGATTTGCTTACATGACAACGATCTCACCTGTATTAAGCAGTATATATCAGGTATTGAAGCGTTAAATGATGACGCGATACCGCCGGTCTTTCGTTCAAATTTGGATTACCTTAGCTTCAACGTGTCTATGTATATCGCACTGCAGGACTTAGCTAAGGCGAAAGAAGCGCACGAGATTTATTCTAAAGAAGTGACTAAGCGCCGTGAAGTTACTCAAGACTCGGCCTTAATTATTGGTGCAGCTAACTTGTATACCCGCATTTATGATTTGGAATCTGCGATTGAACAAGCGGAACAGCAACGAAAGAACACGCTGTATACCGCTATTATTATTTTCCTTCTGGTAAGTGGTATTACTGGCTACGTACTTCGTAGAAAACACCTTGCGCGCAAAGCCATCGATCCCGTTACTCTGCTGCTTAATGCGAATTCGGCGATAGCCCGCATTAACAAGCTTGATGCGCCGAAAAAAGGCCGAGCCATTGCCATTGCTATCTTCGACATTAGTAACCTGCGTGAAATAACGCGGAAAATGGGGTCAACAAAAGGTGATTTAGTATTACGACAAATTGCACAAACGCTTCAAAATGTTACCCGCGGTAACGATATTTTAGGGCGATTTGGTACCGAGCAATTTATTTTATGTCTGCACAATATTGAAGAACGAAGTGCGCGACAGTTTTTCGATCGCGTACAGAACGCGTTAGACAATACCTTTGAAAACGATGCCACTTCCGACCATATTGTGGTTGAGTCGCAGATGAGCGTATTTATCGCTAACGAGAAAATTACGGGACTAAACGACATACTCGATGATATTGCCATGTCGATTGATATGGGTAACCGCTCAGGCAACAATTAATATCTACACTACCAAAAAACGCGCGGCCCGTTGTTACGGTACCGCGCGTTTTTGTTTTAACCGAAGCTTGTTTACTGGTTCAGGTATGTCTGAAAGCGGGTATACACGCCATTGGTCCACCCGAAACCTAGCTGTACGTCGTATTCACCGCCACCTGCTTTTATTTCCGGTTCGCACACATTGTACTTTTCAAGTAGCACACCGCTTAATGCAAAGTGACGCTCAATGGTTTTACAAAAGCGCAGCATGATGGTTCGAGCCTGCATTTCAAACCCATAGTTGCGCAGCCCTTCAACGGCAAACAGTTGAAGCGGTGCCCAGCCATTTGGCGCATCCCATTGTTGCGACGTAGCGTTTGAAGTGGTTACCACGCCACCTTCTTTTAACAAGGAGTTCATTACCGCAGCGCGCACTCCCTCTGCCTGTTGTTCATTTGCAATACCAACGAACAACGGCACACACATAGCCGCTGACACTACATCGGTTTGAGTTTGTGTGGGGAAGTGATAGTCAAAATAGCCCGCCTTTTCAGCATTAAACAAATAGGTGTTTATTGCGTTAATTCGCGCTGTAGATGCCGCACTGTAGCGCGCTTGCTCGGCACCTTTAGTCACGCTTGCCAGAGTCTGTTCAAGCGTTACTAAAAGCGCATTTAAATCTACGGGAATAATTTCAGTTGTACGAATACTTGCTAGTGAATTGGGATTGGCTAGCCAGCGCGAACTAAAGTCCCAACCCGATTCGCAAGCCGCGCGAACATGCTGGTAAAACTGACTTTTGTCAGCGCCTATGTGCTCTGCTGTTTCTATGTCTTCTCGATAAGACTCAGGGCGAGGCGTAGGCTCGGTGTCGAAGTAACGATTAAGTGTAGCACCACACGGCATGGTAACCGTGCGCAGTGGTGCTGCGCCCTTCTGTGACGCGTTCTCGCCCGCTTCATTCATCCAAAACTGGTATTCTTTCTTTAAGCCCCAGATAACGTATTCTTTTTGCTGGTCGCTTAGTGCGTCTTTAAGCAAATTATAAAACAACGCCAAAATAGGAGGCTGACTGCGAGAATAATAATAAGCGCGATTGCCGTTAGGAATGCAGCCTACTTCATTTAAAATATCTACAAAGTTCACCAACATGTTAATTGCCATGTCGGTGCGCCCCGCGTCAATTAGACCTAACGCGGTAAAATATGTATCCCAGTAATAGATTTCGCGAAAGCGTCCACCCGGCACTATGTATGGGCGGGTTAGCGCTATTAAGCTGTCTTTCTGCTCAGTGTCGGGGGTACGCGTTAGCACCTGCCACATATGCTCAATATAATCGGCTACATTTTCAAACTTGGTTTGCGATGTTGCGCTAATCATTTCTGGAATATCGAAATGGGTATTAACAAACGTAGCTAAGTCCACTGCTTCGCCGCTTTTCTCAGCATCTAAACACGCTTGTTCATAGGCCGCTAAAACGGTATTGAGATCGGTTTTAACAATAGCGTCAGCGAAGGTTTTGCTGTCTGGGAATAGCTGTGCCATTTGCACATGTTTAAACAGGTCGCTGGCAAAAAACGACAAGCTGTCGCGCCAGTTGTGTGAAGAAGAACTCATAGTTACTGCGCACCTTTAGGCGATAGAGAAGAAGACGCTCGTTTAAAGAAGAATAGGGTTACCACTAATGCACCGATTGGAATAAGCGATAGATAAAATGCTTGTTGGCCCCCTACTGCGTCGAAAATAAATCCAGTCACGATAGAACCTGTGGTTCCCCCAAGAGCCGAAAATACAACAATTAGCCCTGTCATAGGTGCATGTTGATGTTGAGGGAGCGCGCTTAGCATTACCGAGTTTAATACAGGGTAAATAGGCGCCATCATCAATCCAATTAATGGAATAAGGAACGCAGCTATTGGTGCGTCAGCCCAGCTGGCTATTGTGCTGTCTGCCACGTTTTCGGCAAGCGGTAAGCTTAGTAGCATTACCGTAGCCATACCCGCCAAACAGATATTTAAGAAGGGATACCAGTTCATTCGCGTAAGTACTGCGCCCGCAGTTAAGCGCCCAACGGCCAGCGCTATCGCAAAGATACTGGTTATTTGAATGCTGACTTGAGTAGGTAAGCCCAGCACCTCTTTGTTAAAAGTTGGCAGCCACGAACCTATGCCCTGCTCTATTAACACGTACAAGAAAATAGAGAAGATAAACACCAGCACTAACGGCTTATAGGCCAGTTTCAGCATGCTGAAGAACTCGCTTGCAAGGCCTTCTGATTGCGCTTTTTCCACAGGCTTTATAGGAGCCAATGCCACAACAATTAACGTAAAACCAACCAGCGCAGCTAGTAAGTAGTAAACGTTCAGCCAAGATAAAGAAGCATCGTTATTGGGGTCGATAAACCCAGCGAACACCCAGTAGCCAGACAACACGCCCAACATAAAAATACCTTCAATAGTGTTCATTAACGATGAGTGCGCTTTAGTGGTAGACGACAGCTGACCAATAATGGCGTACACCGACACTTTCACTAGCGCAAATGCAGTACCTATGCAGGCAAACAACACTTTAATGAACCAGAAACTTGCGATAGAAGGCGTCAGCGCACAGGCAACGGCCACTAATGCTAACCCAAGTAGCATTGAAAGCTTGTAACCAACTCTAGGAATGAAGCTGGCCACTAGGAACGAGACAATAGCAATAGAAAGATCTTTAAAGCCTTCTAGTGTGCTTGCTTCTGGCTTACTAATGTCGAAGCTATTGATCGATTGCAGAATAACAGTACCCACACTGTTAAGTAGTATGGCAAATACGTAGTAGCTAATGGCAATGGCTGCAATGACCATGAATCGGGACATGTGTAAACACTCTGTTAACTGAATTATGCAGGAGTGTAGTCGTAAGAAAATAAAAATGCAAACGTTTGCAAAGCGCTATTATTTTTTCGTTAGAGCTTAATATCGACACCCTGTTACCGTTAAATAATAGCGTTTATGCGTTAAAAAGCTGATAAAAAAGCGAAATATTAGTCGCTGTGCTGCGTAGAGCGACGGGCAATTAAGGTTGTTTCCACTACCTGGCTTTCTGTAGGTTTGTTTTCAAACTGGTTTAATAGCTGCGTAACCATCTCTATTGCGGCTTGCTGAGTATTCTGACGCACCGTTGTTAACGACGGGTGCATAAGTTCAGCTAAAGAAATATCGTCGTAACCCACAATGCCTACATCGCTTGGAATACCTACATAGCGCTCTTTTAGCGCTTTTAACGCGCCTAATGCCACCATATCACTTACACAAACGATCCCGTCGAAATCTAACCCATTCGCCTTTATACGCTCGTTGATGTACTGGTACGCTGCTTTCGACGTAATATCGATGGCGCAGGTGCACTGCGTGTCGATTGGCACATTTGCATCGCGGTGGGCTTGCGAATATCCCTTGTGACGTTCCTGCATTTCCGCGTGTTCAGAGTCTCCAAGAAACAAGATGCGTTTGGCGCCGTGACTCAGCAAATGCTGGGTTGCCGTATAGCCACCCAGATAGTTGTCGCCGCCAATAATGGGATATGGCGCGTCTGTTTTTGCATCGCCCCACACTACAATGGGAATGCCCGACTGTGCTGCTCGGTCGATTTTGGCCGTGGATTTGCCTTGCCCAATGACAATAATGCCGTCGGCACGCTGGCTGCGAATAAAGTAGTTCGCCCAATCGTCAGATGCCATAAATGAGTTAGACAGCAGTAGCTCGTAGCCTTTGGCATTTAGCGCCTGATTTAGCTCTCCCACCAGCTTAAGCAGGAATGGGTCTGTAGTGCTTTGTTCGGTGTTGTCGATTAAATTTAAAATCACCGCTATCACGTGAGTTTTCTGTGTTCTTAAGCGGCTAGCGGCCGCGTTAATACTAAAATTGTGCTCTTTAGCTAGTGCCTGAATTCTGCTTCGGGTTTCCTGCTTAATAAGCGGGTTGTCTTTCAGTGCCCGTGATGCTGTCGATGTTGATACACCAGCAATATCAGCCAGCTTCGCTAAGGTGAGTTTTGTTTCAGAAACCAATGTGACCATTCTCTAATAATTTTCGGTATACCGGGTTACCCGTGATAGCACTACAAAATAAAAGCCTAAAACGGCTACCTAAACCGGATAAATCGTCGACTCTACAGCCGAATTCACAATATAGCGCGAATCGTCTTGGCGTAAAACCATGTTAACAACAATAAACAAAAAATTTGCAAACGATTGCATTTTATTCTTGCAATCGTTTGCAAACAGATCTATTTTGTTTCGCAATCGTGATGCGTATAACAATTTTTAAACCTGTTTAACGCATTCAGTTAACAACGCAATAGAACATTTTCGGGAGCACACACCATGAAAACGTTGTTTACAAAAGGAATGCTGGCGAGTGCAGTAGCGGTAGCACTAACGCAGCCTGCCATGGCACAAGAAGACGTAAAACAACAAGCGAAAGACAACGCAGAGATCATTGTTGTCAGCGGTACGCCAGGCGGCGCAGGGATTAGAAAGATTGACGCAAGCTTCGCGGTAACCAACATCGACGCTAGCGACATTGAAAAATTGGCACCTAAGTCTACGGCCGATTTGTTTAAGGCCATTCCAGGTGTTTGGGTTGAAAGCTCAGGCGGTGAGTCTGGCGCGAACGTATTTGTGCGTGGTTTTCCAGGTGGTGGCGATGCGCCGTTCTTAACGATTGCGCTTGAGAACTCTCCTATCTACCCTGCACCTACGCTATCTTTCCTTGAGAACTCTCAGCTGTTTCGCATAGACGATACAATTGAAATGGTTGAAGGCTTACGCGGTGGACCAAACCCAGTAGTAAGCAACGGTCAACCAGGCCTTACAACAAACTTCCGCCTTAAGCGTGGTGGCGAGTCGACAGAAGCGTCAGCGAAGTACACCGTCTCTGACTACGGCCTAAACCGTATTGACGTGGTTGCAAGCGGCGCACTAGATGACGACTTGTACTACATGGTAGGTGGCTACATTAAGAGCTCAGAAGGTATTCGTGATGCCGGCTTTAACTCTGAGCAGGGTAACCAGTTCACCGTTAACATCACTAAAGTTTTCGAAAAAGGCGAGCTTAACCTTTATACCCGTCAAACTGACGATCGCGGTACTTGGTATTTACCTACACCTTTAAACGTTGAAGGTATTGATGCTAACTACACACAAATAGGCCCATTGAATCGCCAAGGCACCATTACTTACGGCCCTAACGACACAGCTGAGTCTTTCGACTTTGGCGAAGGTCGTGGATGGGACGGACACGTTAGTGGCGGTAGCATCAAGCTTGACTTAGGCAACGACTGGCAGCTTGTTGACCGCTTTAACCTAACTAAGGGTAAAGCAAATACCTTTGGTCTTGTACCAAACGGTTCTGCAACGACCGTTGCAAGCGTTGCCGACAATGGCGAGTCAGCCACCGGCGCTGTAACTGGAACCGTGTATGACGGCGACACTCCAATTCAACAAATTGGACGCTGGGTTGTACTAAAAGACATTGAAGCTTTCACTAACGACCTTGCTGTGTCGAAAAGCTGGGAAGACTTCGATACGTCATTTGGTATTTACAGTGCAACGACAAAAGCCGAAGACTGGTGGAGCATTGGTAACACGGCTTACCACGTATTACAGCCAGGCGGTGAATTGCTAGACGGGATCGAATGTAACACCGACGCACAAGGCTGTGATTGGAACTACGACATCAGCTCAGTAGGCGATGCAAGCACGTTCGCAGTTTATGCAACTGGTACATGGTACGCTACCACAGACTTGAGCATCGACTTAGGGCTACGCCGTGAAAATCACGAAGTCAGCTACTCGGTAGATGAAGGTCTAGACGGCGAAATTACCAAGGCGCTTGAGTACGATGAAACCAAAACGTCGTGGACAGTAGGTGCAAACTACGCGCTAAATGACACTAGCGGTGTATTCGTTCGCATGAACCGAGGCTATAAAATGCCTTATTTCGACGATTTCAGAGACAACTGGGGTGCTTACACTGGTGGTAACGACCTAATTAAAGAAGTTACTCAGGGTGAACTTGGTTATAAGTTCATGAATGACAGCATTCAGTTCTTTGCAACTGCATTCGCTAACGAAGTAAAAGGCGATACGTTTGTACGCCGTCCGGGTGCGCCGGCTGAAATTCTTACTAACGAAGCGTACGGTTTAGAACTTGATGGTCGCTATAGCCACGATTCAGGCTTCTCATTAAGCGTTAATGCGACTATCCAAGAAACTGAAATTACTGCCAGCGCCAATAACGAAGGCAATGAATCTCAGCGTCAGCCTGGTTGGCAAGTACGTGTAACACCAAGCTACGGCTTCGATATCGGCGATATGTATGCCACGGTATACGGTACATTATCAGCGGTTGATGATCGCTTTGGTAACAACGAAAACACAGTTGTACTAGAAGGATACGAGAAGATTGATGTGGGTCTAACGCTAGAGCCAACTGAATCACTTCGTCTTCAGTTCTCTGTTGATAACCTGACCGACGAACAAGGTATTACCGAGGGTGACCCACGTAATCCAGATTCACCAAACGGCCGCTACATTATGCCTCGTAGCATGAAGCTTAGCGTTTCTTACTTGTTCTTCTAAGAACAAAAAGCGCAAACCTAAAAATAAAGCCGGCCTTAGTGTCGGCTTTTTGTTGTTCGTTTTTCTCAATATATTTCGTTCAGGGTTTATGACGCTATTGCAGTCTTTTCTTGCAACCCTTTCTTGTTAGATTCTTCTTATATCCTGTCAGCGTTAATTCATCCACATTGGTCGTAATGTGCTTTAGCAAAACCAATTCTGTTTTACAGTGGTATAAGCAACGAACAAGCTAAAAACGAAACGTACCGTTTACTATCATCAACTATAGGAAGGTGAATCGTGACGCCAAAGGTTATTTTCTTCGATATTAATGAAACACTACTAGACATGCAGGCCATAAAAACAGGCTTAGCGTCGGTGCTAAACGGCGATGAGATATTGGTAGACTTATGGTTTGCTAACCTATTGCATCACAGTTTAGTGGATGTTGCGTCTGGACAGTTTCACGATTTCATTGATATTGGAGCCGCAGCACTTACCATGGTAGCTCACAGTAAGGATATATCTGTTGATGAGGCTACCGCAAAAGATACCATCAAAAAGCATATTACCCGGTTGCCAGCGCACGACGATGTTGTTCCTACATTAAAAGCGCTTCAAAGTGCTGGTGTAACCTTGGTCGCGCTTTCAAACTCGTCTAAAGCCGGACTAGACGCACAGCTTGAGTTTGCCAATATTAAGCCCTATTTTTCCCATGTATTAAGTGTGGAAAGTGTACGTACCTACAAACCACATGCTGCGGTTTATCACTGGGCCTGTCAGCAGGCTAACGTAAAGAACGAAGATGCCATGATGGTGGCGGCTCATGGTTGGGATGTAAGTGGTGCTAAGGCGACAGGTATGCAAACCGTATTCGTAGAGCGCTCGGGGAAAATGGTGTACCCGTTAGGGCTTGCTCCCGATCACAGCATTGCTTCGCTTACTGCGCTTATCGAAATGATAAGTTCGTAACGTGCTCTGTGTGAGGGCACAACGACCTCGCTGTGCCTGACCACGATAAATCTAGCGTGTTTGCAAAAATAGTTAGGCGCAAACAAAAAAGTCTTACCGAAGTAAGACTTTTTTCAAATCGAAATACAAAACAATTAAACTTTTGCTAGCTCGGGCTGGTTTGGCTTAAAACCTTGTGTGCTGCAAGAATTGCGTTTCGTTTCTAGTGCGCTTAATTGACGCTTAAGCCATGACTTCTGAATACCTGACTTAGCTGCGTCCATTTCAGTGCTTACGCGAGTGATTTCTTTTCCGACGTTCACGCATGCTTTCTTATTCGGTTCAAAGCCGCCATTAGCCAAAACAGAAGAAGAAAACATAAAAGCTGATACTGCTATAAGCGTTTGCTGTTTCATAAGAGTCCCCAACTACTCGTTTTAATCCCGGGTTAGTGTCATACCGTAAGAATGAGCATATATTTGCTCTCAAATCTGTAAGGAATATAGCAGGCCTTTTATTCTAGTTAGGTACTACAAAACATACGCAGTAATAAAACTTTGCCTACCTTGTTCTTGCTAACGCACATAAGCCATTGTCTTTTATATTATTATGTCGACAATGATTTACCTTACCATTCCACTTACGTATCGATTTTTATATTTTTACGCACTAAATAGTGAGCCTATCCATAGTATCGGCTACAGCAACAGCATTCTGCAGCAGCATTACTCACTATTAAGCGTTGCTATTAAAACACCTTAGCTTTTCTGGAACAAGAAAAGTTATAACAATCCTTTTACAGGTTTTAGGACAGAAATTGCATTCTGTAAGTATTTACTCACTATACTTACAAGCGACTACCTGCCGAGAGCTTTTCTACGGTTTGCATCACACTTCTGCCCATATCATCTAGGCTTATTACGCGCTTAGCAGCGCCCTTTTCTATGGCTACTTTGGGCATACCAAAAACTATACAACTAGCTTCGTCCTGACAAAATGTTTCGCAGCCCGCGTTAAACATTTCGTGAAGGCCGCTTGCGCCGTCGCTACCCATGCCCGTAAGTAAAACGCCTAACGCATTGCTACCAGCACTTTTACAGATAGAATTAAATAACACATCCACCGAGGGCTTGTGACCCGATACGCGCGCGCCATCGGTCAATCTAATCCGGTAATCAGCCCCGCTTCTTTCAATTTCCATGTGTTTATCGCCAGGTGCAAGGTAGGCTTGGCCTGGTAGTAAACGTTCTCCGCCTTTCGCTTCTTTGACCTGCATTTGGCACACGGCATCTAGTCGTTTAGCGTAAGTCGAAGTAAACCCTGCTGGCATGTGTTGTGTGATCACGGTGGCAGGAGCATTCGCCGGAAAGGTGCGTAACACCTCTTTTATGGCTTCTGTCCCACCGGTCGAGGCACCAATTGCAATGATTTTCTCAGTACCCGAATAATTGACTTTGCTCACGGTAGACACTTTCGAAGGCGCTGATTTTTTCACTTTAGAGCGCGCAGCCGTACGTATTTTCTCAACAATCAACTGGTGATAGTCTGCCATGCCTTGCGCCACACCTATTTTGGGCTTTGCGACAAAGTCGATAGCTCCTAACTCCAAGGACCTCAGCGTAGCATCAGCGCCTTTTTCGGTTAGCGTAGAAATCATGACTACGGGCGTCGGCTTCGCATTCATCAGCACTTCTAGAAAGCGTAATCCGTCCACTTTAGGCATTTCTATATCAAGCGTAATAACATCTGGCGACTTTTCTAGAACCAGCTTTTTTGCCACAAAAGCATCGGGAGCAGCACCCACTAATGCCATGTCTGGCTCACTTTTTATAATCTCACTTAGAATTTGCCGGATCAGTGCCGAGTCATCTACCACCAAAACTTTTATCGTCATTGTTAGTCCTCGAAGATATCTACGCTACCGGTAGGTGCACGTCTTGACAGTTCCCACCGATGCTGACTTTCTCTTTCAATAATAGTGGCGTTATTAAGCTCGTGAATTCGCTTCATAAAGACATTGCCGTTGCTTGGAAAAAAGTAAACCTTGCGCGCGTAAACATCACATAAGTCACTGGCCAATATCGGTATGCCTTCCGTGCTTAAAAAGTCTGTTACGAATTCTGCGTTGAACTTCCCAACATCGTGCTGCACGAAGGACGGCACCACTTTTCCACCACCAAACACTTTTGCTTTTATTCGGGCTTTATTGGCACCGGCTTTCACTAAGTCGTTGATAAGAATTTCCATGGCATGCACGCCGTATTTGGCAGCCATACCTTGGTTTTTTTCGAATTCACTGGCAGTTTTATTTACTGTAGGCAACATAAAGTGATTCATGCCGCCAATGCCCGTTTCAGGGTCGTATAGACATGCCGCCACACAAGACCCCAGCACAGTCACCAGCATTTTATCTTGTGTTGTTACGAAGTATTGTCCAGGTAATAGCTTTACGGCGTCGATAGAAAAACGCTTGTCGTAATAGCTAATAGGTACTTCGAAATTACAAGATTCCACACGTGCTCCTAATGAACCGGGCGATATATAGTTTTACCTACCGGTCTCACAAGATTAGTACACATATTGAAGTTTTCAGAATGCCCTGCCATATAAAGTCCTGCAGGCTTTAACATACCCACCATTTTTTGTAACACGTTTAATTGCGTGGGCTTATCGAAGTAAATCATTACGTTTCGACAAAAAATGATATCGAGTGGACCTTTTACATCCCACTTTGCATCGGTAAGATTGAGTTTTTTGAACTGCACCATGTGTCTTAACTCATCCACTACTTTCACTTTTCCCTCGTTTACACCTTTACCTTTATGGAAGAATTGTTTTGTCTTTGGACGGGTATTTTCGCGATCGATGCTAAAGGATAAATACCTGCTTTGGCTTTTTGCAGTACCTTACTGTCTATGTCTGATGCAATGATTTTCACAGGCGTTTTGAAGCTTCCAAACGCCTCTGCGACGACCATGGCAATAGAGTAAGGCTCTTCTCCGGTGGAGCTGGCAGCACACCAGATAGTGGTTACTTCTGGATGTTGTTTTAAGTGCTCGGCCAGTGCAGTGAAGTGGTGTGGCTCGCGAAAAAACGATGTAAGATTGGTCGTCAATGCATTGATGAACTGCTCTAGCTCAGGTTCAGACTTATCAACTACGCCTAGATAATCGTTAAAGCTTGTGAGTTGAAGGGCTCTGATACGCCGAGCCAATCTGCTGTATACCATCGCTTCTTTCGCGTCTGACAACTTTATTCCTGCTTTTTTGAAAAGCATGTTTTGCACTTTGTGGAAGTCCGCCTTTTCAAAGGCGAACTCCCGAGTGCTATCACGCGATGAAAGAACCGTTGTCATTAGAACGACTCCCACTCGGCTTCATCAGGCAGTGCGGGTTTCAGTGCTTGTGCTTGAGGCGCGTTGTTAATCACTGAGGCTACGCGAGGCTGCTTGAAGTCGGTGTGAGAGAGCGCAGCGATGTGCTTTTGCTCCATTGACAAGCCCTTTCCAACTTCAAATACCGATACCCGTTCATTAAGTTGCAACGACTGCTGCTTCAAACTGTCCGCGGCGGCGGCAGCCTCTTCTACCAGTGCTGCATTTTGTTGGGTCATTTCATCCATTTGAATGACCGCTTTACTCACCTCTTCAATGCCCGCCGCTTGCTCGGCAGACGCAGCGGCAATTTCAGACATAATGTCGTTTACGCGCTTAATGGAAGTTACGACTTCAGCCATGGTGTCGCCCGATTTCACAACCAGCTCGTTACCGCTGGCTATTTTAGTAACAGAGTCGGAAATCAGTTCTTTGATGTCTTTCGCTGCTTCGGCTGAGCGCTGAGCTAAGTTTCTTACCTCTGAAGCAACTACCGCAAAACCTCGCCCCTGTTCGCCCGCGCGAGCAGCTTCAACCGCTGCGTTTAAAGCAAGAATGTTAGTTTGAAAAGCGATGCCGTCTATAACACCAATAATGTCAGAGATCTCTTGTGCCGAGTCGTTGATTTGGGTCATGGTTTTCACCACTTCACCTATAACCTGCCCCCCTTCTGAAGCAATTTTACTCGCCTGTGCCGCTAAGCCATTCGCTTGCTCTGCATTTTCTGCGTTGAGTTTTACAGTTCCCGTTAGCTCTTCCATACTCGATGCAGTTTCTTCCAGGCTGGATGCCTGCTGCTCGGTGCGGCTTGATAAGTCAGCATTGCCCGTTGCAATCTCACCCGACGCCACATTTATGGTTTCTACTGCTTCGTTAATACTTGTGATGGTGCCTCGCATTTCGTTGATGAACTGATTGATGGCCTCGCCCAACACAGCAAAGTCACCGTCTAAAGCATGTTCAATGTTGACCGTTAAGTCGCCCTCAGTCAGCTTGGTCATTACGTGTTTAATTTCATCAACAGCTTGGGTTCTACCCGTAATATCGGTAGCAAACTTAACTACACGGAAAGGCTTACCGTTGTGGTCTAAAATAGGGTTGTACGTGGCTTGAATAAATATCTCTTTGCCGTTTTTACCCAATCGACGATATTCACCTGAAGAAAAAGTGCCGCTGCGTAGCGCATCCCAAAACGCCGCGTATTCAGGGCTGGCTCGGTGAGCAGGGTCGACGAACATGCTGTGATGCTTACCTTTGATTTCATCTAAGGTGTAGCCCACCGTAGTTAGAAAGTTTTCATTGGCGTGCTGAATAATGCCATCCATATTGAACTCTATGACGGCCTGAGACTTTCCTATTGCAGCTAGCTGCCCTTCAAAGTAGGCATTTTTCACTTTCTGTTCGGTGATATTACTAGCGTACTTCACCACTTTAACCACATCCCCACTCATGTCTAAGATAGGATTGTAGGTCGCTTGAATCCAAATATCTGAGCCGTCTTTCGCAATTCTATGAAATTCACCCGAGTAAAATTGACCTTCTTCCAGTTTTTTCCAAAACGATTGGTACTGTTCAGATTCTCGCTCTTGTTTAGTGACAAAAATGCGGTGGTGTTTGCCCTCAATTTCATCTAGTGAATAGCCAACCGTTGCCAGAAAGTTATCGTTGGCGACGAGAATATTGCCTTTTGTATCAAACTCGATCACCGCTTGTGATTTACTTATCGCGTCTATTTGCCCTGTGTTAAACGCGTTTTGTAGCTTTTGTTCAGTCACATCAGAGGCATATTTCACCACTTTTATTGGCTGGCCGAACTCGTCAAAAATAGGGTTATAAGACGCTTGGATCCAAAGCTCACTGCCATCTTTTTTTACCCGTTTGAATTCGCCTGACTTAAACTCACCTTTCTTTAAATCACGCCAGAACGCTGCATACTCAGGGCTCATTTTGTAGTTGGGTTCAACAAACATACTATGATGCTGACCTTTGATTTCGTCCAGCTCATATCCCGTTGTTGCGCAGAAGTTAGCGTTAGCGTTTTGAATAACGCCTTCAAGGTCGAACTCAATCACAGCAAGGGACTTGTCGATGGCATTAATTTGGCCTTCGTAGTCGGCATTTTTGCGTTTTTGCTCCGTTACATCGGTAGCAAATTTTACTACCCGAACAATATTCCCAAGCTTGTCATAGATAGGGTTATAAGAGGCTTGAATCCATACTTTGTCGCCGTTTTTCGCTACGCGGCAATATTCACCGCTGCTGTGCTCACCGTTTCGCAGCGATTCCCAGAATGATTTATATTCTTCAGACACGCCGTAGTCTGGCAATACAAAAAGGCGATGATGCTTACCAACAATGTCTTCTTTCGAATAGCCTGTAACCTTCAAAAAGTTTTCATTGGCGTCTTCTACTATTCCCTCCGGCGTAAAGGAAATAATGGCTTGGCAACGATCTAACCCTGCCAGTAAACCTGTTTTATATTGCAGCTCCTGATCATTAAGCCATTCCACCATAGTGCCGAGCTTGTCGCCTTCAACACTTTTAATGGTAGATAACTTAAGGGTAAAGAGTAAGTCGCCCACAGGCAGTAAAAAGGTATCGCTGCTATCACAGCTTTTGTAACGCAAATTCAGGTCGCTATTGTTGGCGAAAAACGCTGCCATAGTAGAGCCCGTCAGGCCTTGAAAATTAATGCCTGGTAAAACACGCTCGAACTGCGTTTGGTGCTCGTTGGCTAAAGCATAAAATGCTTTGTTGGCGAAGGTGATCGTTCCCTCGGCATCGACCAACATCAAACATGCGGTACTTTCGCTTAGCGCTTGCTCTTGAAAGCGTGAAAGACTTTGTGCCGCTACTAACTCTTCATTATGAAATATATTAAATACGCCCATTATTCCATCCACCTGATTTGCGACGCTCTGTTCTAAAAGCGTCAAACTCAATGCCGTGTAATAAAAAAGGCGAATTCCTTTTCAAGAATTCGCCTTCGCTTTTTAGAACGACTCCCAATCGTCACTGCTTGGTACTTTTGGAGCCAGTTTCTTTTGCGTTTTAATTGCTGTAACCGGTGCAACGTGTTTATTCTTGTTTACTGATGCAACCTTTATTGGCTTTTCTTCACTGACCGTCGCTTTATCACCAATGTTAAATGCTGATACGCGTTCAGATAAACTTCCCGCTTGCTGCTGCAAACTTTCTGCGGCAGCCGCAGCCTCTTCCACCAGCGCTGCATTTTGTTGCGTCATTTCATCCATTTGCACAACGGCTTTGCTTACCTCTTCAATTCCAGAAGCTTGCTCAGAACTCGCCGCTGCAATTTCCGACATAATGTCGTTAACTCGTTTAATGGAAGTCACCACTTCTTCCATGGTGTCGCCTGACTGATTGACGAGTTTGTTACCGCCATCAATCTTGCTTACCGAGTCTGATATAAGCTCTTTGATTTCTTTTGCTGCTTCGGCAGAACGCTGAGCCAGGCTTCGTACCTCTGACGCAACTACCGCAAAGCCACGGCCCTGCTCACCTGCTCGTGCAGCTTCTACGGCAGCGTTTAATGCCAGAATATTAGTTTGGAATGCGATGCCGTCGATTACGCCGATGATGTCTGAAATTTCCTGCGCAGACTCGTTGATAGACGACATGGTGTCCACAACCTGACGGATTAGCTCACCGCCCCGCGACGCGATTTCACAACTCTGAGACGCTAAGCTATTGGCTTGTTCCGCATTTTCAGCGTTGAGCTTGACGGTACCGGTAAGCTCTTCCATGCTCGACGCCGTTTCTTCAAGACTAGACGCCTGCTGTTCGGTACGACTTGATAGGTCTGAATTCCCCGTGGCAATTTCAGACGAGGCCGTATTGATTGTCTCTACTGCTTGGTAAATTGAACCGATAGTGCCAGACATTTCACTAACGAATTGATTGATAGCATCGCCTAGTACTTGGAACTCTCCCTCGAACTGTTCATCAAGCTCTGCCGTTAAATCACCGCCAGATAAGCGGGTCATCACATCACTGATAGAACCGATAATGCGACGCATATCGTCGATAAAGCGGTTGATTGACGTGCCAAGCTCTTTAAATTCACCCTCGAACTCATGCTCAATGCGGCAATCTAAATTACCCTGAACCAATTCATTCATTGCGGTTTTGATATCGCTAATGGCCTGTTTTCTACCAGTAATATCAATGGCATATTTCACCACACGGTGAGGTCTACCGTTTTGATCCAAAATAGGGTTATAAGACGCTTGGATCCAAACTTCTTTCCCACCTTTGCCCACGCGCTTAAATTCGTCAGTGAACTGCACGCCTTGGCGCAACTGTTCCCAAAACTGACTGTACTCAACACTGCGCTTATACTCATCTTCCACAAACATACTGTGATGCTTGCCTTTAATTTCATCTAGGCTGTAGCCAACCGTGTTTGTGAAATTCTCGTTGGCGTTTAAAATTTTGCCCTCAAGGTCAAATTCAATAACGGCCTGCGCTTTGTTTATTGCGTCTATTTGTCCTTCGAAATAGGCATTGCGTAACTTAGATGCAGTGATGTCGGTGGCGAATTTCACAACGCGAATAACTTTACCTTCGCCATCGAAAACCGGGTTGTAGGTGGCTTGGATCCAAATCTCTTTCCCCATTTTGTCGAATCGACAAAACTCGCCGTTTTGTGACTTGCCCTCTTTGAGGTCACGCCAAAATTGGGCGTACTCTTCTGAGCGAATGTATTGAGCGTCACAGAACATTTTGTGATGGCTGCCAACAATTTCATTGAGGCTGTAGCCAAGCGCATTAAGAAAATTGTCGTTCGCGTTTTGGATAACACCATCGGCGTTAAATTCGATAACAGCCTGGGCATTATTCAACACATTAAGCATTGTGCTTTTAATGAGTAATTCTGACTGATCAACCCATTCAACCATGGTGCCTATATTGTTATTCTCTTGGTCAAAAAACGGCGTAAGGGTGAGTTTGAAGTTCAAGTCGCCAATGCTAATCGTAGAGGTCATTGTCGATTTCAATTCAGCAAGGATATTGCGCTGATGCGAAGGATTACGATGAAACTGGTCGATGTTTTGACCTTCCAAGTTGTCAGCAGAAAAACTGGGGAGTACAGCCTGAAGTTTCTTCTCGTTTTCTTTGAGCAGCGACTTTACAGACTGATTAGCATAGATAATATTTCTGTCTGCATCGGCCATCATGATGCAACAGGTTGTAGCATCAAGTGCCTGTTTATTTCTCAATGCTTGATTAACGTCCGTTGCTTTTGTGAAGTCTTCTAACCACGTCATAATTCCCATTTTCTCAGCCCTCTACCACTTGTGCTTTTGTTTCAACTAAACCCAATTCGTTACTTGTAATTAAGCTTTCAATATTGACTAAAATAACCATGTGCTCATCGACATCGGCCAGTCCGTGAAGGTACTTGCTATCGAACGCCACACCGAACTCTGGTGGCGGCAGCATGTCTTCTTCGGAAAGGCGAATGACGTCAGACACGCCATCTACCACAATGCCAACGATCCGCTCGTGAACGTTAAGCATAATGACGATAGTAAAATCGTTATAAGTGGCTTCACCTACGTTGAACTTAATGCGTAAGTCGACGATAGGTACAATGTCGCCACGAAGGTTTATCACGCCTTTAATGAAGTTTGGCGCATTGGCAATTTTGGTAACCTGTTCGTAACCACGAATTTCCTTCACGGTTGTGATATCAAGGGCATAGTGCTCCTCACCCAAGACAAAACTTAAGAATTCGTTCTCTTTCGATGCGCTAACGGCTTGTTGTAAGGCTGCTTCGCTCATAGTGAAACCTCTTCATTTGGAACATTTGTACAGTTAGTAGCCACCGAGTCTGCATCCAAAATCATGGCTACCTTGCCATCCCCCATAATGGTTGCACCTGCGATCCCTGCTACTTTTTTGTAATGTTGCTCAAGGCTCTTAATTACGACTTGTTGTTGACCCACAAGCGAATCCACCAGCACGCCATAGCGCTTCTTACTGCTTTCTAGTAGCACGACGATGCCTTTGGTTGGCTCAGTGATGCCGTCGTCTACCTGCATAAGTTGACTAAGTGACACCAGCGGCCAGTACTGGTCTCTAATCCACAGTACTTTGTCATTGCCAAGGGTTTTCACTTGAGATGATGTGGGTTGAAATGATTCGATAACGTTAAGTAGTGGGATAACGAAAATTTGATCGCCAACCGATACACACATGCCGTCTACGATAGCGAGCGTGAGTGGTAAGTGAATATAAAACGCAGAGCCCTCACCCTGCGATGATTCAATTTCAATGCGCCCGCCAATAGACTCGATGTTTCTGCGAACCACATCCATGCCTACACCTCTGCCCGACACATCGGTAACTTCTGCAGCCGTTGAAAAACCCGCTTGAAATATAAGCTGCCAAATTTCACTGTCGGGCATATCTGGCGTAACCGTAAGACCGTTTTGTGTGGCTTTCTCTACAATGCGAGCTTTGTTTAAACCGGCTCCATCGTCGATAATACCAATGATGATACTGCTACCTTTCTGCTCTGCACTTAAGATAACTGTGCCGTTTTCGGCTTTGCCTGCTTCAAGGCGTTTTTCAGGACTTTCTATACCGTGATCGATACTGTTCCTTACTAAATGCGTAAGCGGGTCGACCAGTTTTTCGATTAGGCTCTTATCTATTTCGGTGTTGCCACCTTGAATCACCAAATCCACTTTTTTGCCTAGCTTCGAAGACAAATCACGTACCACACGAGGGAAGCGATTAAACGTCATGTTTACCGGCAACATGCGCATAGACATGACTGATTCTTGAATTTCACGGGTATTGCGCTGCAACTCGTCTATAGCAAGCTGTAGGCGCTCTCCGACTTGCCCTTCAACTTCCTGCCCCACGTTTGAAAGCATGGATTGAGTAATCACCAGTTCGCCGACCAGATTAACCATCGCATCGATTTTGGTGGTATCGACACGAATTGATGCTGCCTCTTTCGTCGCTGCTTTTGGCTTGGTTTTAAAGGGCTTCACAATAGGTTGTTTTGGTGTAACTTGTTGCGAAGAAGGTTCAGTAGCGTCTGTTTTTACGGGAAGAGTGTCGGGTTCGAAAAAGCCAAAGCCCTCATCAGCTACGCCGACCTTGGTATTCGCTTCACCTTTAGCCTGCGTCTCTTCTGATGCTGCTTCATCTTCGAAAAGTCCGAAGCCTTCAATGTCATCTGAGATATTTTGACTTTGAGAACTTTCTAAATTGGTTTCTTGAGATTCAGTCTCGTCTTCACCAAAGAATCCAAACCCATCAATCTCGTTGTCTGTATTAGCTTCACCTTGAGCAGTTTGATCACATGTTTCTTCTGCGTTTTGTGGCATTTGTCCTGACGCACTTGCGAGGGTATCTTCAAGGACTTTTATGCTTGCATCAATTTGTTCTTGGGGAAGATCTGTTTGTTCTTTATATGCCGATAAGGTGTCTTTCAATACATCAAGGGTTTGCAAAAATATGTCGACGATGTCTGCCGTAACCTGAATTTCCTGGTTTCGGGCTTTGTCGAGCAAATTCTCCATTACGTGAGTCAGATTCATTAGTGCATCGAACCCGAAAATCCCACTGCCGCCTTTGATAGAGTGCGCCGCTCTAAAGATACTGTTCAGCTCTTCGGGGTCGGGCGCATCCACATCCAAGGTCATGAGCAACTGCTCCATATCTTGGAGATGCTCATCACTCTCGTCAAAAAACACACCGTGAAATTGGTTTACATCAATGGTCATGACTGACTCCCATTTACCCTATTCAAACCGACTCTCTTAACCTAGAACGCGCTTCATCACATCAAGTAGCTTATTGGGGTCGAAAGGTTTCACCATCCATCCGGTTGCTCCCGCGGCTTTGCCTTTTGCTTTCATGTCATCACCGGCTTCAGTGGTCAGCATGACAATTGGCGTCGACTTGAAGTTCGCTAAACCTCTGAGCGATTTGATAAGCGTTAATCCGTCCATGCGAGGCATGTTTTGATCGGTAAGCACGAAGTCGAAACGCGCGCCTTGGCATTTGTCCAACGCATCTTGGCCGTCTTGTGCAGTAGTAACGTTGTAGTTCGCTGACTTAAGGGTCATTTCTACCATCTGGCGGATGGACACAGAGTCGTCCACAATCAGTATGCTTTTACTCATAACTCAATCACCTATAAAAATGTCAGGGTTAATCACACATCGTTGTGTAACTATTTATTTTTGCTGTTAAAAAAGTTCTACGTCACCTGCGTCCATTGACGTTGACGAAACAGGGTTGTGATCTGCTTGCCCTTTTTCCGTCAACGAAATCTGGTAGTTAGCTAGGTTGTCTTTCACTTTTGTCGCAGACTCAGGGCTTAGTTCTGAAAGCTGCAACACAATGAAATCAATAACCTCGCGGGTGTAGGTTAGGTTTTGACCGTTAATATCGCCAAATTGTAAGCCGCGAATAGCGGCAGCAGTTGAGTCTGCAAGTTGTTGGCGAATAGCTTCAAGCTCACTTGCGCCCTCTATGTCGGCTTCGGCTTTTTTGATAATGCCTTTTAGCTGCTCGCTAATGGCGTCTTTCGCGTTGACCACGTGAGAAATGTCCTGAGAAGCAACCACTTCTGCAGTTTCCGTTAGTTTATCGATGAGCGATTTGATGTTTTCTATTTGCGTTTTTATAACGTCGCTAAACTGTGTAGAACGGGTAGATAGCGCACGGACCTCATCGGCAACAACAGCAAAACCGCGTCCTGCTTCACCAGCACGCGCTGCTTCAATGGCAGCGTTTAGCGCCAAAAGATTGGTCTGAGAAGAAATATCATCAATACCACTTAACGCCTCAATGACAGTAGGCATGGCCTGCTGAATGGTTTGTACTTGGGTTTCTAACGCCCTTGTAGACTCGGTCATTTCAGTTGTTGAGGCGATGAATTGCGTTAGTGTGATGTCAGTATCAGAAGCAAATGTCCGCATTTTATCGGCATAGGCACAGTCGCTGTCGTCATCATCTGTCAGCAGATTATTGATGCTAGTTTCTTGTTGGCCTAGAAGGGTTTGTAGCGAAATAAACGAGTCGCTTAATGTGGCAACCGCGTCATTTTGTGTTGAGAATATGTCGGCCAGATTTGATGAGGTGATCGTCAATATGCTGCTTGCTTCAGATACAGCAACACCCATAGAGTCATTGGCTAACGAGTTTGTGTTTGGATATGAAAAATCTTGTGATGGCGTGCTTGTGCTATTGGCTGCAGAGTCCTGATTACCCTTTGTCACTTTGAGAAGTACGAAAAGCAAAAATAAAACGCAAACAGAGCTGATAGCAAGCCCCAAGTGCGCTATCGAGGTGAAAGCCAGACTCCAACTCGCCAACATCATAAGAAACGCGATAATAAACGCGTTGCTCTTATTAGAGAAAAAGTTATCCAGATAATTTGCTGCAATGGCGACCACAATCCCACCTCAATTGTTACTACCGCGTTAACGGATGTACAAAACACAATCAAATTATGGTCAAGTTTCCAGCTTCAACAATTATACTTTTGAATATTTTTGTTAACTTATTACTTTGGTGACATTTGTGACACCCAATCATCAGCATTGCGCTAGACTAAAAAGCTTCAATAGTTCAGCACTGTGGGCATTGCATTAAGATTAAAGGCGCGAGCCCGCGCCCAATGCTTCAAGCGTATCTAGAATTGCATCTGAGATATCTTCTAACGGCTTGATAAAACTAGCGGCTTTCATTTCTACAGCCACTTTAGGCATACCGTAAACAACGCAGGTTTTTTCATCCTGACAAAACGTAACAGAGCCTTTCGTGTGCATACTCTTAAGGCCTTTTGCTCCATCCCGTCCCATGCCTGTAAGCAGCACACCCACCGCGTTTGCGCCAGCATGCTCAGCCAGCGAGTCAAACATCACATCAACGGAGGGCTTGTGTCCTGATACCTTAGGGCCATCATCAAGGGTTAAACGATAGTCAGCGCCGCTACGCTCTACTTTTAAATGTTTATTGCCTGGTGCCAAGTACGCAAATCCAGGCAATAAACGCTCCCCTCCGTGCGCTTCTCTCACGGTTATTTCACAAAGGCTATCGAGCCGCTTGGCGTAAGTGGTTGTGAACCCTGGAGGCATGTGTTGGGAAATAATGGTGGCCGGTGCATTGCGGGGAAAATGCATAATAACGTCTTTTATTGCTTCGGTTCCCCCAGTTGATGCGCCTATACCAATTAACTTTTCGGTTCCTGTGTAGCGCATAGAAGCATGTTTTGTGCAGCGTGTTTGCGTAGGTTGGCCTAACCTCGAATGCGCTGCTGCTTTTATCTTTTCAACAATAACCGCCGCGTATTCAGCCATACCTTGCGCTACGCCGAGCTTTGGCTTTGCCATAAAATCCACAGCGCCTAGTTCGAGCGCACGCAGTGTTGCGTCGGCACCTCTTTCAGTCAGCGTAGATATCATCACAACTGGGGTCGGCATCGCCTTCATCATTACTTCTAAAAAACGTAACCCGTCTACCTTCGGCATTTCAATGTCCAGAGTAATAACGTCTGGCCTGAACTCTTGCACCATTCGCTTCGCCGCATAAGCATCCGGTGCCGCACCCACAAGCGTTAAACCTGGATCACGGGTTACTATTTCTGAAAGGATTTGGCGGATTAACGCAGAGTCATCAACTACGAGGACTTTTATAGGCATGTGACTGTTCCGAAAATGAAATTACACCCGTCTTAGCTTGTTCAGAAAGTAGAACCCGGTGGGTAGATTCGCGCTCGTAGAGGGTAGCATTGTTAAACTCGCGAATACGCTTCATATAAACATTACCGTCGGCAGGAAAGTAATAAATTTTGCGAGCATAAGTGGACATTAAATCACTACTTATTAACGGTATGTTCGCGTCATCCAAATACTCCAAGACAAATTCAGCGTTTACTCGTCCAATGTCTTGCTGCACAAACCCAGGAAGCACCTTTCCTCCTCCGAATGCTTTCGCCATCAACTTATTTCGCCGTGCGCCAAGGTGTACAAGCTGATCAATTAACATGTTCATCGCGTGTACACCGTACTTTGTGGCTAGGCAAGCGTCGAGATTGGTGGTGAAGTTGAGGTCGGGCAACATAAAGTGATTCATACCGCCAATCTTCTTTTCTTGATCGAAAATACACGCTGCTACGCAAGAACCAAGAATGGTTACCAGCGCTTTGTCTGAAGCAGTGGCATAGTACTGACCCGGCAAAAGTTTAACGGCTTCTTTTTGAAGGCGGTTATCAAAGTACCTAATGGGATTTTCGTCCTGACTCATACTGCAAATTCCTTTTAAACGACTGGCCGATAAATGGTTTTCCCCATGGGAGCGACCAGTTCAGGATACATCGTGAAGTTCTCAGAGTGCCCTGCGACATACATCCCGTCATTGCACATCATTTTAACCATTCGCGCTAAAATTTTGCGCTGCGTGGGTCGATCGAAATAAATCATGACGTTACGGCAAAAAATCACGTCCACTGGCGCATCTACACACCAGTTTGGCGACATCAAATTTAGTGGTTCGAACTGCACCATTTTTCTCAGCTCATCCACTACTCTTACTCTTCCGGTTTGTGCGCCTTTTCCCCTATAGAAAAATTGCGTTTTATAATCGTAAGAGAGCTGGCTGATACTGTTTTGGGCATACACTCCTTCCCGAGCCTTTTGCAGTACTTTACTGTCGATATCAGTGGCAAGTATTTGTACATTGGGAGTAAAGGTGCCAAACACCGACGCTACTGTCATTGCAATACTATAAGGCTCTTCACCAGTGCTGCTTGCGGCACACCAAATACGCTTGGTTTGAGGTCGCTTTGTCAGGTAATTGGCGAGTGCGTCAAAGTGATGTGGCTCTCTGAAAAAAGCCGTGAGGTTAGTAGTGAGCGCATTAATGAAGTGTTCCATTTCATCTTTACAGCTTCCTACATACGCTAAGTACTCTTTGAAGCTGTGTATCTCTAGTGCACGCAGCCGCCTGGCAAGGCGGCTGTATACCATCGCATCTTTTGAATCAGCTAAGTTAATTCCGGCTTGTTTAAAAAGCAGGCTTTTAACCCGTTCAAAATCTCTTCGGCTATATGGAAATTCCCTTTGCGCATCCGTGCTTTGTAGAGCGGTCATACACTAAAACGCCTCCCAATCTGACGCATCTGGTGCCGCTGGGTTCAGCGCTTTCATTCGCTGCTTGGGCACTTCACGCTCTTTAGGTAATGCTTTGCTGCCGTTTAGCGACTGAATGTCAGCATTCTGAGTGGGCTTGCGACTACTTCCCACTTTGAACACAGACACCCGTTGGGCTAGTTCACCCGATTGCTGTCTCATACTGTCTGCAGCTGCTGCTGCCTGTTCAACTAACGCAGCATTTTGCTGAGTCATTTCGTCCATTTGAACCACCGCATTGCTCACTTCCTGTATTCCGGTGGCTTGCTCAGACGATGCCGCTGCAATTTCAGACATAATGTCGTTAACGCGTTTAATTGCAGTGACGATGTTGGCCATGGTTTCCCCAGACTTATTCACCAACACGTTGCCATCACCAATTTTATCGACCGACGCAGAAATTAGCGCCTTTATGTCTTTTGCCGCCTCGGCAGAGCGCTGCGCCAGCGTTCTCACCTCGGAGGCAACAACGGCAAACCCGCGACCTTGCTCGCCCGCTCTTGCAGCTTCAACTGCTGCGTTCAGTGCGAGTATGTTAGTTTGGAAAGCAATGCCATCAATAACGCCGATGATGTCAGATATACGCTGGGCAGAGTCGTTAATCTCACCCATGGTATGCACTACTTGTTCAATGACCTTTCCGCCCTCTGATGCTACTTCTGATGCCTGGCTTGCCAAGCATTTTGCTTGATCGGCATTCTCTGCGTTCAGCTTCACTGTGCCCGTTAACTCTTCCATGGCTGACGCTGTTTCTTCTAAGCTAGACGCTTGCTGCTCGGTACGACTAGACAAATCGGCGTTGCCGGTGGCGATTTCATTTGAAGCCGTATCGATGGTTTCCACAGCGGTGTGAATTTTCACTATGGTGTCGCGCAGTTCACCAATAAAGTGATTAATAGATTCGCCAAGCACCTTAAAGTCACCTTCTAATGGCTCTTCTATCGTTTTCAGTAAATCACCGTCTGTCAGACTTGCCATAATAGACTTAATACTTTCTACCGCTAAGGTTCTTCCTGTCACGTCCGTGGCATATTTCACTACTCTAAACGGCTTGCCGTTTTGGTCTAAAATAGGGTTGTAAGAGGCTTGGATATAAACTGGTTTTCCTGCTTTATTGAAACGCTTATATTCACCGCTTGCATAAACGCCTTGGCGCAGCTGCTCCCAGAATGCCGCGTATTCTGGACTGCTTTTAAAAGCAGGGTCTACAAAAATACTGTGGTGCTTTCCTTTTACTTCATCAAGGGTATAGCCCATAGCGGCTAAGAAATTGCTGTTCGCGTTTAAGATCACACCTTCTAGGTCAAACTCAATGACTGCCTGAGACTTACTAATCGCGTTCAACTGACCTTCAAAATAAGCGTTTTTCAACTTCTCTTCGGTAATGTTAGTCGCGTATTTGACCACCCTAAACGGGTTGCCATTCATGTCTTCTATAGGGTTGTAAGAAGCTTGGATCCAAACGGCTTTTCCTGCTTTGCTTATGCGCTTAAATTCTCCTGAGAAGAAATTACCCTCTTTAAGTTCAGACCAAAAGCGCTGGTACGACTCTGACTGTCTGGTTTCTTCATCCACAAATAGCTGGTGATGTTTACCTTTGATTTCGTCTAGTCGGTAGCCCATGGTGTTGAGGAAGTTGTCGTTAGCAGTAATGATAGTGCCGTCGACATCAAACTCGATCACAGCCTGAGATTTACTGATAGCGTTAATTTGTCCTTCGAAATACGCATTTTTTAACTTGTCTTGCGTTACATCGGTGGCAAATTTAACGACTTTAAATGGCTTACCCGAGCTGTCGAAAATGGGGTTGTACGATGCGCGGATCCATATTTCCCTGCCACCTTTTGCAATGCGTTTATACTCACCCTCACTGTGCTCTCCGGCTTTTAAGCTTTGCCAAAAAGCAGCATATTCAGCGCTTAACTTATAGCTTGGGTCGACAAACATACTGTGATGCTGCCCTTTAATTTCTGACAGGCTATAGCCCATTGCGGCGAGGAAATTTTCATTGGCATTTAAAATGTTCCCCTCAAGATCAAACTCGATCACGGCCTGTGATTTCTTAATGGCCGTAATCTGCCCTTCGTAGTCAGCATTTTTTTGTTTTTGCGCTGTAATATCAGAGGCAAACTTGATGATGTAATCTACGTCACCGTTGTCATCAAATACTGGGTTGTAGGTCGCTTGGATCCACACCTCTTCGCCTTGCTTGTTAATTCTGCAAAACTCACCGCTGTGTACGTCGCCGCTTTTTAGCTTTTTCCAAAACTGCTGGTACTCTTCGCTTTGAGCATAATCACTGTCGACAAAAATGCGATGATGCTTTCCCACCACTTCACTTTCGCTATAGCCCATTGCGGATAAAAAGTTATCGTTGGCCGACAAGATTTCTCCGTCTGTCGTAAACGATATCACCGCCTGGCTTCGCATAATGGCATCGACCATACCTTTATTGCGTTTATTTTCAGTGTTGTCCTGCCACTCGGTGACATAAAGCTGAGTGCCGTTCTCATCTATCTTTATTGTAGATGCACTTACACAAAAACCGTGCTCTGCAAGAGAAACGAGTTGCTTATCGCCCGAAGTATGGGTAAGTAAATAGGACAGGTTTTCTGAAGCGCTTGCCCCATTTGCAATGTCGTCTATGTGCTTTCCTGATAGTGAAGACTCGCCATCGTTGACAGTAAAGTCCTTAGAGTAGGCCTTTGTCATTCGCAGGAATGCGGGAGTGTGATAGTGAATAACCCCCGACTTGTCGATAACCAACAAGTTTGAGGCACTGGCCTTTAGAATATTCGACTTCAATAGCGAGTCGTGCTTCGCTATTTTTAACTCTTCGCCGTTCAGAAAATTAAATACGCCCATAACTAATATTTCCCAATCTCAGGTGTTTGTGTTTAGTGAAGGACCTTGTAACTACGCGTCGTCTTTTACGCTCTCAGGTGCGACTAAACCCAGCTCTTCGCTGGTTATTAAGCTTTCTATGTTCACCAGAATGACCATGTTTTCATCTACATCAGCTAAACCGTGTAGATACCTACTGTCAAAAGCTACGCCAAACTCTGGTGGCGGAAGTACTTGTTCTTCAGACAAGCGAATAACATCGGATACACCATCTACCACGATGCCAACAATACGCTCTTGAATATTCAGCATTATCACTATTGTGAAGTCGTTATATGTGGCCTCGCCTACGTTAAACTTAATGCGCAAGTCCACGATAGGAACGATGTCACCACGCAAATTAATCACGCCTTTTATGAAGGCTGGCGCATTCGCAATCTTAGTGACTTGTTCGTATCCTCTAATTTCTTTTACTGTGGTGATGTCCAAGGCGTAATGCTCATCGCCAAGCACAAAACTCAAGTATTCTTTGTCCTGTCCGCCGGTAACCGCTTGATGCAAGGCAGTTTCACTCATGAAAGTAACTCCTCTATTTGACTGGAGGTATACGTTGTAGCAATGGAGTCTGCATCGATAATAAGTGCGACTTTTCCGTCGCCCATAATGGTTGCCCCCGCTATTCCAGCCACCTTACGGTAATGCTCTTCTAAGCTTTTAATCACCACCTGCTGCTGACCGACGAGCGCATCAACCAAAACACCAAAGCGTTTTTTACTGCTTTCAAGCAACACCACAATGCCTTCTGTGGGAGAAAGCGCAGCATCCTCTACTTCCATGAAGTCGTAGAGGGGCACCAAAGGCCAGTATTGATCTCGTATATAGAGAACGGTGTCGTTGCCCAAGGTTTTCAGCTGCTGCTTAGTAGGCTGGAAAGATTCAATAATATTTAAAAGTGGGATCACGAAGATTTGCTTACCCACCGACACACACATGCCATCAACTATGGCTAACGTAAGCGGCAGGTGAATGAAAAACGCTGAACCTTCACCGGCACTAGACTCGATATCGATACGACCGCCAATCGATTCGATATTGCGGCGCACCACATCCATGCCTACCCCTCTTCCCGATACATCGGTAATGGCTTCGGCAGTTGAAAACCCAGGTTGGAATATAAGCTGCCATACTTCTGAATCAGGCATGTCATCAGATACGGTGAGCCCGCTACTTCGCGCTTTATCGATAATTTTGTCGCGGTGAAGACCACCGCCATCATCAATAATGCTGATAATAATGCTACCGCCTTTCTGCTCGGCACTTAGAATAACCGTGCCTTTTTCTGGCTTGCCAGCAGCGACGCGTTTGTCGGGCATTTCTATGCCGTGATCGATGCTGTTGCGAACGAGATGGGTAAGGGGGTCGACGATCTTTTCAATTAAACTTTTATCAATTTCCGTGCTGCCTCCCTGGAGCACCAGTTCTACCTGCTTACCTAACTTACCAGCCAAATCTCTTACTAAGCGCGGAAAACGATTAAAGGTTGCGGTTAGCGGGAGCATGCGCATAGACATCACTGATTCTTGAATTTCCCGGGTGTTGCGCTGCAGCTCATCAATAGCTAGCTGTAGCCGCTCGCCAACCTGCCCTTCAACGTCTTGCCCTATCATAGACAGCATTGACTGGGTGATAACCAGCTCTCCGACTAAGTTAACCATGGCATCAATTTTAGTGGTGTCTACACGAATAGAGGCCGATTCACGGGCGGTGCTTTTTTTCGCGGAAGGTTTTGTCGGCGTTTTGGCTTGTGTTGTCGTGGGGGCAACGCCAGTAGTTGGCGCTTTATCATTGTTAGATGTTGTTGCTGTATTTAATTGAGTACTCGCGCTTTGCGCGTTATTACTACTCGCAATTTCTAGGGAAGTATTGATATTGGTAGCTGACGGTGCGTCTTCGAAAAAACCGAAACCTCGTTCTTCTTCAGCTGTTTCGGTTTTAGTCGTTTCAGTTTGTGCGTCGACTGTATCATTCGATATTTCATCATCGAAGAAGCCAAAGCCGTCATCGTCATTATTATCACTTTTAGTGTTGTCGTCGTGAGAATGCGCTTCGTTAACTGGCTCGTCGTCGAAACAACCAAAACCGTCGTCAGCGGCTTCAATAGCGCCATTAGGCTCATCGTCAAAGAAGCCAAAGCTGTCATCTTGAGCGCTTTCGTTTTGCGCATTCACGCTTACTTCTGAAGGAGCGTCACCATCGCCAGGGGCTGCGTCTGTAGATTGACCGTTGATTACGCCATTTAGAATTTTTATGCGCTCGGCAATACTGTCTTCTGGTACGGGGGTCTCATCGCGGTAGGCGTTAAGCGTGTCTTTTAAAACATCAAGAGTTTCTAAGAGCACATTTACAATATCAGCGGTAACACTAAGCTCATTGTTGCGAGCCTTATCTAACAAGTTTTCCATCACGTGCGTTAAATTCATTAACGCATCAAAGCCGAAAATGCCGCTACCACCCTTAATAGAGTGAGCAGCGCGAAAAATGCTATTTAGCTCTTCAGGATCAGGGGACTCGACATCCAAGTTCATCAATAGCTGTTCCATATCGTCGAGATGCTCGTCGCTCTCGTCGAAAAATACGCCGTGGAACTGTTCAATATCGATGCTCATTCTGAATCCTTCCAGACTTAAGGTTTTAGTAGATTGGCTTAACCCAAGACGCGCTTGGTTACATCAAGAAGTTTATTTGGATCAAAGGGTTTTACCATCCAGCCAGTTGCCCCTGCAGCTTTACCTTTTGCTTTCATATCGTCGCCCGCCTCTGTGGTAAGCATCACGACTGGGGTTCTGCTATATGCGCCTAGGCTACGCAAATTTTTAATTAGGGTTAATCCATCCATGCGAGGCATGTTTTGGTCTGTCAGTACAAAGTTAAACTGCTGACTCTTACATTTATCGAGCGCATCTTGCCCGTCTTGGGCTGTGGTGACGGTATACCCTGCCCCCTTTAGGGTCATTTCTACCATTTGACGAATCGATACAGAATCGTCGACAACTAAAATGTGTTTGCTCATATGCTCACTTCTCCAATGTAAGTCATTACTGACGATGCTTCCTGTTCCTTTCTTAGCTTAGAACAATTCAACTTCTCCAGCGTCCATAGAAGTTGCAGACACCGGGTTGTGGTCATTTTTACCTTTCGCAGCGATCCCTTTTTGGTACTCGTTTAACGCTCTTACAAAGCTTTCGATACTGTTAGCATTCAATGTTGCCAACTGCTCTAAAATAAATTTGATCATATCTTGGGTATACTCGATGTGCTGGCCGTTAATATCACCAAATTGCATACCCCGAATGGCTGCGTTTATTGACTCGTCAAGCTGAGAACCAATCTCTTCAATTTGTTTTGTGGTAACAAGGTCCGCTTCTGCCTTACGAATGATTTCCGATAGCTGCTCACTAATGTGAGCTTTGGCATTTACCACTTGCGAAATATCTTGCGAGGCTACAAATTCTGCCGTATCTGTTAGTTTGTCTACTAAACTTCGGATATTCTCCACTTGGGTTTTAATTACGTCGCTAAATTGCGTTGAACGAGTTGATAGTGCTCGCACCTCGTCAGCCACAACGGCAAAACCACGGCCCGCTTCCCCCGCCCTTGCCGCCTCGATAGCAGCGTTTAACGCCAGCAAGTTAGTTTGCGCTGCAATGTCGTCAATGCCGCTAAGTGCCTCTATAACTGTGGGCATCGCCTGCTGAATAGTTTGCACCTGCTCCATAAGGTGCTTAGTTGACGAGGACATTTGCTCGGTTGAATCGATAAATTGGGTAAGGGTTCCGTCGGTTTCTTGCGCAAACGTACGCATGCGTTCTGAATATGATTGCGTTTGCGTGCTATCAACGCTCAATAACGCGTCAATACATTGTGTTTGCTGTGCTACCAGTGCCTTTAGACTGCTAAAAGCATTGGAAAGGGTTTCAACAGCGTCGTCTTGAGTAGATTTAATGGACGATAAATTGGTATCGCACGTGCTCAATGATTGGGAGAGCTCTTCGCTCGCTTTTTTGATGTCAGCGCTACCCTCTGATTCGTCCTGCGCCAGACTTTCATAATTGGGATAAATCTCGTCGACCTCATCCGAGCTTTGTGAATAGACAAATACGCTAAAGACAACCACGCCCGTAAGTACCGCAAGCGCTGTAAGCGCAGATACAAAAAAGAATAAAGTCCAAGAAGCAGCTATGCCAACTCCACAAAGTACATATATGCTCTTTAAAGCCCCTTGCTGCATCAAAGGTAAGTTATTAAATGACAAAAAAACTCTCCTTGAAAAAACACTGTGACTTGAAATCAACAGCACTCATTCATGCTTGTGCACGTTACTTTGTTTGAGAAATACATCGTGCGGCGCACTAATGACTCGTGCCGAAAGACGCCATTGGCTAGCACAAAGAAAACATAAAGTTGCTAGTCATAACAGGTATCAGCGTTATGTTTAGCCAGCTTTGTTCACATTAAGTAAGCGTAGTACCCATTTTGAAAAGTAGGCAAGAACATGCATAAGTTTTTTATTAAAAAAGCGTTTTAGCCGCTATTTGTGTCTAACATCCAAATAAATGCTGTTAGCAAAGTACCGAATTGACATGCACAAAGCATAAGCCGAAACCTCTAGGCTTGTTGCCCCGTGATGATGATTATGTGCGAGCGACGTTTTAGCGACCCTCTAAGCGCTTGATGTAAAACATGACTATGTAAACTTCTAAAAATGGCCAGCTTGATTACAAGCTGGCTATTTTGTGTTTTTGTGTTTTTGTGTTTTTGTGTTTTTGTGTTTTCGCAACTCGAAATTACACACCGCGGCTTGGCAGACCTAAATGCATCCATTGTTTTAGCTGGATAACTTCACCACCGAGTTTGATCGCCGTTTTATCAGTCGACTGGTTTAGTACTTTTTTCGGTCACTGACAATTCATCGAGCTCTTGTTCTGCTAGCTTTGCCCGTTCCGCTTTAGAAATATAGGTTGGCTTATTGCTTTTATGAAGTTTAGCTTTGGCTTTCTGAATAATGGTGTCTCGACCCGGGATTGCAACGCGCGGCGCAGCCGCAGGGGCACGTTAGCGTGTGCCTGTGTTTTCAACCACCGGGATCAAAAAAGCCCTCGCATTTCTGCAAGGGCTTGAATGATGGTGCCTCGACCCGGGTTCGAACCAGGGACACGCGGATTTTCAATGCAAATAACCACTCTAAAGCATTGAAAATATGCAACTTTTAATAGAGCTCTTTTCTGTTTTACTGGCGCTATGGCAAAACAGACTGAAAGACACGACATAAACGACGAGCTGTATATCTTTAAACAAGATAACAGTGAGCGCTGGTATGCGCGATTTATACTAACCAATCACAAAAAATGGCTCTGTAAATCAACTAAGAAGAAAGATAAAGACGAAGCTATCGCCATGGCACATCGAATCTTCTTAGACCACCAAATTAGACACGAAAATAACACACTAGTCCAAAGTAAGCGATTCAAAGACGTAGCTGACCGCGTCATCGAAAAGCTTGAAGAGCAACTAGAACACGGGGGCGGTAAACGCACCTATAAAGACTATATTCGAGCGTTAGAAAACTACCACATCCCCTACTTTTCGCGTACGTTTATCACCTCAATTGACCAAGAAGAAATATCTAAGTTTGATGAGTGGCGTAAGGGACGAATGAAGAAGTCTCCAGCCTCCTCTACATTATTAACTCACAATGCTGCTCTTCAGCTCGTTTTTAAAGAAGCTATTGAGCAAAAATGGATGATCGCCGCTCAAGTACCTGTTCTTTC
>JYMV01036888.1_pt1 | contig 51464 bp, 43 predicted proteins | sample 338911 | NCBI WGS metagenome assembly JYMV01 (sample SAMN03354496, study PRJNA234377) | hydrothermal vent metagenome | biome: Deep sea; feature: Hydrothermal plumes at the Eastern Lau Spreading Center, Western Pacific Ocean; material: Seawater | place: Tonga | collected 2009 | depth 2000 m m | reverse complement strand
TAACCTCTGTTGTTGCCGGAGACGGAATTCAACTCTCCATCCATTTCGGGATCCGAATCATCTCCCGTTATTAATTCCATGCGTTAATTCTTCTCTAAGTTCAAGTTAATTGAGATTGACCAAAGAGTCGATATACGGGTAAGATGTATGCCAATATGTCAGGTAAACGGGATGGATAGGAAAAAACCCTATAGCAGCATTTAACCCTGAAGGCAAATGTTCCAATAAAATTAATTGCCAGCAAATAATTGGATTATACTTAGGCATAATTCCTATCAAGCATTAATGTGCCTAAATGCTAAACAAGGGATCAAACGATGTAGATAATCATACAGGCTGATACAAATAATCATACAAAGTCAGCCAATCATCTGCCAATAGAACTTGAACAAAATATACTGATTGGATGTTACGGCAATTTAAGGTCTTGGTCACGATTATGTTATTTTCCTTTTTCTAAATTCAAGAAGGGATAACATTTTCAAAAGATATGAACTGGAGGCGAGTCACCAGCCCTATTGCTGGAATCCAGTAATATTTAACCTTACCAAGTGATCTAAGATGAAACCCCGTTGTTGAACAATAGGCATTTCATTTTAGGACTTTTGCTCACTTGACGAAAATATGGAGATAGCATAAAATCGCAATAATTATTTGATTGAGAAATGGCAGAAAGGGTGAAACATGGCATTCCAACTCTCTGACCAACACATTGAAGAATTTCACATGTTGGGATATGCGGTATTTGGCAAAATACTGCCCCCATCACTGGTCAGCGATCTTCGTAGGGTCAGTGATACCGCGAGGGAAATTGCCCGAGAGCGGAGTGGCTCGCAAGTCCAGCGACTCCAACCAGTGGGACATTTCGACCTCGATCAGCAACCTTTTATCGACTACGCTGAATTGCCGGATCTCGTGGATGCGATCGCCAAGGTGCTGACGCCGCGGCACCGTCACGGAAACCGCGACCACCTTGGCATTCTTTTGGAACCAGCAGAAATGCCTTACTGTACTGCTTGGCACCGTGATTGGCGCGACAATATCCGTGGCTTGAACTTGGAACGATGGAATCAGGGGTTGCTGGACATAAATCTCTTTAACCAAATCAACTGCGCCTTGTACAATGATAGCTGTACTTGGGTGGTGCCGGGCAGCCATTTGCGGCACGATTTACTTGGCGAGGCGGAGCGGTTTCCGGATCGTCCCATCTCCGGGCCAAATTTGGGGGACAAGACGGTGGAAGAAAGAGAGCACATCTGTCTGGAATATTGTCGTAGTATGCCTGGCGCGGTGCCGTTGTATTTGGAGGCAGGCGACTTCGCCCTCTATCGAAACACTTTGTGGCATATGGGGAATTATGTTCCCTATAGTGCACGGGCAACTCTTCATGACAGTGCCATGACACCGGAATTCGAGGCGTGGAGCCAACGGGTGCAACAGGAAGCATCTGAGCGGCAGAAAGATGGTGTAGTGATGGACAACCCAAACGCCAATAGATTTTAATGCTAATATCCAACGGGATGTCAGCAGGATTATGAGTTAGAGAGTAATGACAAAGGTACAATATATTCCGTGGTCACCGAGAGTAATTATGACCAGTCGGAAGTTCCGTTTACCAGTCCAGACCAACGGCGCTTGCCCCAAACTTGAAACAGGGGAATTCCAGATCATCGACCACCGGTGGTCTGAGCGGGATCAGGCCTTTTTTTCTTATCTCAAATCACCAATGGAAAGTGGTGATTGCACCATCATCGTACAAGTGGAGGATCAATCAGAGCAGGTGTCGGTGCAGGTATGTCACCTTGATCAACTTAGGAATCCGCACGAATATAATGGGGTGTACTGGCCGAGACGCTGGCCAGTTGGACAGCCGTGGCATTCGACCAAAACACGTCAGACATTGCAAGATCTACCCATTTCTACCCCTAATTAAGGAATAACTTCGCTGGTGGATTGGCCAAAATGACACAACACTATGGAAACAACTGCCTGAAGCAGAATATCCCCGCGCACACTAAGTCAACGTTCATCAGGGCTGTCCATCTTGCGGGACTGCGATTTTCAGTTTTCACGGATTCTACCCTTGGAAACGGAGTCACCTGCCAGTGGATCTGCATTCCGAGTGTCCATCCTGTAGTAGCCGCTTCCCTAGTAACGATTTAACAGTGGGAGACTTTTCCAGGGGGGATTATGTCGACGATGGATTCGGTTACTTTGACACGTCAGGCCATATTTTTCTGTTCGCGGCTTCATCTCACCGTGATCTGGCTAATCTCTACATCTCGCCGATCCACATGTTGACCAATCGATTACGCTTGTCGGGATTCGACGTTGCTATTGCTCGCCAACTGGGTCTGATGTTGTTGCGCTACGCTGTTGAGGAGATCTATTTAGCCGCTGTTCCACAGTTCCGATATGGACCATCAAATGAGGTGGAGAAGTCGTGGGATTGGGGACAGCCTGATTGGGCTTCTGATCCGGATCCAATTGCGGCTTTGTACCGCAAGGGAAGTTTATGTTACAGCATTGATATTTCGGGAATCGGAGAGACGTTAGCATTAGCCTACGATACCATCTGGCCATTTCTAAAGTCAGACCAAGAACTAGTGAATCGAGCACAGGTGTTAGGCCTACAAATTCGGAATTCGGTAGATGTCGTACAGTTGATCGAAGAAATGTTAGCTTGCCTTCTTCAATGCTGTTTAGATGGTGCTGCAGTTAGCAACCTACCACGTGTTAGTGAAGGGGTATTGGTGTTGTTGCGTTGTTTAGAACGATTAGATGCGCAGGAAAGTCATGGGCTGGCTTTATAACAAAGGCCTGGCCAAACTTAGCGTTTTTCCGTACAACAATTTTTTCCCCGACGGTACACCGATGGAAGCAACTGGCGGGTGCAATAATATCCACACTAATGGTCTTTTCTCGTTGGAGTGCTATCTGCGTCAACTTAGGCGTTGCGTACAAACGAAATACCGGAACGAGCAGCAGTGGGCATCATTTATGGAGACGCTACGGGACATCGGCACCAAGATCTACTGGACGTTCAATTTTATGCTTTCGACCAACCATTTCTAACTGACCTCGGGTATCCACAATCTTGGGCTAGTGTGAAATATTGGGAAGGGGACTGGGGCACTCACAATTCCGCTTGGGGGGTTATATCTAGTCCAATCAGTCAAGATGCTAAATCTTCAGCAACTCCACACTTTTCGAAGCAGATTTCCGGACGAGGACATCTGGTGCGAACATTTTTTGTCGGTGGTTTGCAAGCTGTTGAGGTCAGAGCAGAGCGTTGGAATTGGGATCAACGGGCGCAGCATTGGTACAAACCCGGTATTACCTTCAAACGGCTAATCGCTCTAGTAGAAACCGATGGCGATGGTGTTGCCTTGATTGATTTGATACGCATCAGTGGTGGTATCGAACACTGGCGCGTTTGTCGTGGACTTGAAGGAGACTTTGTTATCGATGGAGTTCAGCAAACACCCCGTTCAGGAACGGTAGCTGATCCAAAGGGGAAACGAGGCGAAATCGATAATTTAGCCTACCCTGACCATGCAGCTCTAGCTTGTATGGATGATGTACTGATGGTAGACTGCCAACCTGCTTCTTGGAAAGGATGCTGGCAGTTTTCTCGGCAAGCAGATGTCCATCTTGATGTGTACCAACTTCGCACCAACCCTACCACGGAAACTCTAACCGCCAGATCGACCGCAGTAATGGGAAACCCCGAAACCTCGAACTATGCTTACCGGACACTGCTCTGGAAAAACATGCAAAAAGATCAAGACACGTACGTGGATCTAGTTTTTGAACCGAGAGTAGGTGAAGGTACACTGCGAAACGTCAAATCTATTGACAATGAAGCATCCGGCAGTGGTGTTGAACTGATTACTCAGCGAGGAAAAGTTGTCCAGTTCTACTGGTCGCCGGATGCCGATCTGACGGATCGTACGCATTTTTCAGATGGAACCGAGCTTCGAGGTAACCTGACAATCAGTGTTGATGGCAAATTTTCGGCATCTGGCTGCAGTTCATTAAAATATACCAGGAAAAAATTACACTTTCCCTAACGCGCGTCAGCAATCGACAATCGTCACACTAAACTGCTCGGAGTGCACCATCGAAGTGCAGGGATTTCGGCAAGTAGAGCTTGGAGATCGGGTCTGGATTAACCCTAGAGGACGGAGCCACAACTACTACCGGATCGATGCCATCAAATTGCTTTCACCTGACCGATACTGTCTCCAGCTTGACGTGACCTCGTTATTGGGTCGTGGTCGCGTTGTTTCGGTTAGGAACAAGACCATTGAGCTGGATTTTCACATCGTTGCTAGAACTGGGAATCTGCACCAAACCCGTCTGGAATGGGAAGATGGCAACCAATGGGAAGAAATCGAATCCGCCAACAACCCAGATCGAAACCATACCGTTGTTACCTTGAAGAAACCCCCTATATCGATTGTTATTGGTGAATGGGTGAGCGTGGTTGATTATGTAGTGTATGATACTGTGTTGTTGAAACGTGTGTGTTTTGCTGATGAATCTATTTAGGCGAAGAATTTACAGTCTAATAGTCCACTCACTCTCACTCCTCCCTGATCCAATTAGATTAGCGCCACCGTAATCCATAGATAGAGACATAAAACCATACGACAGGGACAATAGCAGCTGCCCAAAAATTCCTTTTGTCTATTAAGTCGCGATGTTGTTGCAGATTTTTTTCATGACTTGCTTTAGCATCCAAGTAAGCCTGGCGTTGAACCATCGACCAATCATCGAAAGGCACAGTTATCGATTTGATATCCTCTAACTTAGGATACTTAGTTTGAAACATCTGGAGATAATGATTTTCCCAGAATTCTCGTTCTACCAGAGACGTTTTCAATGCCTTGCCTGGTTGGCGTGTTGGTGGCCAACGGTTAGGCAACATTAAAGTCCGCAGGACACTCAATTCAGTCTGTATCAGCTTGTTACCGTATTCTCCAAATGCTTCAATATGTTGGATTCTACCTTTGGATTCAGGTTGAGATTCGTCCTCTTTTATCTTTTGAATGAGTTGAATGCTACTAGCAACCATCTGGATTTCAATGGTATCCCCACTTTCGATAGGAGACTCAATATATTTCAAGAACGGATATAAATAGCAATATCCTTGATTGGCCTATGGCAATAAATGGCAATATCCTTAATAAAGCGTTGCTTTCCTAGATCAAGAATGTATGTGGCTGGCATTTCTTCCTTGGATGGATCTTCCGTGAGAGGTTTATGAATCGAATTTGAATGTTGTGCAATATTTGGGTTTCGATCAAAGATGTCAAAAAAACTACTACATCCTGACAAGTAACTGATTATAGTCACTACCAATAGTACTATCCAACCAATGCTACATAGTACGTCCCAATTTTTATTACTGTTCATTTTTCCGGTAATGTCCGACAATAAAAAGACATCTAATATTTTCTTTAAGATCCATCCAATCCGAGCAGATCCGCAACTGATTCCATGGCCTCGATGATGAAGGCAATATGTTCATCTAGTTCGACCCCCAGTTCCTGAACACCTATCTGGATATGTTCTCGATCAACAGAACTAGCAAACCGTTTATCTTTCAGCTTTTTTTTGACTGAAGACACCTTTACCTCCGCAATATCTTTATTTGGGCGAACTAGGGTAACGGCAGTGATAAATCCTACAAGTTCGTCAACGGAAAATAGCGTTTTATCCATTAAGCTTTCACGCGCTAATCCCAGATACTCAGCGTGGGAAAGAATGGCATAGATTACATCATCAGGGTAGCCGTGCTCCCGCAATATTTGCGATCCGACTTCTGGATGCTGATCAGGACTCGGATATTTTTCATAGTCGAAATCGTGTAAAAGTCCGACAATACCGAACTTCTCCTCATCCTGATTAAATTTTTTGGCGTAAGCACGCATAACTGATTCAACGGCATAAGCGTGCTTTAGCAACCCATCTTTTTGAGTATTCTCTTGTAAAAGCTTTAGTGCAGCTTGTCGATCCATAGGTATTATCCCTAAATATAATTGGTTATTCTATTAATCTGCCGTGATTGATTAGGATAAAATATCGAAATACCAACTGATGAATCAGCTAATTCGGTGGCTTTTCCAATATTCACCTCCGAAGAATGCTGCGCTTAATATAAAAAGTAATTTGATTGTCATGCCATGTCCAAAGGTTATGCTGATTTCCATTGACTTCAGCATGGAACGCCGTTTCTACCATTCCAGTCATTATTATAACTAAAAGCTCCTAGCGATTGAATGACAAAGGATATCAATGTCATCGAAACAAATAATGTCATCTTCAATTTGCTTTGTCTGATAACAGGTATGATTGGTATTATTACAAAACAAAGAAAAACACTAACTTTGGTCATGATGCGATAACCAAATGACCATCCTCCATACCACATATGCCATTTGCTGAATAAAAAGGGATAGAGCAAAGCACAAACCGCACAATATCGAAATAACATTAGATGTGGTATTTCACGAGTCTGTTTCTTTTCGGCATCTTTTCGGAGAGATCTAACCGATCGATATATATTCCATGTACCAGTACAGATAACAAGAATGAAAAGGATATAAAAGGTGGGAGATGACAAGAATCCCTTATCATGACTAATTAAATTTTGCATGAAATTGAATTTTTGGCAGATTAGTAAAAACCCAAGATAAATTCCAAGCATGAGGAGAAAGCTACCGGAGAAAGAACACCCCAAAATTTTTCTCATGCCTACTAACAAAAATAGGAAAATTGGAGAAAATATTAACAGCCCACGGCTGGGTGCAAACCAAACCCCAAAAGCTCCAATATAAAAGGGCGTTCCCCACATATTTACTTCACTGCCATAGCTTTGTCGTAAGATTGATCCATAAGTGACATGATTATAAACCACAAGAATAATTATTGCTGGCAGAGTCATTAATACAAATTGGAGTAACTGGTGTCTGTGTCTATGCCAAAAACATAGACTAGCAAGATGAGCGCAAAAACAAGCGCTGTTGGACGGCATACAACGGCTGAAGCAACTGTAAGGCCTGACCATTTTATCCATCGTTGATGTTGAGAGTTATCCTTTTAAAATCAGTATTGTCAGGTTGATGAAAACCACCGCCCCTCGCTAATAAATAAAGGGTCAAAGCCAAAAAAATTGACAGGGACCGTGTTGGTAGAGACTTGAACTCCTTATACTCCAACTACAGGTGGCCGTGCCATAAAGCAATGCCAGGAAAAATGCCCAATTTCTGCTAAGAAATATCTTTGTTGCCAGGAAAAGGAACAACGCTGATAGAGTAATAGCTAATGATGCTGTCATTTTCTCCAGACACGGGACATGAGGTGAGTCAACAGGCAAGCCGAACATCACAGGAACGAGATATATTGGTAACGCCAAAATGGGGGCACCGGGATGATATTTTGAAACCCAATGATCATTTTCCTGCCGAGTATAGTAGTTCCTATCCTGCAAGAATGGAAACTGATCTAGGTTGAAATTACCTTCCTTGATAATGCTGATAGGTAAATAACGCGCGCCGAATGTATCACCAAGTGTGCTTCCTACCCGAAAGTTGATACTGTAAATCAACATCAAAATTGAAACCAGAGCAACATGGGTACTGATTCGTTTAATGAAGCCTTGATTTATTGACAGCCAATCTGAAGTTGTCTGTTGAAGCGAAGAAAATCGTAAGAAAGTTAAGCTAGATGATACTATTAATAGGATCCATGGTAGATGTAATGAACCAAATATAAAAAAAATGGCGGATAATATGGCGTGTGCCACACCATCATCTCCCGCATGTGAGGGTATACATCCATGTAACTACTATAATCCATTCCTTACCCGTATATCACAACACGAAGATTAAGATTTAATTCAGGCAATATTAATGTTCTAGAAACCACTTTTTTAGGCTTGGATATAAATTACAGTAGCGTTGATAATAACGTTCGTATTTTTCAACTCGCTCAGCATCAGAATGAATCGTTTCCCCTAAGATAACAGTCAAACCACATGCTGACTCAAAACTATCAAATACTTCCACACCGACACCAGCAATGATGGCAGCCCCAAGGGCAGAGGCATCTTGTACTTCCATAACCTGGACGTCTTTTCCAAAGACATCCGCTTGAATTTGACGCCATAATGCAGACCTTGATCCTCCCTCACCAATATAAATTTCATTAACTGGTAATTTCAATTGCTTGAAGCATTCTACAGAGTGTCGAAGATCAAAGACCACTCCTTCCATCAGTGATCGGATCATATGTGCCTTGGTATGATGTAGTGTCATTCCCAACCAGCCAGCGCGAGCATTTGCATCTGGATGAGGAGTCGCAGTTCCCTGAAACCATGGCATGAAGAATAGCCCATCGCTTCCAATCGGTGCGTCTTCAGCAAAGTCAATCAGTTCAGTAAAACTATCTCCGAACTGATCATGAAACCAAGTTAAACTGGCACCACCAGTAAAAGAGCACCCGAGCCAGAAATACTTATCTGGTATAGCATGGCACATCGGCCAAAGCTGATTAAAAGCTGCATCACTAATCTTTTCCGCATAGGTCAATACATGTCCTGCTGTGCCAATTCCAACGCTGACAATTCCCGGCTTTCTGATTCCACTTCCAACGGCCATGCAGGCCATATCACCACCACCAGCACAAACGGGAATTCCGGCGCACAATCCTGTCTCCTCTGCAACACTCTTTGTTATCTGACCAGTAACTGTTGGTGACTCAACGACCTCAGGAAACAATCTTTCTTCAATTTCCAAAGCACACAGGATTTCCCCACTCCAATTTCGGGTGTATAGATCTAGTGCTGCCGTTGCAGAAGCATCAGTTACCTCAGCTTTAAATGTACCAGTTAATTTGAAACGGATCCAATCTTTGGGAAGTAACACGTGATAAACATCAGCATAGATGTCGGGTTGACTTTCTCGTAACCAAAGTACCTTGGCCAAGGTATTAATTGGATTGAGAACATGTAGCGCATGATCTCGAAGCAGATATCCAACCTGTTCATTTGCCTGGTCACATTGCTTTTGAGCTCGTTGATCAAGCCACAAAATGGCCGAACGAAGTGGATTTCCAGAGGCATCAACAAACACTGCCCCGTTCATCTGCCCAGAGAGAGATATCCCTTTTATATCGCTGGTAGAAAAAGAACATTCATTAGACTCAAGATACTGAATGATTTGACGGATTGTGTCGCAGACTGCCTGCCACCAATCATTGGCATCTTGCTCGGCCCAACCTGTACACGGCGTTGATAGTTGATAGTCCGCGCTGGCGCTGGAAATAATCGTACCTTCCTCACTCAGCAACAAGGTCTTGGTACTAGACGTACCGATATCAATACCAATAACGAGAGACATTTTCTCCAATTTGTCCGTAGTTGATTTGTTCAATCACCAATAAGAAAACGGCGGGGATTATTGATCAACATATCGTCAATGATATGCTGATCAATTCCTTGGGAAAGGAGGCGCGGAACAAACTTAGTCAGGACGAAATCAAGGCCTGGGCCACCACCGTAACTACGCCAATAGCTAGGTCGACCGAGGTCGTTACCCAGCAAAATCTGTTGGCCGAATCCAGCATCAATTAAGCGTTTGAGTAAATCAATTCGCCATTCATCCGGTCCATACTTTGCTTTACCTGGGCAATCATAGCCCAGATATGCTCCTGTTTGAGCAATCCGTTTATGTTCCCAAAGGTCGGGATTGCGATCAAGGTGGCTTAAGCAAACTCGGTGTGGTTCAACACCATGATCATCGAGATACTCGATCTGCTCAAAGCCCATTGTTCCAGCTTCAGTGTGGGTGATAATGGGGACATCCGTTTCTTTTTGCACTATGGCGGCAATCCTCATTAACTTCTGATCGTGGTCGTTGAAAGTATTGTAGCCTGTGCCACCTTTCATAATTCCTGCCTTGAGGCCTGTTCCGTTAATTCCTTCAACAATATCTTGAATACATCGTCGGATTAGATCAGATTCGTCTGATTGCCATACCGATTGATCACAAAAATAAGGTTTGTTAAAACCTGTAATCACAATGACATTGGCGTCGGGTACTAGATCTGAGACTTGTTTCGTTCCACGGATATTTCGACCGAAGTCGATGGCTGACATTTCAATGATTGTTTTTCCACCTGCCTCCAACCATGAATGCAGTTCTTGAGCCGATTTCTCAACGTCATTCAATTTGAAATCTGGATCTTCACGTAACAACCAAGGAGGTGCATCGAAACACAAGTGTTCATGATAATCCACAACACCTAGATCTTCTCCTCCAATTTCGCCTTGTATTGTCATTACTGTTCCCATCGAGTCTTCTCCTATCTGCTAGTTAATTTTATAAAGCCCTCCAGATTCATCGGTTGGCAGATCTAGAAATTCTTCCCACACTTTTACGATGTTGGTTACACAACGATTAAACCATTTTTCACCTTTTTCCGCCGTGGCTACTGTGGCATCGCCGAACACTCCAGACTCACTTAAGGCTCCCATTGGTAGTGTTGACATCTCATAATCGAGTGAATACGGTGGATACTCGCTGACCGCTTTAGTCATGTCTACCAAATCAGGATGTAAGTGCAACATCAGCGAGGTTTCAAATTCTTCAGCGTGAAAATTTAAGGGTTGCCAAGCGGTTGAATCGGCATCCGTCATAACCTGATTTAGATTGGGATAAAAGGCACGGAGAACTCGCATCGGGGTATGATCAACTAATTCACGAATCGTGTACTTGATTGGTTGTGAATTTGCACCGTGTGTAGTCATAATCAAGAGCACACGACATCCATTTCGGCCAAGACTAACAGCAATATCCTTGATAACGGATCGAAATGTATCGAAAGAGAAAGTCAAGGAACCAGGATAATCACGCCAAACCCATGAGTAACCGATTGGTATTGTTGGCAAGATCATACCCACGCTTTGTTTGCCAACTTGTAAGGCGAGGGCTTCTGCAATCAGGCTATCTGTATTTTGAGGCAAATGAAGTCCGTGCTGCTCTGTCGCACCCAGTGGTAGGATGGCAAAAGGGTAACGTTGCAAAAAATCGCGACATTCCTGCCATGTTGCTGTAGCAGCATCAATATAATTCTTTGACAACTGTTTTACCTCGACGAGATCAAATTTAAGATTATGCTCAACTATATATCACGCCAATCAAAAACTGCTGCCAGTCTATCGGTTTGCTTGTGAAGAAGTTTTTGGTAAGCTTCTTGGGCTTGATCTGGAGAGAACAAATTGTAAATACCTTCTACATTAACCCTATCTGTAGATAACCAGTTCAGCGCTCCCTGGATATTGCCCCACACACTATTTTCGGTAAAATCGGTGGAAATCATCGGAAGTTCCCATTCCCAACCGCTACGGATAACGACATATTTATGAAAAATGGCATGGTGCAGTTCATGAGCGTAAAGTTCAGTATGCCGTTTCCAGGGAGTTGCTATACAGACCACTTCCCCCTTTTTTCGGATAGCATTGCATCCATCCAATAATGCCTGTTCGTGTCCAGAACATTCAATAACCAAGGAAAACCTGCCGCTGAGATCAGGATCGTCCAGTGGTGCTGCTGGAAGAACATTTGGAATACCAGTTTCAGTTGCAATACGACGTCGGGATTCAACGGGATCGCAAGCATAAACGTTGTACCCACAGGCTAAAAAATTCTTGGTGGCAAGATGCCCAACTAGTCCCAATCCCATAACCAATACCTTTGCGGGTGGTCGGGCCGTAGTTGTTGTCAAAGTTGTCATGCTTACCCCCATCATTCTAGCAAAAACAGCAATTTCAGGGGAAAGCCCTGCAGGAACCAGAAGCAACTGGTCGGCCCTAACGCGGTAATAGGAGCGATGGTTCCCCATACAAAAAGCTAGATCTCCAGACCGGACTTCTTTCACGTTTTGACCGACTTCTTCAACTTGGAATACAGCTGCGTATCCCGGTGTACTAGGAAAGTTTGTTCCAAGATAGGCTGAGGCTAATTCCGTGCCCGCGCTAATTAAAGTAACTAAAGTTTTTCCGGATACTTCATCCGGTCCAACTGGACTTTTTGGACGCTCCAATGGAAGAAGTTCCGCAGTTTCTTTAGCAGTTATGGTAACAGCATAATCCATTCTCTTGTGCCCACAATATAATTTCAGTGATTGTTTGACTTAGATGGATATTATATCATGTTCAACCAACTTTTAAAATAACTAGTGCCTCTATCATTGATGAGATCAATACATCGTAGGGCAATGTTCTTTTTGGTTAACCGTTCTTGGATAATCTAATTTGTCTTTTCGATAGCTTATTTTTCGCGCTTGAAATGGCCGTTCAACTGTTTGCAATTCCGTGTAATTTTGATATCTCGATTTTATTCTGATCAACCAAACCAATAGGATAATTTGGATTGGCCACATCAATGATTTCTTTTCTAAACAGTGAATTCAAGACGACAGAAGTACCTCCTTCATTTCCAAACTGACGTTGGTATTACTTATCAACTGTATGACATTATGGTTGGTTGAAGATGTTGATCTACCAAGATAAGGAGAGGATCAGATGTTGGATTTCAGACCCAAAAGGAAATACTCTTATCATTGGAGCGGATGAGTCCTTGTTGCCTCTAATCAGCAGATATTACCTGAAGGTCTCAAAGTAGACATTGATGCTAAATCTACTATGGAGCATTTGGGGGAAATCGATGAGTTCCCTGCTATTTTGGCCCTTAACCACCTAACTCACACAGATTCTTATATTATGTTCCTTCTGTCAAAACGTCTCTGGGAGATATTTAAGCCGTATTATTAATTTTGTCGCTATCCGCGACGGATATGTTCAAAAAATACTTTCTCAGGAACGCTATCTGGAAGGTATCATTCGATTCGAAGCAGAAGTCTTTGGTCATTTAGAACTTATTGTTAGACCCTAACTTCATCGAGAAGCATATTGACATTCCGATGACTTTCATTATTTTGATATTGAAGTAATAAAAACAGCAAGTCAACCAAAATAGTGTACTCAAAATAATAAAATATTATTTGTTGGCTTGGGTAGTGAAGTTGACGTCAATAGCTATGAGTGTTAAAATTTATGCCTAAGGTAGCTGAAGAGAAGGTAAAATAATGATTGATGCATCAATACAGCCGATTCTGGAAAAAGCACTATTGGATGAACGCCTTGATTACGATGACGGCTTAACTTTGTTCAAAAGCTATGACCTGTTGTCAATTGGTAACGCGGCAGATCTTATTCGGAAAAGGATTCATCCTGAACCGTACGTGACCTATATCGTAGATCGCAACATTAACTATACGAATGTATGTCATGTGGACTGTGATTTTTGTGCTTTCTATCGCCACATGAAGGATTTGGAAGCGTATACTCTATCACGTCAAGTGCTTGGTCAGAAAATACAGGAAACTATTGACCTTGGTGGTGTACAAATTCTTCTGCAGGGCGGTCTACATCCAAGACTCAAACTTGGCTGGTACGAAGATCTTCTTCGATGGATCAAAGCGAATTATGATATCCATATTCATGGTTTTTCACCCCCGGAACTTGACTGGTTTGCTAAGATCAACAAAATATCTCTAATAGAAACTTTAACGCGCTTACGTGATGCTGGACTCGGGTCAATTCCGGGTGGTGGAGCAGAAATCCTGACTGACCATGCACGAGATACCATTTCTCCTAAGAAATGCACAGCTGCTGAATGGTTAGAGGTCATGCGGCAGGGACATCTAGTTCAATTAAAATCAAGTGCGACGATGATGTATGGCCATGTTGAGAGTTATGGTGAGCGAGTCGAACACCTACTGCGATTACGTGACCTACAGGACGAAACAGGCGGATTCACGGCTTTCATTTGCTGGTCGCTTCAACCAAACAATACACGACTCGAACATATGCCTGCATCTGGCAGCTTTGAGTATCTCAAAACATTGGCTATTTCGCGATTAATGCTGGATAATATTCCGAATTTCCAGTCATCATGGGTTACTCAAGGACCAAAAATAGGACAGCTTTCACTGAAATTTGGCGCAAATGATATGGGTGGAACGATGATCGAGGAAAACGTTGTTAGCCAAGCGGGCACCATATACTGCATGCCAATGGAAGAGATTGAGCGGCTTGTTGTGGAACTCGGTTATGTCCCCAAACAACGTAACTTTTTCTATGAAATTATCAACTAAGCCACCACAATAAGGCCGCAAGTCTTTGGAGTTATTAAACCATCCTTTTGTACAACTTGCCATTGTCGTTACGACGGGAGTCTGTGCAGGCTTTCTCAATACGGTTGCAGGCGGAGGGTCTTTACTTACGCTTCCGGTGTTAATCTTTCTTGGTCTAGATGGGGCAACAATGGCCAACGGCACCAATCGTGTAGCGATCATGATCCAGAACACTGTCGGTGTTGCGGGCTTCCGTCGAAAAGGGGTCTCCGACTTTCGCTATGGTATTTTAATTGCGATTCCAGCGATGATTGGCGCTGTCATGGGTGCTCTATTGGTCATCAACCTTGGGAAATTCGACAAAAACGGTGTCATTTTTAATCGTCTGCTTGCTATTATAATGTTTGGTGTCTTGGTGATCACACTTTCTAATCCATTTAAGAAATTCCAAAGTGACGTCGAAAATCTGGGAGCTTTTCGGAAAATTCTAGCTGTACTTCTTTTTTTCTTTTTAGGTATCTACATGGGGTTTATCCAAGCTGGTGTGGGGTTTATGATCATTGCAACGCTAACTATTGTTAATGGCTTTAATCTGGTGCGAACCAATGCTTTAAAGATGTTCGTTGTTCTCTTCTGTACCCTTGTCGCCCTGATCATTTTTGTTGTTAATAAACATGTAGATTGGAGGCTTGGTATTTCGCTTGGTGTAGGAAATGCAGCAGGTGCGTGGATTGGCAGTCACTGGGCGGTAGAAAAGGGGGATAAGTGGATTCGAATTGTACTAGTGGTTACGGTCTTAGCTTTTGCCATTAAACTTATATGGACAAGTATCACACACTCAATAGCTTAAAGTTTACTCATTCGTCTTGAATCATCCTGTCAAGTTTTGCTTCAAGTTGATCCAATCGATTTTCAATTCGCGTAGTGTACGATTCCAATACTATTTCTAAAGTTGATACTAGGTCCTGACGGACGTCTCCTCGCAATCTGCTCTGCCGATCCAATTCCTCTCGTTTCTTTTCCTGTTCTGCTTGCATGGTCGAAACAAAACTTTCCGTATAACAAAACCATAGATTTTCGATAATATTTTGGCTAACGATTGTTTCGATGCCGACCAGCATGACTTCACACGTTTGGAGTACATTAGCTAACTCATCACCTGTTACATCCAAAGTATCAAATCTGGCATGAATTTCAGAATTAATTTGCTGCCACTCTTCGGAGAGATTAACCACTATTAGATTCACGAACTGCATAAGTGAAATCTGTTCAACTTTCGTGAGTATACGATTGCCAATTTCTTCAGTATCCGAATAATCGAGAAGTTGAGAGACAATCCAAAATGACAGTCTCTTTGGAATAGCAAGAATCAATTCGCCCTGTATTGGAGGGAGTCCGATTTGACAAAATACGATTTCTACGTTTTCGTCCAGAAAATCGCAACCTTCAATTCTCTCTACAATAGCACAGGACATCGTGGTATCAAGCCCTAATAGTTCGGAAACCGAATTCGATAACCTGTCGGCAAGTTGCTGGTGTAGCTGCCAGCTATCTTCTATTAGATTGTTAGCAAGATTAAGTTTCATCAACCCGCTTTCTCTTTCAAAAACCGTTCAACTGCTAAGAATGCTTGAGATCTTGTTTGAATGACATGTTTAAATTGGAGATCCTCGATATGACGAAGAATTTTTCCCAATTCAATTCCCTGCGTGACGTCATATTTACGCATAACTTCGTTTCCGTTAATTAGGCTGCCCCGATTCATAATTTTCAGAAAATCGAGATAAAAAACCCCAGCTATTTCAGGTATTTTAGATTCGACATTACCGATATTGACATTACCTATCTGCCAACCTTCAGATCTGATACGTGCATAGACATGCAATGCAACAGAAACCCAATCTCGTTTTGTTTTCCATAAAAACTGGATAATTTCCTGACGTGAAGTTGAAGGTTTAGTTACTAAATTGACGAAACTCAATTGATGAAAGTGTATACGTTTAATCAGTCTAAAGGCTTTTTTACTTAAACATAAACGGTTTGTAATCTGAATCAATGTCTTGGTTGATCCAAGAAAAATGGCAAGTTTAACAATCTCATAACGCCTGAAATTTCCTAGAAGCTTTGTCTGGAGATATTGATCTACCTCCTGATAATATGGCTGGAGTATATCAGGTATCCCTTCTGATTCAAATATAGCGATAGCTGCTAAATCTTCATCTGTCACTTCAAGTTCTGGAATAACAGGTAACAAGATCTGGTGCCTCGACAACAGTCGTAAAGAATCTACAGACTCACTGGCTGAGAGGGTTTTCAATAATTCACCACTGATTCGTTCCATCGAAACTTTTGTTAACTGGTCAGCGTATTTCTTGGTCAGTGCAATTGTTTCTGCAGGTAGGTTAAACCTCAATTGTGCGGAAAAGCGGTAGGCACGCAAAAGACGTAGCGGATCATCAGCAACAACCTGTTCGCTGGAAAATCGTATAATCCGATTCTCCATATCGTCCAAACCATTATATGGATCAATTAGATCAATTTGATGACTATTAAATAACTGGGTGAGATTAAAAGCTATTGCATTTATAGTCAGATCCCGTAACTGAAGGTCTAACTCCAGATTGTCGGATCGAAACTGAGTAAAATCGATGTTAGATTGATCCGACCGAATCACAATGCGTGCTGTGGCTGGCTGATCCTCTAACTTAACAAAGGCAGCGTCGCTTGCATTTGCAAATTGCTTGGCAAACAAGATTGGATTGTGATCGACGGCAAAATCCAAATCATTAATTGGACGTCTAAGCAGCAAATCCCGTACTGATCCACCCAGCAGATAGAGTTGAATCCCCTGATCTTTAGCGAACTCATTAAGTTGAAAAAGGAGTTCCAAGTTGGGTAAGTTGGGCAGTATATTCTCAACCGGAATAGATTTCACTGTATTCAGATCACCCGTTATGTTCTTTTAACTCTTCTGTGACACGATTTAGGTAAAGTTAATAAAACACTATCGAGATGAAGATGTGTTGCGTAACCAATCAAACCAGCAACATAAAAGGGAATGGAAGTTCTTACCAAACCAAAGTTTGTTGGAGACAACCAATTTTCGATGTTGATAATTTCCTTGTGCAGATAAAGCGGTAGAATGATGAAGATCATCGGGAACAAAATCATTGTGATTCTGGAATGCGTCCAACCTCGGTGTTTGCCAAGCATCGGTAACATGGCGAATAATCCGAAAAACGCCGATTCAATGTACCATCCTTTTAGAATTAAGAAAATATTCATGATGGCGAAAATTTTGTAAAAAATCGACTGGCTTTTGCTTTTAATATCGACATCAGGCCACAATCCAAATAATATTGCAATTATAAAACAAGCAACGATATGCCACCAAGGTTTGATAGATACTGTTGAATTCCAATCCATTGGCTTTTGAAATAACCAATGACCGACAAGAGTCGCCCCCATTGAAACTCCGAAGAAGGCCGAATAAGAAACTATGCTACCGATATAGTGTTCCCGAAATACTCCCATGATTAATTTCTGTTTTGTCCATCTATTACAGTTGATAACACCTTAATTTTGTATCCCAATTTGTCCCATTGGAATGTAATATAATCTGCGTTTCGTCCGACCTGAATGGATCCAATCTGATTATCAAGGCCAAGCACACCCGCAGGTTGGACGGTTGCCAGTCGGAATGCTTGGTCCAAAGAAATCTCAGCAAATTTCACACTATTTTCAACCCCACGTGCTAACTCAATGGCAGATCCTGCTAAGTAATCAGTATCATACAACCGAACAGATTGATTAGAAGTCAATTCGATGTCTTGGCTGCCGAATTGGTATCGCCCAGGCTCTAACCCAGCCAGATGCACTGCATCGCTGACTAGAATTGCACGTTCAAGTCCCTTGGCACGAAACATACTTTTTACCACAGAAGGTGGTAAATGGTGTCCATCAACAATAAAGCTGGCGTGCAATTCGTCTGCCGCTAGTTGATCCCAAATATAATTTGGATGACGACGGATCTGGGCATGGGCGCCATTTCCCAAATGCGTGGACATCGTGGCACCTGCCTGAATCGCATCTTGAATCTGCTGGTGTTCTGCGCCAGTATGACCTATTGCGACGACTACGCCGCTTTCTCTTAACTTTTCGATTAAGGTTATAGCGCCCTCTGTCTCTGGAGCCAACGTAAGAATTTTAATCTGCCCTTCTGCTATGTCCTGCCAGCGCTGAAATTCATCCCAGTTCGGTTGGCGGACGTGCTCCTTTGGATGCGCACCACGAGGGCCGTCTTGCGGTGAAATGTATGGTCCTTCTACATGAATACCAATAATAGACCTATTAATGGTAGGATCCTTAAGTGCAGCTGTGATAACTTGGATTGACTTGGACATTCGCTGATTCGAACCGGTAACAACAGTTGGACAGCAAAAACCTGTTCCGGTCTTCCAAAGCGATTTCACCATCTGGCATACATCTGCTGTTTTTACATCATCACTGTTTAAATCATAACCAGCAAACCCGTTCACCTGAATGTCAATTAACGGAGGGGCAATACACACATCCTGATGATTTAAACTGCTCTCCTTCACTTTGGTGATGGTTGAGAATACTCCGTCAGCCATCTCAATTTCAACATGTTGCTTCAGCCCAACAAGCCAACCGTTAATGTGCATGTGATCTCTGCTAAGGTTACCGTGATTTTTCGTATTCTATCACAACCATATTAAGGTTTCAACGCAAAAGCAGATGGACACTGAGTTCTCAGGCATCGTATTGACTCACAGAAAGACTTATGCTAGAATTGTCGCGCATTACATAGAGGGAAAGGCACATGCAAGATCAACTGGAGCAAATTAGAACCGAAGCCTTAGCAGAAATACAGGAAGTCGAAACGCTTGAAACGCTGGAACAACTTCGAATTAAGTATTTTGGTCGCAAGGGATTGTTTACTGACGTGATGAAGGGAATGGGTAAGCTTTCTAAAGAACAGAAGCCAGTTATCGGTAAACTCTCTAACGAAATTCGGTTAGAAATCACCAATAAATTCGATCAAGTAATAGAGAAATTTAATCAACACAAACATGAACATAAACTAGCAGAAGAAACGATTGACATCACGTTACCTGGTCGGCGCAGGCAAATTGGCCGAAGACATCCGATAACTCAGGTCTTGGATCAGATTCAGATGATATTTAAAGGCATGGGATTTGAGGTTGTTGAAGGCCCCGAAATTGAACTTGAGTTCTACAATTTTGACGCTCTCAATACGCCAAAAGATCATCCAGCAAGAGATTTACAAGACACTTTTTATATAGATGAAGGCATTGTCTTAAGAACACATACCTCCCCAGTCCAAATCCGAGTGATGAAAAAGACGGCACCTCCTATTCGTATTATTGTTCCCGGTAAAGTCTATCGTCGAGATTACGATATCACCCATCTGCCGATGTTCAATCAAGTAGAAGGATTACTTGTTGATCACCATGTGACTTTTAGCGAATTAAAAGGTGTTCTGTATTCTTTTGCACGTCAGATGTTCGGTGATACGATACAGGTCAGGTTCCGCCCTCATTTTTTCCCGTTCACCGAGCCTTCAGCCGAGGTGGATATATCCTGTCTCTTCTGTGATTCTAAAGGATGTCGTGTTTGTTCCCATACCGGTTGGCTTGAGATTCTTGGATCCGGTTTAGTAGATCCAAATGTTTTTGAACATGTCAATTATGATCCTGAAAATGTTACTGGTTTTGCCTTTGGTATGGGAGTTGATCGAATTGCAATGCTCAAGTTTGGCATCACAGATTTACGGCTAATGTTTGAAAACGATATGCGGTTTGCAAAGCAGTTTTGAGATTATCTTCTCCTAACCAGGGAGATTGATGTGTCTGCCTTTCCGATTAATTTCCATGAAAAGCCATCATCATGTGGGAAGTTTGCACTAGAGATTTTACCCTTTTTACTTCTTTGTGTCACAACTACTATGGCCCAAGAAACAATTCTACGTTCTCAAGATTTTAGATCTATACCCAATTGGGAAGGAAAAGCGAATCGAAATTCCTCAATTTCGGAAAAAACTACAATACAGAATTTTGGATACAGTCAAACGAATTACGCTGGCGGTCAACGTTCAGGTGAAATTGGAGGTCGAATATCCAGATCCATAACCCCCGCAACCTATGCCAAACCAATTACGCCAAAAACACTGAACGATAATTTAGTAGCTTCCGGTAAATTTGCGGTAACGAAAGCTGACGGCGCTAGTGGAGTCTTGATTGGCTGGTTTAACGGCAAACAATCTCAAGGCTGGCGAACCCCTCATTCGCTAGTTGTTCGGTTAGATGGAAATGGTGGGAAATATTGGGTCTTTTTTGAATATGGCACCAAAAACTGGAAAACCGGCAGTGGTCATACTTTTGAAGGTGAACACTACCAAACGACTAGGACTCCACCTGAACTCGCTGATGGCAAAGTTCATACTTGGCAACTGAGTTATGATCCAGATAGTAACCATGGTCATGGTGAGATGGTATTTACTATGGATGGAAAGGCCTACCGAGCACCACTAAAATCCAGTCATAAATTAGATGGTGCCACTTTTGACCGTTTCGGTTTGATTAACCAACAAACTGCTGGAAAAGGTTTAGAAGTCTACTTTGATGATCTGAATATCGACGGCGTGCCGCATAATTTCGATATCGATCCAAATTGGGAAGAAAACGGAAATCGTGTCAAGTTTCAGGATCGAGAAATCCGTCCTTATCATGATTTTGGGTACAGTGCAACTCACTACGCTAGCGATGAAATTGGAGAGATTGGGGGCTTGATCTGGAGAATAGAGGAAAATGATTTGCAAAACTCAGGATATTACGCAGACAATATTGGTGAATTAACAATGGATCAGTATCTGGAAGCAAGTGGTAAGGTGTCGATGATTCGAGCTGCGGTTGACAGTGCGATCTTGATTGGTTGGTTTAATTCCGAGACCCATATTGGCGCGCCACCTGTAAATTTTATCGGTATTATGATCGAAGGACCAAGCCAAGTTGGACACTATTTTCGACCTATCTATGCCAATTCCCAAGGTGCATACGAGATTTGCGGACAAGGTCCAATTATCAGGCCAAATGCGGATAGGCATGACTGGACATTTGAATATAATCCAGATGCGAATAGTGGGAAAGGCAATATTATCGTTACATTTAATGATCAGACAGTGTCCTTACCTCTAAAATCAGGTGTGAAAGTAGACCAAGCAATCTTTAACCGATTTGGCTTGCTCTCTTATCAAAGAGGAGGGCATTATTTGGATGTTTACTTTGACAATCTGACTTATACTGCAAAAAAAGCACCGTAATAGTTCTCTTTCCAGAAAATATTTAGATAGGAGCCTGTATGAGCACAGTGATAAAAGATATTCAAACCATCACGACACAACCTAGTGGATCACGCTTGATCATTGTCAAAATTATCACCTCCGATCCAGGATTGCATGGTGTTGGTTGTGCGACATTTACACAACGTTTCAATGCTGTACATACTGCGATTGAAAAACATCTTAAACCGTTCCTAATAGGCAGAGATGTATCAAAAATCGAAGAGATCTGGCAGATGTCGATGGTGAACAGCTATTGGCGGAATGGTCCCGTATTGAACAATGCCATCTCAGGCGTTGATCAAGCATTGTGGGATATCAAGGGTAAACAAGCAAACATGCCAGTTTACCAATTGCTAGGTGGGAAATGCCGTGAAGCAGCAGCCGTGTATGGCCACGCTGGAGGTGGCACTCCGCAAGCTGTGGCTGATGACGTGCAGAATTTCTCAGAACAAGGTTACCATTACATCCGTGTTCAGATGGGGGGATACGGTGGACATGAGAGTCAGGCTCGTAAACCGGAAGGTTCACCTGACGGAGCCTATTTTGATCCTCGTGCCTATATGCGTAGCACCTTGAAGATGCTTGAACATGTCCGTTCAGAAATTGGAGATCAGGTAGAACTCCTACATGACATCCACGAACGTCTCCAGCCGATTGATGCTGTGAAATTTGCCAAAGATGTAGAACGATTCAACCTTTTCTTTCTAGAGGACCCGCTTGCTCCAGAGGACTTGGAATGGTTCGAACATATAAGACAACAGTGCTGTACACCTATTGCCATGGGAGAACTGTTTAACAATCCACGTGAATGGCAACCGTTAATCGAGGGGAAATTGATCGACTTTATTCGCATGCACATCAGCCAAATGGGAGGTATTACGCCCGCTCGGAGCGTGGCTTTGTTTGCTAATATGTACGGTTTACGAACTGCATGGCATGGTCCTGGCGACACGTCACCTGTCGGTCATGCTGCTAACTTACACCTTGATTTGTGGGCACCCAACTTCGGGGTCCAAGAATGGTGTCGTTTTTCGGAACTGGTTTATGAAATGTTCCCTGGCACACCAGAAGTTCGGAATGGATACATGTACCCAAATAAGCAACCGGGTTTAGGAATAGATGTTAATGAAGAACTTGCAGCTGAATATCCGTGTCAGGACACAGTTGAACATTGGACACAGACACGGTTACCTGATGGTAGCCCCGCACGTCCTTAATTTCCAAACAACTCAGGAAACCCTTTATCCATTAGCGGCTAATCTAGATCAACTTCGATGGCTTGGGTAGGGTGTGCCTATCAGACTGTTCAGGATTATAGCATACACCCTGAGCCACAAAAATCATGACAAAAACTTTTTTTTATCTCTCTTGTTTCCCCGTGTCCGATAAACATTCAGCTCTCCTTTAGGTGCATCAATTTCGCCACCTTATTGTCTGCTACCTTGGCAGATTTGCATCATGATTTTTCAGAAATGGTATAATAAAAGAAGTGATGTTGTGTTGTTGGCCAGTGCTGGAATTGGTGCGGTTTTAGCACCAGATACTTGGTAAAATCCCAATTAAGAATTAGGGAAATGAACAAACACTTACTGAAAGTTGTCACAGGTGTTTACGCTGCGTTCATCTTTTGCATGGCTGCCTTTTTCTTTATAGTTGGTTTTATTTGTGGTGTAACACTTCGATCTTGGAACGATGTCAAAACAATTGACTTAGATCAACTTGAGTATCATCAAGTTGACACTTGGAAACAACATCTGGAAATTTATGCTGCTGTCACCACTATCCAGATTGGTGATGATATCGATTTTTTAATCAATAAATTGAAGCGCCTAGAGTATGAGGAAGTTCCTGAAAACAATTTCGAAAGTCTAAAAACAGGTCAGTATACATTCGGTGTAGATGAAGACGGAGATACTAAAAAACTTTTTTTATACTTGCAAGGATTCCACTATCCTCGTGTAGATAAGAACCCTTACGTTGTCAATATCACCTTAAATAACAAACAAATAGCAATAATTAAAAAAGAGAATGGTGTTCGTATCAAAAGTTTTGACTTGGCGCCAGAACTGATGAGCGAAATTTACGATAAAGGTGGCGCAGCCCGTGAAATTGTGACTTTGCCTGAGATTTCAGAGATGCTCATACAAGCTTTTCTAGCGGTTGAGGATAAACGCTTTTATGAACACTGGGGAGTGGATATTCGCCGTGTTTTTGGGTCTCTCTTCTATAATATTCGCAACCTTGGCAAAGGAAATCCGCAAGGCGCAAGTACAATTACTCAGCAACTGTCCCGAAACATCTACCTCAGTCCACACCAAAGATACGTAAGGAAAATTAAGGAGGCTTTACTGGCAGTTCGTATTGAAACCTATTTCTCCAAAGATGAGATTATGGAACGCTACCTCAATTTTATCAATTTAGGACGTTATGGCTCACGTGATTTACTTGGTGTTCAAGAAGCGGCAAAAAGTTATTTTGGAAAAATGGCATCCGAACTCGATATTCATGAATGTGCGACTTTGGCAGGAATCCCTAAATCACCTCCGCGCTATTCTCCAATTCGGAATCCCGAAAATTGTAAAAGCCGACGTAACCTTGTCATTCGATTGATGAGGAATGAGAACTTTATTTCGGATAGCCAATATCAGAAAAGTGTCGCTGAACCAGTTCGTGTGGAAAAGTCACAGAGCAAGCAAATCAGAGGATCATCCCATTTTCTTGATTACGTCCACGAGCAACTTAAAAATATCCCTTTGCTTGCAGGTCAGCTTTACAATAATGGACTGAAAGTGTATACGACCATTGATTTATCAATGCAGCAGGTAGCTGAAACCGCGGTTGCCGATCATCTACGTGAGTTAGATAAGGGTTATGCAGATTTACCTGACTATGATGAGAACAAAAATTCAGATTCCGGAATTAATCCAATTGAAAGCTATCTTCAAGCAGCCTTAATAGCCATTGATCCACGGACAGGTTACATCAAAGCAATGGTTGGTGGCCGAGACTATTACATTACACGACAAAAAGTTAATTTTTTTAATCGAGCGGTACAAGCTCAACGTCAACCTGGATCAGCATTTAAACCAATCGTATTTGCTGCAATGTTTCAAGAACCGCCACTTGCTACGCCAGCGACCATAGTTTTTGATGAACCATGGTTTACAGAAGGAATGCCCGGAAAACGTTGGGCACCTAGCAACTACAAGGGACGTTACCATGGTGATGTAACCGTTCGAACAATCCTAGAAAAATCAATTAATGTTGCCACAGCACGATTGGTGAATGAGACGAAAACTGATCTTAACGGTATCGCTGAAGGTATAAGGCGAACAGTTCAACTCGCTAAGAATATGGGTGTCAAAAGTCGAATGTTGCCTTATCCTGCTTTATCACTAGGAGCCTCGGATCTTAGGTTAATCGAACTCACTAATGCTTATGCTGTATTTGCAAACTATGGAATTCATACCGAACAAATTGGCATTCGCTACGTGGAAGATCGTAACGGAGACATCTTAATTGAGAACTCGGTTCAGCGACGCCGTGTGTTGAATGAAAAAATTGCGTATCTGCTGACCAATTTGCTTAAAGGGGTAATTAGAAATGGAACTGGTCGACGTGTTCGAACCATGGGGTTAAAGCGTCCTGCTGCGGGTAAAACTGGTACTACAAATGATTTCACAGACGCTTGGTTCGTGGGATACGATCCAAACTTGTCTGTAGGTGTCTGGGTTGGTTTCGATGATCCTCAAAAAAGCACAGAATATGAAGGTGCGCACGCTGCATTACCAATTTGGGCAAGATTTATGAAAGAGGCCGTACGCAGTGAAATGAAAGATTTTGGTGTACCTGATGGAATTACCTTTCGTGAAATTGATAGGGAAACCGGTTTGTTGCAATCAGAAGAATGTCCTGAAAATCAGATTATATCTGAAGCTTTTCTCGTTGATTACGAACCAAAGATGATATGCAATACCCATAATTAACTGGGGGGAAATGGAAAAATTTGAATTAGTTTCGGATTATTTGCCACAGGGGGACCAACCACAAGCGATTGACAAACTAACGAAAGGATTACTTCGTGGAAATCGCTTCCAGTCTCTACTCGGTGTGACTGGTTCGGGCAAAACCTTCACCATAGCAAATATTATTCAGAACGTGCAACGACCTACATTGGTTATTTCGCCCAATAAAACGCTCGCAGCTCAACTTTATAACGAGTTTCGTGGTTTTTTCCCAAACAACGCTGTGCACTACTTTGTCAGTTATTACGATTATTATCGCCCCGAAGCCTATATACCAACAACCGATTTCTACGTTGAGAAGGAGGTCGATATCAACGAGGAAATTAATCGGTTACGCTTAGCTTCAACCGCAGCAGTACTTTCACGTCATGACGTTGTTACTGTCGCTAGTATTTCATGTATCTATGGTCTTGGCGATCCTGAAATCTATCGTAACCACTGCGTTGAAATTGAAATTGGTGATATCATAAGAAGGCGTGATCTGCTCAGGATGCTAGTTGACATCCAATACGAACGGAACGAGGTCGGGTTTTCTCGTGGGAATTTCCGAGCCAAGGGTGATGTTATTGAAGTATTTCCAGCTTATACAGATGTTGCTTATCGGATCGAATTATTTGGAGATGAAATTGATCGGATGATCGAAATTGATACATTAACCGGGGAAATTCTTACCAATCATGACAGGCTCATAATCTTTCCTGCCAAACATTTTATGACTGAGGAAGAGCGTGTGGAACAAGCGCTACTTGATATTGAAGTCGAACTACAAGAACAAATTGAGTTCTTCAGATCCCAAGATAAATTGCTTGAGGCACAACGAATTGAGCAGCGAACCAGATACGATTTAGAAATGATCCGTGAAACTGGGTATTGTCAGGGTATCGAAAATTACTCAAGGCACTTCACCGGCTTAAAGGTTGGAGAGCCACCTTATTGTTTGGTTAATTATTTCCCGGATGATCTGCTAATTATCATAGATGAATCACACGTGACTGTACCACAAATTCATGGGATGTACAAAGGAGATCGGTCGCGGAAGAAAACACTGGTCAATTATGGTTTTCGGCTTCCATCCGCACTGGATAACCGCCCACTTCGCTATGAAGAATTTGAAGCTCTTGTTAACCAGGTGATTTTCGTTTCCGCTACACCTGGTTCCTATGAGTTGGAACACAGCAATCAGGTTGTCGAACAAATTATCCGACCGACTGGCTTGATTGACCCGAAGGTTTCGATTCATCCTGTTACACAGCAGGTTGATCATCTGATTGGTGTTGCCAAAGAGCGCATCACCAACAATCAGCGTGTTTTAGTAACCACGCTTACCAAACAGACGGCGGAAGATCTAAGCGAATACTTCATAGAAGTCGGAATTAAGGCTAACTATCTACACTCTGATATCAACACGCTTGAACGGGCTAAAATTCTGAAAGAGCTCCGCGAAGGCGTCTTTGATGTACTTATTGGGATTAACCTGCTTCGTGAGGGACTAGATCTACCGGAGGTTTCGCTGGTTGCAGTCCTAGATGCAGATCAGGCAGGCTTTCTCCGATCAAAAACATCATTAATTCAAACAGCGGGACGAGCTGCACGTAATGTTGAAGGAGAAGTCATTCTTTACGCAGACAACTTGACTCCAGCAATTGAACATACCATCAGCGAAACAAAACGCCGACGCAAGATTCAAATGGCATATAATGAAGCAAACAATATTACTCCAGAAACCATCCAAAAAGTGATTCGTGACATGATTGACCAAACCCCGTCCGAAGAAATGATGAAACTCCAAGTCTCTGAGTCACCAATATTATATGAAATTGAGGATGAAGATCAAGATACTGAAACGCTAATTGCCGAACTGAAGGTGAAGATGCAAAAAGCAGCCATTAAAATGAAGTTTGAAGAAGCAGCGATTTTCCGCGATCAAATTGCCGAATTAGAGGCTGTACAGAAGTGAACACAGAACGTGTTGCTAACGATATCATTACCTATATCCGTCAAAATATAGTGCCGATTGTCGCCGAGCAAGAAGATCCTCCAACGCTTGATCAAGTTTGGCGATTTCGAAGCCAACTTCATGGGTTGGACCTTCTGATAATCCAAACCGATTTATCAGTCAACTTGGCACGCATGGTAGAATCAATGTTATGCACAAGCGAAGCTCTCTGGAACTTAATCGCGAAAAATGAGGAAACTGTTACTAATCTTAAAGAATACTCACGCGTGCGGTCACTTGCAGCTAAAGCTGAAGGATTAACCAATCTTGAAGAATTGATATCAGGTGAGGATTCGATACGAGATGTTATTATCAACAGCATCGCGTTTATGCTGAATTGGAAATCGAATACAATCTGGGTCGAAAGTGCGGAAAGGTCAAGACATTCATTAGCAGACAACTACATTCTTGAAATCCAAAACCGCATCTGGGAATTCATCAAGATGGGTGCGCAACAGACCACGGAGGCAGACTTGGATCGTACCAATCAAATCCGAGAAAAAGCAGAGAATTGTATACATCTTATACGGGAAAGCGAAGTGACGGTCGAAGCACAGATCGCCATGCTCTTACAAATATATACGCTTATATTGCGACTTCAACTTGGAACACTAATTATACGATTGGAGGAACTCACTACAGGGGAGGAAGGGTAGGACAGTCTTATTTTACTTTCGTCTTCTGGTACGTTGTCGGGTCTTTCGTCGTGATTTTTCTTCACTAGATTCATCAACATCGTCAATATTCTCAGCTTGACGACGTTGTTTTAAGGAATGGCGAACTTGACGTTCCTTTGCTCCAGTACGATCAACAAATCGATTCCGCTTCCAGTTAGATGATCGTGAACTCCGCGCACGCCTTTCGCTCTTGACAGCATTCCGTGTTGGCTGAGTAGCATTTTGGGCTGGTGCTCGCAGAATCGGTGCTTCATTGCTGCGATAGCTATCATATGGATTCGGATCTACATTTAAGCGATCAGGCGGCTGACCGCCATATGGATATGGCAACAACTGATTAGGGGAAACGCCATCTCGATAGTATTGCGACATCCGCCAAGCATCGGCAACAAATCTTGGGTTGCTGATACCACCTACGCTATAGTAGCTGCCATCATACTCGGTAGCGTACTCTCTTGCTGGATCCTGCTCAACGATCGATTGATCTAACGGGATGGGCCGAACACTGCACCCTGCCGCTAGGAACAAGGCGCACGCGAGCAACTTAACAACAAAAAAGGTTTTCATCCTCTCTGCCCATCCCAATTTTGGTGACAGAACCATAGCGGAAGTGTGAATTAGAGTAAAACCAGCTTAACTATTCTTCAGCTCCTTCATCACCCCAGGCTTTCCCTCTCGGAACAATCAGTTGCTGACCTACAAACAACCGATTGGGGTTGAAATCATAATAGTCTTGGTTGGCTTCTACCAAACGTAGTTGGTACTTGCGGTCGCTGTTTCCATAAACTTCGGGACGGACTGCAATTGCTGGTAGTGTATCACCTGGACGTACTTGATAGAATTTAACTTTATCCGGTGCTTGAATTGTGAAGCTAAACTTGTACGGTGTCGTCAGCGCATTCCCAGCAGCATCTTCGATACTCGAAACGGTAATTGAGTATGCGTTACCTGCAGTCATATGTTCATCAGCTGTAAACGTAATAGTGTTACCGCTGCCTGTTGCTTTACCACTAATTTCGGAAGTGCCTGAAGTAATAAAAACCGAACCGGTCCCCGAATTAACATCTTCATTAAAGGTAATCGAAAGCGAATTCATAACCTGCATGGAATCTTCATATTCACTAATGATCTCGTTATCAGATGGATCTGTAGTAGTGATCTCCGGCGGTGTGGCATCAGTATAAGTAAACTTCTGTGGTACCGTGATCTGTTCTCTCTTTTCTTCTGGTTGGCCTTTATTTGCCACCTTAACTTCCACTTCTCTACCAGCCATACCAGCAGGAGCTTCACCAGCAGGAGCTTCACAGGTGACTTGAGTTTTACTGGGAACATTTATGCTTTGGGCACTTTTACCACCAAAAGTTACAATGACACCGTTCTTCATATCAAAATCTTCACCGGTAATTTTAACGAGGGTTCCCCCGGTTTCCGGTCCACTGGTTGGGGTCATTCCTGATGGCAAAGGAGGGGGGTTACAACCAGCACATCCAGCTAGCCAAACCACAACAAAAACTAAAGAAAAAGTTAAGGCAATGCCTTTGAATCGATTCATATTCGTTTCCTCCATAGACTCCTACTAGATTCAGAATTCTTTCCTCTGTCGCAAATAAAGTCGGGGATGCGTAAAACATCGAGAAGATTATAAAATCCTTTAAGATGCGATAGTATAGCAGGTTAACCCAAAACTTGTCAATTGTCAATGTCGTTTATTGGCAAAATCTCTACTTCAAATGCCGCTCTTACATCAACTGAACTTTGACGAATAGTCAGACATTCTGAGACAATCTTATTGCTTGAACGGAACATAACTCAGATACTTGGCATTCGATTCCAGACTTCATCAGGAATTTCAGTTGTCGCTGCTTTATAATTCTGTTCGACTTCCAAGGCATTTTTCGAACCGGTGAGAACAGTATCGATGAGTGGTTGACGCAAACAAAACTGAATAGCAAGGTCTAAAAGGCTGAGATTGTTTTCTTGTGCCCAACACCATAGTTTATGTGCACGTTCGCCATCTGGAGAGTGGATGCCGGGGTCTGGTTCAGCAGAGGACAGTAAGCCCATTGCAATTGGACTTCCGTTGATAATGCCAATATCATTCTCTTTAGCAATCGGCATCAAGGTTTTTGACGCTGATTGGTTGAGCAAAGTATAATCAAGGTAGGTTAGAATTACGTCCACAACACCAGTTCTAATAGCAATTTCATGAAAATCATGTTGGCGAACCCCCAAACCTATAAAATGGATCAACCCCTCCTCACGCATCTTTTGTAATTCATCAAGCGCGCGCCCCTTGGCTACAATTGGGGCCATACTTGTTGGATCATGAACCAAACAAACATCAAGATAATCAGCTTTCAATAAACGCAGGCTATTTTCAACTGACCTGCGTGTCCCGGAAGCGGAATAGTCACCACGCCATTCGGGATGTGTGCCTGTTTTAGTGGCGAGGTAGACTTTTCTTCGCCAACCTCCGTTTAAAGCCAGTCCAACGCGTCTCTCACTTTCACCGTAAAGAGGTGAAGTGTCAAGATAATTTATGCCCAACTCAATCGCCCGATGGACAGCTTCTATGGCCTGATCGTCAGTAATTTCGTTTCGACCAAATCCAGCGCCACCCATGCTTAGTGAAGTAACCTCCAAATTTGTTCGTCCAAGTCTCCTTTTTGGAAGTTTCGATAATGATATTGACATAATTTCTATCTGCTCCCGTCCATGCTTAACGTCATAATCAGGTTCCCAAAAAATTTTATCGATTCGTCAAGTCTATACAGACAATAATGATGTTAGATCTATTGAAAAATTAGCTAGTCGTCATTTTGCGGCAGATTCGACAAAACTTTCTTCGAGACAAACACCAACGGAAAAAATCTTCCATTCGGCCTAGTTCATATGACTTTGAACCGTTTATTTCCTCTTTTGCCATACAATCATCTGACCAAACCTACTCGGATACGAGCGTATCCCACGGTGTGTCTTTTGTTCGGTGACATTCCAACGACATCAATGATATCAGATGGTGCAGATCCACCTCGAACCGTATTGGTAAGAAAAGTACCTGAGAACGGACAGGAAAACAGCACATCGACCCAGTTTAAGTCGGTTGCCTCGGTAGGGACTTCAGCTAGACAGTATGCTACCACCTGATCAGAAGTCGGTGTGTTAGGAACGAAAGACGCTAGTATAATCAGCGTCCCATCTGAGAGAATATGGAAACGGGCAGACTGCGGACGCCGCCCATCTTCCTGTTCGCAAATTTGTTTTAACGTCTGGCACGTTTGAACTTCCCCATCACGAATAGTCATATACTTTAAACAATACATAAGATCCTGATTTAGGAAAAATTGCTCTCTCAGCCGGGCATCCATACTGGCTTCACACCAAATAAGATGGACAGTCCCATCCAAGGAGAGCCAAATATCATTGTTCCATACATGCCCCGCAGTCGCATCAAGGTTGACAATTTCAAGCCATTGGACAAACGATTGATCCTTGATGTCCGGCGTATACGCATAAAAGAGCCGGCGGAAAACATAATCCCATTCACGCCCGGTGATCTCATATTTCGCGTGTTTCCATTCTTCAATTGGTTCAACAATATCACTGACACCCAGGAAATGTACAGATCTATCATGCATAATGACGTTGGGATAGCACAAACGCAGGGGCTGTGGTTGTTGGTACTCATCCGCATACGGCCAACGGATATGCCCAACACCAGTCCACTTTTCGCCTAACTCCAATAACGACATATGAGCAACATCCATTCCAACATTTTGGATATAGAGGACTTCATTATGTTCACTATCAGCGACAATAGTTCGGTATGAATGTTCTGTAAATCGCGGCTGATCTTTCCAAACAGGTAGTTCTCTGGTACACTTGGTTTCGATGTTTTGTGTGTCAAATCGGAAAACAGTTGGTTCAGCAGGACCGCCATATTCTCCCGGCTGAGTCAACGTCGGGTTGGCAGTAACAAGCAAATCCCCATTTCCTAAGAGTGCAACAGGTGAAGGTTCACGTGTCCGTCCGCTTTCATCCCGATATACTAGCTCCCATGCATCATGCTGATTTTGGAATAGCAACCATCGACAATTATGTAATGGCTTCTGATCCGGTAAAGTCTCAAGTCCTGCCACATAAACCGTATCATCTGTCCGGGCAATAATTGTCGATCCATGACACCATAGCGGTCCTGCCCCATTATTTGCAGGTTCAAAGGAATAGATATCGCTTTCCATTTCAACAACCGGTTGGATTCTCATACGCTTTCCCTGTTTATTGTGCAGTGGTTATTGATCGCTGCATAATTCAATTTTCCCGTTCTGCAATTTTAGCCTTGCCTCGAAACTTTTCCCTGCCTTTGACTTAAAGCCTTTCAGTTGCGATGTCTCTCCTCTTTTAAGCAAAGTTTTAACTGAACGCAAGCCTATTTTTTTACCGGCAAACGTTTTGGGGACTATAAATCTACACTGTTGTTTAGAATTACTACAACTATATGCATTTTCATGTTCAACAATCTTTTGGCTGCACAGTGGACAATCCCCTATCAATGGTAAATCCTTGGTTGCAGGTTGGCTGGCTGGTGCCGTGTTTTTCTCTGCCTTCCAACTCTCCTGTCGTATAGGTTTCTGGCGATCTTTTTTTGGCACTCCGATATCCATCAGATGCCCGTCATCCGAAAGATAAAGAACAGACTCAACCCCATCTTTATCTTTAATTGGCCCAAGTAATACTTTGTGTTGAAGAAGTGCTTGAATTTGCCTGACGCTCAGTTCAACCCCCCTATACTCACTCCAGATGACAAATTCACATCCTTCCCGCCACTTTGAGCAGCCATAGCCGCGTCGCCCCTTTATAACTGAATTGTTACAACGCGGACAATTTCCTAAGCTATTGTTATTAATAGCAGACACGTTGCTAGTTTGAATAAGTTCGTTGGTGAACTCAATTACTCTATTCATAAATTGTTCAGCAGGAAACTCACCTTTTTCCATAGCTTTCAACCTTGATTCCCAACCACCGGTTAATTCGGGAGATTTGAGATTTGGATCCTTAACCAAAGCTATTAGATACCGACCTAAGTCTGTGGCGATGATTTTCTTTTTTTCCCGCACGATATAACCGCGTCTTAAAAGTGTCTCGATAATCTCAGCACGGGTTGCTGGGGTACCTATTCCCCTATCCTTAAGAGCATCCTTTGACTGTTCATCTTCGACCATTCGTCCCGCAGTTTCCATTGCTCCCAAAAGTGAACTTTCATTATAGTTGGATGATGGTTTGGTCTTTCCAGACTTGATAAGGGGCTCATGATCCCCTTGCTCTCCCTTTACAAATTTGGGTAACTGTTGTTCTTCACTGCTATCCTTGTTATTTTGTGTTGGATAGAGTACTGTCCAACCCGGATCAATAATACGAGTTCCCCTAGCTTCAAAAGAAACGGAATTAGACACAGCGCCGACCGTGGTAATTTCCTTTATACACTTTGGGTAAAAGGCAGCAATCAAACGTGTTAAGACGGCACCAAATATATTGGCTGAGGGGCTCGGCAAATCCCTAGGAACTTTCCCCGTTGGAATGATAGCATGGTGATCTGTTACCTTTTTATCGTTAATGATGCGCATATTAAAACTGAGATTGTCTAGATCTAATGGGTCTATCTCTTGCTGTTTTTCTGCTTTTAATTTCCGGAGTACGCTAATTACTTTGCCTTTCATATCCTGACTTAAATACTGAGAATCTGTACGAGGATACGTTAACAATTTGTTTTCGTATAATAACTGAGCCAGTTCTAGCGTTTTGGAGGCAGAAAGACCGTACAAACGGTTCATATCCCGCTGTAAACTTGTCAAGTCATATAGTAAAGGAGGATTCTGGTTCTGCTTTTTTCCCTTGATATTTTCAATAACAAATGGATGTCCGCTGACTTTCTCTTGTAATGTCTCAGCATCTTCTTCTTTATTAAAGCGTTTACCTTTAAATTTAAAGACCACATCTCGGTACCGAGACATCAATTCCCAAAACGGTTCAGGTCGAAAATTGCGAATTTCATCGTCTCTTTTGACAATCATGGCCAAAACCGGAGTCTGCACACGTCCAACACTCCATAAAATTTTTTCTCGACCACCGTACCGCACAGTAAAATTGCGTGTTCCATTTAAGCCAACGATCCAATCAGCTTGGCTTCGGCATTTTGCTGCAGCGTATAAATTGTCATACTTACTACCTGATTGTAAGTTATTAAATCCTTCACGAATAGCTTCGTCAGTCAAAGAACTCAGCCATAAGCGCTGAAAAGATCTATTTTCACAACCAGCCATATGAAATATATAGCGGAAAATCAGTTCGCCCTCACGTCCGGCATCCGTTGCACAAACCACTTCGTCGGCATTCTGAAGCAACCGTTTAATCACTGAAAATTGTTTCCGTATTCCAGCATCATCTATCAGTTTCAGTTCGAATATCTCTGGGGTGATAGGCAGTGTGTTTAAAGACCAACTTTTGTAATTTGGATCATATTCGGCTGGTTCTTTTAAGGTAAAGATGTGGCCAAAGGACCAGGTAACCTGGTAGCCTTGTCCTTCGTAATACCCATCACGACGAGACTTCGCTCCGAGAGCAGATGCTATATCACGTCCGACTGACGGTTTTTCAGCTAATACAACCTTCATATATTTACAATTCTCGCAGGGTTAAATCGATATTTGGTTGAATCAATACAGAACCCATGATTGAAAACTAGATCTCCAAGAGACTTTTGGGATCTGACTGTGGATAATTATCAATATAGTTTTGAACGTATTGACGCGCCACAGCAGGCATTTCATCAATATGTTTCAGCAAGACTTCAAGTTGACCATATTCGTGTTTCATAACCGGATATTTAGCTTTCCAAAACGCACAATGCATTGTCCAACGCTTTTCTCCGTTTGGGTTCCAACCACGATGCCACAGATTCGCATTATAGTAAACAATATCTCCTGGTTCAAGCATCAGTTCAATCGCATTAGGCATATTTAAGTTTCCATTTCCTTTTGCCACTTCCAGTTCCTGACAAGTGGAAGCACGCAGATGACTGGCAGGTACAATATTCAGAAAATGATCTTCCGGCAAAAGTGGGGCGTTAAACTGTAAAAAATTGCCGTGAAGACGATGAAGAAATGATTCTTCGTCGTCATCCCCCGGCTTGCCGATATCTCGATGCCACGACTGGCAATAGGGTTGTCCACCACCGTTAGCTAGCATCCCAAAAAGGCTATGCCTAACCGGTTCATCATCTAATAGCGTTTCAATATGCGGTGATAAGTCTTCGTCCAGCCACTTAGCATAAGCATAATCATATTTGTCAGGATGTAACAAGTGCCCCACACGAGCAGGAAGACGCTTGCCTTTATCAATCCATCCGATTTCACAGTCGCCAGCTAGAGCCCGGTCTATTAGCCGGTTAACAGCGGCTAATAACGATTGGATTCGGTTTTTACTAAATGCGTTATGAATAACCAAATACCCTAAATCAGTGTATACATCGATATCATTTTGGGTTATTGGAACCTGTGTATGCAAATTTCCCAACCTAGTTGTCGATTTAAGTTGCCATAAATGAGGGAATATCTATGCATTTACCGTTGCAACGTGACGATTCCCAACCTGCTAAGATAGGTGCTAACGAAAAAAGACCATCATGGTAATCATTGAGAATCCGGTTTCCATCGTTAGAACGTACGGCCTCAATAAAAGTTTGATCCTGCTTAAACCATGGATCGAAGGCCTCAGTCGTGTAGACGATCTCTTGATTCATTTCAATACGTTCATAGCCATAGATTGAAAGGTAACCTTGTTCAAAAAAGATCTGGAACCACGGATTATCCTTTGGTTGTCCATTACTAGCGGAAATAAAGCTTAAGTTGATAGTCGCACCACTTGAGGAGGAAAAATGAAAAGCGCAGGACAACGGTTTAGAATAGTCATCAGGATGATGGTAGAAAGCCTGCGCTCTGATGATATCCAGCCCTGTCATGAAACGGATGTAATCCACAGCATGTCCACCCCAATCGAAGGCAGAATATCCGCCTCGCTCAAAATCTGAGTGCCAATCAATATTTTCTTGGTCTAGTTGACGAGAAGGGAGTCCTCCAAAGCTATTGAATTGTGCGTGAATAATCTCTTTATCCTGTAATAATTGGCGTGCTTGTTGAAAGAGAGGCCGATATCTTTCCCGAAAACCAACGGTGCTCAGAACTCCAGCTTCCTGAATTGCTTCATCGATATGTTGAGCTGTTTCCATCTTGATGGCTTGTGGCTTTTCACTGAAGATATGAATTCCTTTTGAGGCTGCCATAGCCTCCACATCTGTTCGGGCAAAGGCAGGTACTACGGAATAGAGTACATCAAATTCCTCTTGGTCCAATAATTGGTAAGCGTCATGATAGGTTTTGGAGATACCGAACTGTTCAGTTGTGAACTGTAATGCTTTCGGATTTATATCGCAGATAGCAACAATATCCACGCCATCAATTTTCATCAGATTAGGTATATGTGTCCTGTTAGCAAACTGGCCAGTTCCAAAGAAAGCCACCCGGACATCAGGTTCAATTTTACCCATTATGCTGCTCCAAAAAACCAGTAGATTCCAGCTTAATATAGCAGAATCTCAACCTAAGTTCAATGACTGGTCAAAAGATACTTATTCCATCAATAAAACAAATGGGGGAATATTATCGTAATATTTCCCCGATAGTAATCAACTTCAGATCAAATCTTCCATTCTTCATTAATTTCGTCCTGATAGCCTGTGATCTTGTTGTTATAAACATCTTCGAACTTCACCGATTCCCCACACCATCCAGATTCGTAAATCGCATTGCATACGGCTTGCGCTTTTAGCCCGTCAACACCGTCAAGTTCCGGTCGACGACGCGTATGGACAGCATCCAAAAAATCGTATACTTCCAAGGCTACGCCTTCGGTAATATCATGCGGAAACAATCTGTCTTTCTCCTCTTGGCTGAGACTTTCCATATAGGCTTTTTGCAAATCATCTTTTTCCTGTTTACTGCCATCCCAAAGTTGCAATTCAGGCTGCTGTGGATATCCCCCTCCACTGTGGATCGAACCGATACTACCATGATAGCTATTATAACCCATACCACGACCCGGTGCAGCTCCAGTACTCACCCATTGTCCGATGACACCATTCTTGAATGTAATGGTTGCTAAAGCAGTATCCTCAACCGTTTGTGGAACATAATCCCCATCCCCAACTTGGAACTGAAACTGGTTTAGATTCTCCACTCGCGCGTAGATTTCGTCCGGCTCTCCAAAGAAATAAATCAACAAATCAACGTAGTGTACCCCACCATCGATAATTCCATTTCCACCACTGGTCAGCTTGTCTTTTCGCCAGACCATTGGCTCATTACGCAAAAGATTTTCTGGGTCGGTAGCCCCGCCAATTCCTTGTCGAAAGAACATCCGTGGCTGACCGATCATTTTCTCTTTGTTGATCATCCACTCAACCGTTCGTGGGCCCACCCAACGCCGTACCTGCTCCGCAGTAGCTAGAATTCGGTTGTGTGCCTCCGCACTCTGGATCATCTTATGGCCAGCCCGTATCGTGACCGCCAACGGTTTTTCTACCATCACATCGAGTCCAGCTTCAAAACAGAGGATAGCAAGCGTATGATGCAGAAAATGTGGGCCACAGATATCAGCTGCATTCAACGACTCTTTACCCAGCATTTCGTTAATATCAACGTATACATTAGGCTGAACGTTGTCCTGGCTTTCGGCCGCTTTGCTGGCAAATTCTTGTGCGCGGTTTTGGTCAACATCACACATAGCTACGAAATCAAAGATGTCGATCCCTTGATTCTTGAGGTAGATATAAGCGTTCAGATGTGCCCGCGCCATACCACCACAACCGATAATAGCAAGTCGAATTTTATCTTTTTGCATTAAAATCCCCCTATTTCAGATTATAAAGATTATAAAGAGACTATAACGAGAATTGATATCATACCAACTTTTTTTGATTCGTTAAAGGCTATCTGTTAAAATGGCTTTAACCGGAATCTAAAACTTGAATAAGGAGTCAATCATGTTGGAAAATTGGTTTAAATCAAGGATATTCTTTCTAATCACAACTATTGCGGTTACTTTTCTGTTTTTTATTCACATACCAGTAACATCTGATACAACGCTAGTCCCAAGTGGAGATGAGAGCATCATCGCCCCTTCTGCCAGATTGGAGAAATTGTTTGATTCCGGACACTTTACTGAAGGGCCTGCCGTTGCCCTCAACGGAACGGTTTATTTCAGTGATATTACTTTTACTCACGAATCAGGAATGCAAGCAGGACATATCTGGGAATATACCCCCCGAACCAAACAAACCAAAATTTTCCGTTCCCCCAGCGGAATGTCCAATGGACTTAAATTCGATGACCAAGGGAGGCTAATCGCGGCTGAGGGTGCAGATTTCGGTGGTCGTCGACTGACTCGAACAGATCTTCAAACAGGCAGGAGCGAGATTATTGCCGGTTTATACGAGGGTAAGCCGTTTAATTCTCCTAATGATATTACTATTGATGAAAAAGGAAGGATCTACTTTAGCGACCCAAGATATATTGGTCATGAACCGATAAACCAGCCAGTGATGGGTGTGTATAGAATTGATCCCGACGGCTCAATTCATCGTATCATTGCCGATGCAGGAAAGCCAAACGGTGTTGCCATCTCACCTAACCAGAAAACACTGTATGTCGTTTGTCACAACAACGGAACAACCAACGAGAGCCAACTGTCGGAAGACACGTCTGTCTACAAAGGCCGCATGGCCCTGTTGGCTTATGATCTTGCCACAGATGGGGCAGCAACTTTTCGGAAAGTTCTGGTTGACTACGCGCCTCAGGATGGTCCAGACGGTTTGGTTGTCGACAAAGAAGGATATCTCTACGTAGCGGTACGTGACGTAACGCGTCCAGGAATCTACATCTATACCCCCGAAGGAGTTGAACGAGCTTATATCCCTACACCTAATCTTCCAACAAATGTGGCCTTTGGTCGAGGCGAAGATAGCAAAACCCTATATATCACGGAGGGTACAAGTTTGCAGCGGATCAAGGTGAAGAAGAGCGGCTATCATCTGCCATCAGAATAAAGGATATACAGAACTATCTTGTGTTTCACATTTGTTTCCCAGTTTGTTGTATTCCTTTAAATAGACCTTTTGCATTAAGTAGTAAAACCCACCAAAATCTTAGCTGAAAGACAGCTAACTTCTTTAAAATATAGGTTCAAAAACCTCCGAACTTCTGTTTCTTCGACTGGGGCTAGAGGTCTAGTTGGTAATCTGTATTACAAATGATTCAATTTTCAATACATTATCAAGTTAAACTGTAGGACGAAATTTCTCCTAAAGGAATGGAATTAGGAGAAATTTCTTAGATCCATAACCTTATTTTTTAAGAGTCAACCATGAAGATGGTACCAGATTTTCTGGCCTTCAGTATCGTCGTCATAGTTGTTACACTTTCTTCAGTTCCTGTCCTTAAATCCGGAAGTCAGCTGAATTTTGATGTAGATTTCTTCCAATATGCCTCTCGTCATGAAGCTATCAGAAAAAGCTTAATCGAATATCATACCTTTCCGATGCGTTCTCATTGGTTAGGCGGTGGTTTCCCGACACTCGGCGATCCGGAGGATCCGACCCTAAACCCTCTTGTACTGATTACAATCTTATTTAACCCAATTACTGGGCTTAAACTCATTGTTTTTTTCGCACTGCTGATTGGTGGGTTAGCGACTTATGCGTTGGCACGTTACATCCTTGGATATACACAGTGGGGATCACTTTTTTCGGCATTGATCTTTAGCTTGAGTTTGTTCGTTCCATTACGAGTCCAAGATGGAAATCCCAACGAAGTTTATGCGACTTTCCTTCCCTTATGTTTACTATTGATAGGATTGGCCTGCCGTGGTTATAAGCTTCCAATTTTAGTTCTGCCGGTTGTGTTCTACACCATGCTTTCCGACGGAAAATTGAACTGCTTAATGGGGATGTTTTACATTGGAGTGATTTGCTTGCTCAACCTCATTCCAGGGTTCAGGATATTTGCTAAGAACAAGTCGGTTGATCGGATTTATGTTCAGCCTCTTAAGGTTTTTCTCCTCGTGATAGGTATAACATTTCTTGTTGGAATGGTACGAATCCTACCAGCTGTTGAACATATAAACGCCAAAGGCGGCTTAGGAAATATTGATCTGTTATTCTACGATGAAACCTATAGTTTTTCCGGCTACGAATTTGAACGTCTCTGGCAGGAAACGGTTGGATGGAAAGGTAGGCAGGGGCTTGTCACAATTGGGTGGCTTCCGGTTCTCCTTTTTGTAATCACTATATTTGTTTTTTGGAGAAAATCTCTGCCTTGGGGAATAGTACTGATATTATTTGGGTGGTTGGCGCTTGCCAACAATATATCTATTGATTTATTCGAGATACTATGGCACTTGCCAATATTCAACGCTGTTCGTCAACCCATTAAATATTTTAGCTTTCAGATCGTCTTCACTATTGCTATAGCCTCAGGACAGTGTTTTGTACTGTTAAAACGACTCCATCCCCAATGGTTGGAGCATTTAATCTCTGTTATCTTGATTATGCTTGGTATAGGATTTCTTTATCCGAGAATAACAAAGATCCAAAGTGAAACCTATAATTTTGTCCACCCTCAATTGACCCAGCCGAAAACAGGGTTTTTTAATGTAAAAGGTTGGGATTTGAAGCGGAATCGTAAAGAGCCATCCCTTGCTATCACTTACTTCAACCTTCTTAGAAATATAGGAACGATCGATTGGTATACAGGTATCCCACTTGAGGAAAATGCTGTCCCTAAATATTTTGTGGATATCGATAATAATTATCTTCCAAATCCTGAATACCGTGGGGAAGCTTTTCTCTTAAAATCCGGAAATAATGTAAGAAGTAAATTTCGGCCAAACTTGATTAGCGTTGAGGTCAATCTCCAAAAGCCTGATATTCTTATTATTAACCAGAATTATCATCCTGATTGGCATACTGATCACGGAGAATTGTTCAATAAGAATGGGCTAATTGCATTGCGGCTTGATCAAACTGATGCCTATCAAATTCATCTGCGTTACTATTCCCGCAGCTTTTATCTGGGACTGGCGATTACTGTTGTTAGTATGGTTACTTTGGGATGGGTCTGTTGGGCTTACCGAACGGCACGCCTGCATGATTGGATACGCCATCGTTCGCTGTTACTCAGATACAGTAGTCGCACGATCTTATGGTTAATCGAAAGATGACTTGAGATTTTTGTAATAGATCAACAATTGCTGGATAGTACGGCAATCCAGGATTTTCTAAATTGAGATTAAAAAGACAGGGTACATAAATGAGAGTTGTTACCGGCGGAATTAGTCACGAAACCAGTACCTTTACAACCGTTATAACCAACCTGCAAAGCTATAAAGATCGATTTTATCTGCACGGAGATCAGATCTTGAATATGTTTCATGGCACCAATAGTCCCATTGGGGGATTCATCGATGGAGCGAAAACCCATGGTTTTGAGCTGATTCCAACTGTTCTCGCTACTGCTCAACCGAGTGGGCCCACACCGCGAGACCTGTTTGATGCTATTCTCGATGAATTACTAAACAGAATAGCTGACGTGGGTTCTATCGAAGGGGTCCTATTGAGCTTACATGGATCAATGGCAGTCGGAAACTTAGATCAAGCAGACGGTATCGATGATGCCGAGGGATATATTCTGGCTGCTGTGCGCCAGTTGGTTGGCCCGGATGTGCCGATCTTGGTTCAGCTGGACATTCACTCTAATGTATCTCAAAGGATGGTTGATCAAGCAAGTGTGTTAATTGGTCGAAAGAGCTATCCGGAAGTTGACATGGCTGAACGTAGCCAAGAGTGTGCCGATATCCTGATGCGGATCTTAAAGGACGGTGTATGCCCAACAATGGCCTTGCATCAAATACCGATGTTCTGGGGGATGAATCAGGTGACAGCATATTCGCCAATGCGGGAAGCTATTGCTGAATTGCATAGGGTCACCGCACAACCCGGTGTAATCTGCGGTTCGATTGCTACCTGTTATTATTTGGCTGATGTGCCGAATATGGGGTCATCAGTTTATATTGTGACTGATAATGACCAAAATTTGGCTCAAATGTATGCTGACCAGCTTGGAGCTTGGCTATTTGAACGGCGAACGGAGTGGCATTGTCCATTACTATCAACGTTTGAAGCGTTACAGGAAGCTAAGTTAGATGGCCGTTATCCGGTTATCTTCGCTGACGTATGGGATAATACAGGTGGTGGATCTCCAGGCGACAGTACTGGTATGCTACGGACATTTATAGAGGCCGGGCTTCGAGACGCTTGTGTTTTGTATATAGTTGATCCCGAATCAATTGTCCAATGCCAAGAAGCTGGTGTGGGAACAAAGTTGATGCTGGATGTGGGAGGAAAATCGTCGCTACTACAGGGGAATCCTATCCCCATGAAGGCTGAAGTCGTTGCATTGTCGGACGGTTATTTCCATTATGATGGGCCAATGTATGCAGGTTTGGCTGGGAATATGGGGCTTTCAGCACATATCAAGCAGGATGGTATTCACGTGCTTTTGGTCACTCAGCGTGAGCAACCTTTCGACACGGCCTTTTCCCGCACGCTTAATTTGGATCTGCAGCGGATGAAGTACATTGGAGTCAAGTCTGCGGCGCACTTTCGTGCCGGATTCGAAGCCTGGTCGGGAGCAATCCATGTCGTATCCGAACCCAGTGTGCATACTTTAAAGGATCTAACTTTTAATCGATTGGGACGTAAGCTCTATCCTCTTGATAACATCTAGTTTTTCCCTTCAAGATCTAAATTGTTGAATACAGTATATTTTCAATTATAATAGCGGATACAATAACGAAGGGTTTCGTTGTGTTGTGGATGTGTGTTAGGATTTAGACGTATTTTAAATTAAAACTTAAGTACAAGCTTTTTATCTGCCTTATTTATTACTTCAGTAGGTATTAGAACCAAGAATTACGTGTTGGCAGATTCCGAATTCTCTGTTTTGGAATCAAGCTTGATTAGATAAGGAATATGAAAATCATTTCCCTTTTCAGAAAGGTGAGCAAACCATTATTCATAATTATCTTTTTAATATTGCATTGTTTGATTCTTAATAATTTTATTCTGTTATCAAAGGATATGATCTATGGAGACTTTTCTGGGCTTGATCTAAACCCTTTACCTCGCTATGGTTTTATGAGAGTTCCTGAAAATCATTTTACATTAAAATATGAGTCTGTTAATAGATTAGCGGCTGATTTTGCCCAAATCTATTTCCCCTCTCAAAAGTTCTCTTCTTTAACGACAGCCTATACAAAAGAGACCCTTGATCCATGGCAAAGGCCGTCGAGATATGCACCTTTTATACATGCTATGTGTTCGATTAGTCTCTGCAAGTTCGAATATGGTTTTGCTAGTTTCCTGCATATGTTAGTCCAAATGTTGCTATTTTTTTTATCCTTCATTTACGCCTTTAAAATCCTGCAGATAGAAAAAGACCTGTTTCCCTCAATCTTACTGGTGAACTTCTGTCTGTTTCTAACTCCCGTAGGTCTGTCATGGTTTGAGCGGGGTCAATTTTCCCTTTACGTTTCTCTAAGTTATTTATGGTTAGTTTTAGGGCTAGTTAACAGAAATGGGTACTATATATTTCTATCAGCATTATTTGCTTATGTTAAGTGGACCTCATTCCCATTTATCTTTTTAGTTCTTGTTCTGTGGTTGCTAAATTCAAAAAGCATTAAAGAATTAAAATATAGCATATATCTGGCATTGGTATTCCTGTTAACAGTTGTTTTTTTCTTTTTACTCTATCTTGAATACGGCATTCATTTCCTTGTCGGGCTTTTTGAACAAGAAATTGCATATGAGCCTCAAGGACTTAGCTTAATGAAATTGTTCCCTAGATTTATAGTTAAAACATTGCCCTTTATGCTAGTTGTCCTGGGATATTTGAATATCAGGAGGTGCAAGAATAAATTTCTTTTTCTGATTCCTTATTTTATGGGTTCTGGTATTATACTAACTATCTATCCTACGCTTGCATACGACTATAGTATTCCCTGTTTGTTTTGTTTCATCCCTTTGGTTATTTATTGGGCAAAATGTTTCAAACTCGACGAACATTCCATCGGTCGTTTAATCAAGTATTTGTTTTTCTTCTTTGTCATCATCGCCTCCTTTTCAATCAATATTATCGAAGTGTTTTCTTCAGAATTGACTATCATCTACGGGTATATTTTGTTTGCTGCAGTCTTTATACTACTTCCGTTGCTTAATCTAAGTGCCAAGAACGAAGAAGGCAGATTCAATGCATTAGCTAATTGAAAACAACAGGACCGCTAACAAATATGAATTTGAACAGCGGATCATAAGTGGTGAATCTGTGCAGGAATTAGGCTATCGGGTTTTAAATGAGAGAATTATAGTTGCCTATTGGGTTGTCGCTTGTAGTTTTAACAATTCACAAGACAGACAACTTTTGGTGTTTGATAACCTCAAAATCAGGATTGGCTAACAATCTTCCTCAGTCCTGTTCTTGTAAACATTATTAATGACTAGTGCCTTCGGTTCTTTTACGTTTGCCGAAACTAAATTCTTTTTGCTGGGAAACTGTTAATATGAAGGCATTTATGTCTATTTGCTCACTTATTTTTACTGGAGGTGTTGTCACGAACAATGGAGACTACTTTGTCTTACGCCACGGACTGGCGAATTCTAAACAGGTCTTTGAAAGTACAGGAACAGGGCGTGTGGTTTTTCTGGGAGGATCAATCACCTTCATGTCAGGATGGCGAGAAATGGTTTGTGTTGAATTGAAACATCGTTTTCCGGAGACTAAGTTTGATTTTATTAACGCTGGGATTCCATCAACCGGTTCTACTCCAGGAGCGTATCGCCTAGTGCGTGATGCTTTCAAAAATGGCCGAGTGGATCTTATTTTTGAAGAGGCAGCTGTCAATGACTTTTATAATGGCAGATCAGATGAGGAACAAATTCGTGGCATGGAAGGTATTGTTCGTCATGCCCGTAACATTAATCCAAACATTGACATTATTTTAATGCATTTTGTTGATCCGGAGAAAATGGGAGAATACAATAAAGGCAAAATACCAAAAGTTATTCAAAACCATGAAAGGGTTGCAGCCCATTATAATTTGCCGTCTATCAACTTTGCACTGGAAATCACAGAACGCATCAATCATGAAGAATTTACTTGGGAGAATGACTTCAAAGACCTGCATCCATCGCCTTTCGGCCACCAACTTTATTTTCGTACGATTAATCGCCTATTTGAAGTTGCGTGGGTTAACAAACCTGTTGCAGAGGATAGTCAAGTTAAAGCACATTATCAACCTGAAAAATTGGATGAGTTCTGTTACGACACTGGCATGTTACTACCACCTAATAACATAGAAAAAGTTAATGGATTCAAGATGGATCCCCATTGGCAAAACACCGTGGGTGGAGGAACTCGATCAGGTTTTGTGAATGTTCCTATGTTAGTGGGTAAGAATCCAGGGGATAGTTTTGAACTGAGTTTTAGGGGAAGTGCCGTTGGCTTGCTTGTCATAGCTGGTCCAGATGCTGGAATTATTGAGTACCGGATCAACAATGGCAAATGGGAAAAACAGGATCTTTATACTCAATGGAGCCAAGGGTTGCACATTCCTTGGGTTTATATGCTTGAAACCGAATTGGAGAAGGGGAAGAAACACCAGCTAGAGGTTCATCTGCTTAACCAAAAGAATATGCAAAGTAAGGGATATTCCTGTCGAATTGTTAACTTTGCCATAAATTCTGATGAGTAAATTACTGAGATCAGGAACTATATTCGCAGCTTATTGTTATTGTGACTTGCTTGAGATCAACTTGAACTTAATCTATTGCCTATATGTACAACTACCAAAAAACCAACCGCTATTTTGCCCAGGTAGCTGACAATCTAAAGGATATTGCGGAAGAAGAAATTCTGTTTCTGGGTGGCGATAACACCCGTCAGGTCTATCGGGGGATCTATTTTAATGCGACCCCAGAGGTGCTTTATACAATCAATTTCCAATCACGTCTGATTCATCGTGTTTTAGCCCCATTGATGTTATTTGATTGTCATTCAGATCGATATCTTTACAAAGTGTCTTCACGAATTGAATGGAAAGATTTTTTTGATTCTTCCCAAACTTTTGCGGTATCTGCTACCGTATCGCATAGTGCTATCAAGCATTCAAAATTTGCTGCCCTGCGCTTAAAAGACGCCATCGTGGATTACTTTCGGTCACGCAATGGTGAGCGGCCCTCAGTTAACAGAAGAAATCCAGATCTATGGATCAACCTGCATATCGAAAACAATAAAGCAACAGTTAGCTTGGATACTTCCGGTGGATCTTTACACAAACGGGGCTACCGTAAGGAAACCGTGCTAGCTCCAATGATCGAAACCTTAGCAGCAGCCATCATTAAATATTCCGGTTGGGATGGTAGTGTGCCCTTGTACGACCCATTTTGCGGTGCGGGGACGTTACTTTGCGAGGGGTATATGCTTGCATCTCGTACTCCCGCCGCTATAATGCGTGCAAATTTTGGATTCCAAAGATTGCCAGATTTCGACCCGTTGCTGTGGAACCAGGTCAGGCAAAAAGGAGTACAAAAGAAAATAAGGCTCTTAAAAAACACTATCGTTGGAAGTGATTTATGCTTGAAAGCTGTCAAATCGGCAACCCATAATTGCTCGATGGTTGACGAAGAAAATGTCATTAACATTGAGCAGAAGGATGTATTTGATATTCCAGGCATAGAAGGCAAGACAATTGTCTGTAACCCTCCTTATGGAATACGAACAGGCAAAAATATAGATCTTGGTCATTTTTATAAAAGATTTGGCGATTTCTTGAAGCAACGTTGTCGCGGTTCAACTGCCTATGTATACTTTGGCCAGCGTGAACACATTAAGAACTTAGGGTTAAAACCATCATGGAGAAAGCAACTTTCTAACGGAGGGCTTGATGGTCGATTGGTAATGTATGAACTATATTGAATTAGAAGGGTTTCGTTATCAGTGGATTTATGATAAATTTGCAAATACATGGCGTGTCGATCTCTCGGAAATTGAAGAGCAACAACCTAGGGATCCCAACGGCCAGTTGCGGGAGAACATGCCAGACAAAGTCTGGCAGTTATTGAGACAGCACGGCGAGCAACCATTAATCACTGTATAATTGATCCCAGAAATCTGTAAAGGCAAATCAAATAATAATAATAAAGGAAAGGTATTGTGCGACAAGACACATCGGCAAATCATACGACACTTATCGAGAAAGGATTTATTCTACTTTTTAATAGCCAAGATTTAAGTGGTTGGAAGATACCAGAAGGAGATAACGGACATTGGAATGTCGTGGATGGTGTCATTGACTATGATGCCCAGTCAGAAGCCAGTGGTGATAAAAATCTGTGGACGGAAGAAACTTTCGTTGATTTTATTCTTCGAATCTCATGGCGTTTTAAGCAAACATCCGGGTTGTATCCAATGCCAACCATTCTTCCTGACGGTTCACACGAAACAGATGAAAATGGCGAGGTCATTAAGGAACTTCGACCCAATGCCGATTCGGGTATCTATCTGCGTGGCACTGGGAAAGGACAGGTGAATTTATGGTGTTGGCCCATCGGGTCTGGAGAACTTTGGAACTATAGAAATGATAAATCGATGACCGCCGAAATCAGGGCCAGTGCTGTTCCTAAGGTCTGTGCTGACAACCCTGTTGGAGAGTGGAATTCAATGGAGATCACTATGAAAGGGGATCGAGTCACCGTCGTATTGAATGATCAGATGGTAATTGATAATGCGCAGACCCCAGGGTTGCCAGAAGAAGGGGCGATCGCTCTACAGCATCACGGTGGAATCAATAAAGAAACGGGAGAATTGTCTCCGGCATCAAGTCTGGTTCAATTCCGCGACATTTACATCAAGCAACTTGATTAAAACCAGTTCCGTTCAGGGAATTGGACCAGATATTGGATGTATCAGGCTGCGACTTTATGTTGCCGTGTTATTTTGAACCGGCATTTTTAAGGAGACGAATAATGTGGGTATGACCTTTGGTCTCTGCCAGCACGAGGGCAGTGTCACCATTTTTATTCTTTTTGTCGACATTAGCCCCGTTTGCCAGAAGCAATTTGACTGTGTCTTTTTTCCCGTTCCATGACGCGTACATCAAAGAGGTCTCATTTTCGTTGTTTTCTGCACTAACATCAGCTCCACTCTCAATTAAGAGTTTCGTTATACCTGCATGACCCATTGTATGTACGGCAAATATCAAGGCGGTATTTCCTTCCATATTTTTTATGTTCGGGTCAATCCCACTCTCAAGTAAGAGTCTGACTATATGCATATGCCCCTTCATTATAGCAGCCATTAAGGCTGTGTTTCCTCTTACATTTTTCGCATTTACTTTGGCATCATGTGCTATCAGCGTTTTTACTACGTTTGAGTGACCTTCATGGCTGGCCAGTAACAGGGCCGTTGTGCCTATGTGGCTTTGTTGATTGACATTAGCCCCGTGTTCCATAAGCAATTTGACCAGTTGAACGTATCCTGCTTCAGCTGCTATCATCAAGGCTGTTTTGCCTTCTTGGTCAGTGGTATTTAGACTGGTAACCTGATTTAGGGCAAGTCGAAAGGCTTCTATATCATTCGTCCTTACAATCCTGAGTAGCTTCTGACCGTTTTCTTCTTTGATAACGATTTTTTGATTGGCTGGAATATTTTCCAAGAACTGTACAATTCCACTGGGCCAGCGAATCTCAAGTAGATCAATCATCGTGCTATCTCCCAGCCCAAAGGATAGATTCGAATCGTTACTGCAAAGGTAGCTTGAACCCGCGTGTACTTCCTGTACCTGTGATTTTTGATCTGCCGTCATAATCACTCGTGTGCCAATACCATCCCGGTTACTGATTGTACCAACGGTCTGCAATCGCACCCAATTCTGGCGATTTCCGCCTTCATTTTGTAATAATTCTGTTTTACCATTTGATTGGGTGACAACGATATCGAGGTCTCCATCATTGTCATAGTCACCAAAAATTGCTCCGCGACTTATATTTTTACGTTGGAAATATGTGCCGGCGATGAACGACGTCTGACTAAATGTGCCATCCTGATTGTTATGAAACAGTTGATTTGGCTGAGCATAAGTGACTACGTCCGATGTCTGTTCAATAGTATCAATCACATGACCGTTAGCGATGAAGATATCAAGATATCCATCGTTATCGTAATCGAAAAAACCTGTGCCAAATCCGACATACAGGTAGCTCTCTTTCCCTAAATTCGCTTCATAAATTATATCAGTAAAGGTACCATCACCATTGTTCCGGTAGAGTGCATTTGTTTCATAGGAGAGATTGGTAACAAAAATATCTAAAAGACCGTCACCATTGTAGTCTGCTGCATCTACTCCCATACTTGCCTGCGCTATCCCATTGAAGCTATAGGCACAACCCGAAAGGAGTGCAATTTCTGAGAACGTACCATCGCCGTTGTTGTAAAAAAAATAGTTTGGGGTGTCATCGTTGGCTACATATATATCTGGTGTTCTATCGTCATTGAAATCTACAGCGACGACACCTAACCCTTTGCCGTGAAATGGACCACCGATATCCCGTATACCGGCCGCCTCAGTAACATCAGTGAATATGCCATTCCCATTATTACGGTAAAGTCGGTCTGGGGCACCTTCAAACAGAGATGGATGACAATAGGTGCGAATTTTATTGGCACCGCAAGGTAGGTAAGGAACATCCAACGAATAATACACGTAGTTAACCACATATAGATCAAGATATCCATCGCTATCATAATCAAGAAAAGTAGCGCTGGTACTCCACAGTGTATCTCCTACATTCGCTTCTTCTGTAATGTCTTTGAAGGTGCCATTCCCATTATTGCGGTATAAGACGTTAGCACCAAAGTTGGTCACGTAAACATCTACGTCTCCATCGTTATCATAGTCACTGCAGGTGACTCCATGCCCATAATTCCCTTGATTGTCAATGCCCGACAAAGCAGTGACATCAGTGAATGTTCCATCGCCATTGTTTCGAAAGAGCACACTTGTAGGAACTCCTGTCAATGGTAAATCTGACCAATCGTTACCATTGACCAGATACAAATCAGGATCTCCATCATTATCGTAATCAAAAAATGCACCGCCCGACCCGATCGTTTCAGGTAAGTGGTACTGCCCCTTGGCACCATTATAGTGCCGAAAGTGAATTCTTGCTTTTTCTGTGACGTCGACGAACTGAATTGGAGCTAGGTCTGCACGACCTTTAGGTGAAATTAACAGAAATACAAGCAAGCCTAGAAATCTGAGAGTAACATACTGAATATTTAGAATGTGAAGCTTTATAGTCTACACTTCCTTTTAATTATTTTTTTACAGGTTGAAAAGGTGTTAGGTGAATTATTCAGGAGTTTTAACGAGTAGGACTTGAACTTTGTTTCAATCTGAGTTATTGATATGGCTGACATGCAATTTCTGCCTCAACTATGCCTCCAGCTTGTTGGGAGGTTCTGGTTGGGCTTAGGTGGAATTGAGTGTTCAACGCATCAATTTGTTTCTGACGATGTATTAGTTTGCATGCATAATATTGTAGTTAAGCATACTAAGGGTAAGAACATATAAGTGTGTTCATAGACGGTCATTTTTATAAATAAAAAAAGCCCTCCGATAATCGATTCATGAGTATCGGAAGGCCATGTCAGTTATTTATAATCTTTAGCGTTCAGTCCTAATTTTGGACCAGGTTGTGGTTAGTAGGTCCTTAGGAGAAACGGCGACAACACCAAATATCTCTGGTAGTCCTTTATTCATAACAGTGTTAACGTCCGCTTCAGATAGGGCGGTGTTGAAAATTCCCACGTCGTCTATAAGTCCCAACGCAATTCGCTGATCGTTTGCTGTCCCGCCTATGGTCAGGGTTACGCCCTTGATGCCAAAGGCACCTGAGGCATCCTGGTTAATGTCCACTTTGCCATCAATATAGAGAATCTTCTTATCACCAC
>JYMV01028429.1_pt1 | contig 51602 bp, 45 predicted proteins | sample 338911 | NCBI WGS metagenome assembly JYMV01 (sample SAMN03354496, study PRJNA234377) | hydrothermal vent metagenome | biome: Deep sea; feature: Hydrothermal plumes at the Eastern Lau Spreading Center, Western Pacific Ocean; material: Seawater | place: Tonga | collected 2009 | depth 2000 m m | reverse complement strand
TTACAAACTCCGGCGGCATCGAGAGTCCCGACACAATCGTCTTCGGTATCGCAAACACCATCTCCATCGGCATCAGGAGTTCCGTTACAATCGCAATCTCCCTCAGGTATGCCCGAACATCCACAGTCGTAGATCGCGCCTGGCCCGTTGCATACGCCACATATGTCGGCCTGACCTATACAGGAATCTCCATCGTCGCAGATACCATCTCCATCGAGGTCCTCAGAACAAGTACCGCCACATACATTGAGGGCGTCGAGCTGGTTTCCGTCACAGTCGCAATCTCCTTCAGGGATATCGGCACATCCACATTCGTAGATGGTGCCCGGCCCACTGCAAACGCCACATGCATCAAGGTATTGACACAAAGATGCATAGTTTGTTGTGGCGAGAGGATCGTAGTTACAAGCCTCAGAATCTGTACATCCTACCGAAGGGATTACAGGAACCCACGACGAGCCATCCCATCTGAGGAATTGACCTGTCTCCGTTCCGTTAGGCATAGCAATTGCCTCGATAAGGAGGTTGAGAGCCGTGAGGTACTCGGTGAGGGTTTGGTCATCTACCATAATCTCGCCTAACTCAAAGGCATTGCCATATACTACTAAAATCTCCAGGAGATCCTCAAGTAGTATGGACTGGTCAGCATCTATATCCGGGTTGTAGGGATATGTTATGGTAGGTTCGGTTTGGGCTGAAAGCTGAAACGCGAAAAGTAGAGAAAAGAAAATAGTCAAGCACGGAGCTAAGACAGAGGATAATAAGTGGCGCATGGTCGGTTGTTTGGTTATGCAGATGCAATGTACATAAAAACAACGTGTTGCGCAAAAGATTTCCTGAATTGTTATCCTATTATTCAGGAATTATATTACTACTACCCCTTCCAACTATCGCGAAGGGTAACGGCGCGGTTGAAAACGGGAGAGCCAGGCTTAGAGTAGCGAGAGTCTGGAGCGAAATAGCCTAGGCGCGTAAATTGGAAGGTGGTGCCGGGCTCGGCTTGGGCGAGCGAAGGCTCGAGCTTGCAACCTCTGAGGATTTCTAGAGAGTCTGGGTTGAGGAAATCTGTGAAGGGACGCTCTTTGTGGCCGTCGGGATTAGGCTCTGCGAAAAGCCTATCGTAAAGGCGGACTTCGGCATCGATGGCGTTCGAAGATTCTACCCAGTGCAGAGTTCCCTTCGCCTTGATTCCACTAGTGTCCGAACCGGACTTAGAGTTTTCGAAATACTTTACGTGGACCTCTGTAACCTCTCCCTCGGAATTACAAACGTGATCTACGTATTCTACGATGTAAGCGCTTTTTAGACGGACGGTCTTGCCTGGGGCGAGACGGAACCATTTACGGTTTGCTTCGATTTTGAAATCGTCTGCCTCCATCCATAACTCACGACCGAAAGGAAGCTCGCGAGAGCCCGCTTCGGGATCTTCAGGGTTATTTACAGAAGGAAGCCACTCGATATTTCCTTCTGGATAGTTAGTGATTACGAGCTTGATAGGGTTAAGGACAGCCATAACACGAGGAGCTACGCGATTAAGATCGTCACGCAAAGCCCACTCGAGAAGGCCTACATCGATAACGTTTTCGCGCTTCGCAACCCCTACTCTATCGATAAATTCTCTTATGCTTGCTGGGGTGTAGCCTCTACGACGTAAACCACTTAGAGTAGGCATTCTAGGGTCGTCCCATCCATCTACTGAGCCGGCCTCGACAAGCTGTAGAAGCTTTCGCTTCGACATAACGGTGTAGTTGAGGTTGAGTCGAGCGAACTCGGTTTGGTGAGATGGGAAAATTTCAAGATTCTCAATATACCAATCGTATAGTGGGCGATGTACTTCGAACTCCAAAGAACACAGGCTGTGAGTGATTCCCTCGATGCTGTCCGACTGGCCGTGGGCGAAGTCATACATCGGGTAGATACACCAATCATCGCCTGTGCGGTGGTGAGTGGCGAACATTATGCGGTACATGAGTGGATCACGAAGGTGCATGTTAGGATTCGCCATATCGATTTTCGCACGTAGAACATGGGAGCCGGCTTCGAAATCACCTGCCTTCATTTTCTCAAATAAATCGCGGTTTTCTGCCGGGGTACGCTCGCGATTTGGACTATGAGTTCCTGGCTGTGTCGGTGTTCCTTTTTGCTCTGCGATTTCTGCTACTGTTGAGTCATCAACGTAAGCCTTTCCTTCATCGATTAACTTAAGGGCGTAGGTATATAGTTGGTCGAAGTAATCACTTGTAAAGAACTCACCACCATTAGGTTCGAATCCGAGCCACTTAATATCCTCTCTAATAGCATCGACGTATTCCACATCCTCTTTAACGGGGTTTGTGTCGTCAAATCTAAGGTTCGTCAGACCGTCGAACTCCTTTGCTAAACCGAAGCTAATACAAATCGCCTTTGCGTGACCGATATGCAGATAACCGTTAGGCTCTGGGGGAAAACGCGTATGCACCACTCCCCCATTTACTCCTGCCTCAATATCAGCATCTATCTTTTGCTGAATAAAATTGCGACTTACACTTTCTGTGTTTTCTATGCTCTCCGAGTTTTCTGACATGGTGCAAAAATACATTGCGAAACCTTATCTTTGTACACGATAATGAAGCAAAAGCCACTCTCAAAAAACTTCTATTTCTCTTCAGTAGAAACTAAGGAAGAAGTACTAGTTGAAATTCAAATCGACAATGAGTGGAAACTTGTAGTCTACAATGACGACCACAACACTTTTGATCATGTGATCGAGAAATTAGTTGCCGCTTGTGGGCACGAACCATTGCAAGCAGAGCAATGCGCTATGATTATTCACTTCAAAGGAAAGTGCATAGTGAAAAGCGGTTCTTTCGAGAAGTTAGAGCCGATGTGCACGTCCCTTTTAGAGTCCGACATTACAGCTGAGGTTGAGCCTTGATAGACACATGAAGTCCCTAATACTCATATTATTAAGCCTTCTAACATTCTCCTCCTTAGCCCAAACTTTCACTAACCTCGCTCCCACCTGGGGAATCTTACAATACTCTTGGGACGGTCTTCATGGCTCTGGCGTTTCAGCGGCAGATTGGAATTTAGATGGCTGGGATGACTTAACGTACGGAAACACGAATGGCACTATTAGAACTTATCTAAATAATGGTGCTAGCGGAGAGATGAGTTTCACCCCTATCATTCTTCCTTTAACCCAAACCGCAGAATCTAAAACTATTCAGTGGGTTGACATTGATGAGGATGGTGATCTTGACTTCTTTTATAGTGACACTGAAGGAAGGATTGAAGTACTCGAAAACAATGGAGATAGTACTTTCACTAACGTCACTACACTCACAGGAATCCCTCAAGTGAATGTGACAACCGAAGGTAGCTCTTGGGGAGATTATGACAACGATGGTGATCTAGATTTGTATATCTGTAGATACTACACAAGCAATGTGAATGTAGGTAGTGAATATCGAAATGTACTTTTGAGAAATGACGGTGAGTTTGTATTTACAGATGTGAGTCAGTTTTCTGGGACAGACTTATTTTTAAGGCTGACGTTCCAATCGGTTTGGTATGACTGGGACATGGACGGATACCTAGACCTATTTGTGATCAATGATAAAGAAGCTACAAACTCCTTTTTCCATAATCTCCAAAATGGACAATTCGAAGAAATTGCATCTGACTTAGGACTTGACGTTGTGATGGACGCTATGTCTATTTCACTCGCCGATTATAATATGGATGGGGTGCAAGATATTTACATTACAGACTCAGGAATAGGTGTAAATCCTAGCGGGGCAAAGTTATTTCAAGGCACAACATCTGGAGCATACATAGAAGTAGCGGCTCAACAAGGTGTGGATTTATTCTCATGGTGTTGGGGAGCCGTTTGGATGGATGTTGATAACGACTCCGACCTTGATTTGTACATTGCTGAAGACAGTCCATTTACCCCTTTTCAAGAGAACTTACTTTTCGAAAATTCGGGGCCTGTAGGAGAAGTACCTTATCACCTAGATTTATTTGGGACAGATGTTTACGAAGTAGATTTACTTAATGCTCATTCCGTAGCGTCTGGCGATTTTGATAGAAATGGGTGGATTGACTTTACTGTTCATCACGTTTATAATCACAAATCTAGAGTTTGGATGAATTCTGGCTTCTGGGATGTTGATGCGCCGAATTATATTCAAGTGGGGCTTAAAGGCGAGGTTTCGAATTCTATGGGAGTAGGTACTTGGATTGAAGTTTCTGCCGGTGGTATAAACCAAAGAAGAATAACATTGTGTGGCGAAAATTTCTTAGGGCAAGAGAGTCTATATGAGCATTTCGGGTTAGGGCAAGCGAACACTAATGACAGCATAAGATTAGAATGGCCTAGTGGAGTAATTGATGTTTATTACAACCTGGAAAATTCTAATAGATATATCCTTGAAGAAGGACATTCCGCATGCCTAGGGCTATATGACATCACCTCGTGTGATACTCAGGGATTGATGGCCGGTGTGACCACTCACTGGGAAGCTGCGGAAGTTTATTGGTCTTATCAGTCGACAGACCCTGAGGGGGGGACTGACCCCGCTGTATTTAACTTAGGTGCGGGAAACGATATCGACTTAAACGAGTTTGGTTTCGGATACTACACCTGTTCCGTATTTCACGAATCTACCTTGCTTTGCGAAAGTACTTTTCAGATGATACAGGAAAGTTTAACCGGTGACGCTAACCAAAATGGATCGGTAGGAATTGACGATATTTTGATGTTACTATCCGTGTTCGGATGCGAAAGCAACTGTGATATTGACCTTGACACAGACGCCTCTACTGGGGTGAATGATCTTTTACTATTGCTGACGGTATTCGGGTCAGCATGTTAAAGTGAGGTAGGGCGAGGTTACGCGTTTTTTATCGCGGTGGTTGCTTCGCCGGGGTTATCTGCACGGAATATAGATGATCCCGCTACTAGAACGTCCGCTCCGGCAGCGACAAGGGCGGCTGCATTAGATGTCGTCACTCCTCCGTCGATTTCGATATGGAAATTCGCTCCTACAGCGTCACCCATTGCTCGAAGAGTTCGTACTTTTTCGTAGGTACGTTCGATAAAGGATTGGCCTCCGAAACCGGGATTTACACTCATCAAACAAACAAGGTCCAAATCGTGTAGCAATTCGCTTAAAGATTCCACTGGCGTGTGGGGATTCAGGGCGACTCCAGCCTTCATTCCGAGGTCGCGGATAGCAGAAAGCGTCCTGTGAAGGTGGGGACAGGCTTCGATATGGACGGTGAGGATGTCCGAACCGAGCTTTGCGAAGTCCTCTAAATAACGATCGGGGTCGACAATCATAAGATGAACGTCAAGGGGCTTCTTTGCGTGTTGGGCAATAGCTTTAATGACTGGCATCCCGAAACTGATGTTCGGAACGAAGACACCATCCATCACATCGATATGAAACCAATCAGCATCGCTTTCGTTTACGAACTCAATATCGCGCTGTAGGTTTGCAAAGTCCGCTGCGAGAAGTGATGGTGAGACTAAATGAGCCATATTGTTTTTTTCTATGATTGTAGTGCAAAGGTCGTAAGGATTTCTTTCCTTTACAGTATGAGCGAGAAGGAAAATATTAACGAACTGTTTATTGTAGGGCTTACTGGAGGCATGGGCTCCGGTAAATCTACTGTAGCCAGGGTTTTCCAAGCTTTAGGGGTGCCTCGTTTCGATGCAGATAAGGCGGGACATAGAATTTATGCGGAAAATGAACTAGTGAGGGAATCGGTGATAGAGAGGTTCGGAGATGGTGTGGCGGTGCGAAATGAGGAGGGAGAAGCGATAGATATCGATAGGAAAGCACTGGGAAAGATTGCCTTCAGTGAAAAGGGAGGGATTGAATTTCTGAATAGGTTAGTGCATCCAGAGGTGAAGAGATCTTTTAAGGTTTGGACTAAAACACTGCCTAAATCAACTCCATACGTCTTGCAAGAAGCCGCAATACTCTTTGAAAGCGGGGCGTATAAAGACTGCGACGTGGTGATAACCGTCTCGACAAACGAAAAACAAAGGCTAGAGAGGTTGATTAAGAGGGATAACGGGACTGACCCCAGCGCTTTAGCAGTCATCAAAGCAAAGATAAAAGCCCAAATATCCGAGGAAGAAAGGCTTAAAAGGGCGGATTACGTCATCTACAACGACGATAAAGACGAAGTCCTGCCACAGATTGAGAAATTACACTATCTTCATATCCTAAATCATGTACATGTCAGGAAATAATAATGATAGGAAGGATATGCTGAAGAAGCTTTGGTCTGCAATAGAGGCACACGAAAGTGAGATTCTAGAAGCGCTGAACAAAGACCTTGGCAAGCCTGAAGCAGAAGCATTATTGCACGAGATATACCCCCTGAAGAAGGAAATTCAATTTGCAATAAAGAATTTGAGAGATTGGACAGGGAAACGCTTTGTTTCTACTCCATTATCTATGATGGGCACGAGGCATTACGTGAAAGCAGAACCAAAGGGTAGAGTTTTAATTATTTCGCCTTGGAATTTCCCGGTTATGTTGACTCTGAGACCTCTAGTCGGCGCTTTAGCTTCTGGCAATAGCGTGGTCGTAAAACCATCTGAGCACACACCCTTTACTTCGGATGTATTGAAGAAGCTTCTTGGGTCTGTTTTTGACGACGATCTTGTCAAGGTAGAACTCGGTGGACCTGAAGTGGCTGCTGGGCTTACCGCTACGCCGTTTAATCACATCTGCTTCACGGGTGGAACGAACATAGGGCGACTGGTGATGACCGCTGCTGCGAAACACCTTTGCTCAGTAACGTTAGAATTAGGCGGAAAAAGCCCTGTCATTGTAGACAAATCGGCAAACCTGAAAAACGTAGCTATGAAAGTAGCTTGGGGGAAATATCTAAATGCAGGCCAAGTCTGTATTGCACCCGATCATTTGCTAGTTGAGAAAAGCATCGCTGAAGACGTTGTGGCGAATATATCTGAAAGGATAACAGAAATGTTTGGACAGACTCCGATAGACAGCCCTGACCTAGGCAAGATTGTAAACGTGAATCATTACGAGCGTATCCTGAAACTCGTGAAAGATGCCGTGAAAGATGGAGCGAAGCTGCATGTCCCGGGTGGGGTTTTAGAACTGGGTGCAAAAATGAGGAAGATATCTCCATGTATTTTGACCGGATGCACTAGCGATATGGCTATCATGAAGGAAGAGGTTTTCGGTCCCGTTCTGCCTGTTTTAACTTGGGATAAAAAAGAGGATGTGGTAGATATTATCGCTAAAAACCCTCACCCACTCGCATTGTATATTTTCAGTAACAATAAGAACCTGCAGGACTGGTTTATAAACAACACTAAGGCTGGGTCGACGGCCATAAATGAGGTGGTTATTCAGGTTGCGAATCCGGATCTGCCATTCGGCGGGATTCAAACGAGTGGCATGGGCCGGTCTGCCGGTAAAGCCGGTTTCGATTCGTTTTCTAACCTTAGGAGTTTTGTAATCCAAACCTCACCCTTCAGCGCTCTCCCCCTAACCTTCCCTCCTTTCAAAGGTCGTGGTCTCCGCTTTTCTAGGCTAGTAAGAAAATGGCTATAAGGAAACTTAAACTATGCTAGTCCAAACTCACTTCCCAAGACAACTCTCACGAGCTCGGTACGATCAATACCTCGCTTCAGGATGGTTTCGTGGCGCTGTGATGTTGTACAAAATGGATTTGTTGTGTGTCGACAACAATCTATACTCCGTAGTAAATGTTCGCCTTAACCTTGAAAAGTTCAAGCTTAGTAAAGGACAAAGAAAAATCTTACGCCGAGCTGAAAGCAGATTCCGAATCTGCATAGGCATTGCTAACCCCACTCCAGAAAAAGAAGCTCTTTACCAAGCTCATAAACATCGGTTCAAGGGGTTCATTCACGAAACGATTCAAGAATATTTGAATGCTGGGTTTGAAAATAGCGTTTTCGACACGAGGGAAATCACTATTTACGATGGTGATAGATTAATAGCCGTTAGCTATTTCGATTTGGGCGAACGTGCTATGGCTAGTTTATTAGGGCTATACGACGAACAGTATTCTAAGTGGAGTCTGGGAAAAGTCACAATGCTTAAAGAAGTAGAGTTTGGCATAGATCATCTGAAAAAATGGTTTTACCCAGGATATGTTTTGGATCAGGATTCATCATTTGACTACAAGCTTCAGCTAGGGACAATGGAGTACTATTCACCAGCTAAGCGATGGACGAACATTGAGAAATTCGACCCTTCAACGACTTTAGGATATGAGGTAAGGACATCGACGCAGAAGCTAATTCAGTCCTTAATAGATCGTGATATCCCCTATAAATCTTGGCTTTACCCATACTTCAGCATGGGATACGTAGGGCCTTGGAACGCGTATTTCATGCGGTCTCCTGCACCCATTGAAGTGGGGCACGATTTAGGCGGGATGATGATCGCCTCTTATTGTTCCGAAATAAAAGCGTATTCGCTTTTCAGGATACACCCCAGTCCTGATGGACCGCAATACCTTAACCTTGAGGCGTCTAAGGAGTTTTCTGAATCGGATTTATACCTTAATCAATTATACCAAATCGGTGATAAAATCATCGAACACGGGACTCTTGAAGTAGTACTTGCCTCCATTATGACATGGAAAAATCGCCCAAATTACCTACCCCCTACATGAAATTAATAAGTTGGAATGTGAATGGCATAAGAGCCATTGTGAAAAAAGATTTTGACGGTATAGCTTCTGGACTCAATGCAGATGTAATAGGTCTACAAGAGACGAAGGCACAGGATGATCAAGTACGAGAAGCGCTGTTCGGGTTACATTCTTTAGAAGATTATGAAGTGTACAGCTCCTCTGCGATTAAAAAGGGTTATTCTGGGACAGCAATCATTTCCCGCGTTACACCTGATAAAGTATCGGCAGGTATAGGAGTTCCTGACTTAGATACCGAGGGGCGAGTGCTACATGCTGCATTCCCGAATTTTCATTTCGTTACAGTTTACACTCCTAATTCTTCATCTGGCCTCAAACGACTTCCCTTCCGCGAAACTTGGGATCTGGCATTTAGAGACTTCTTAAAAGAGCTAGATTCAGACAAACCTGTAATTTGCTGTGGAGACTTAAACGTTGCCCACCAACCCATTGACCTTGCACGTCCCAAGCCTAACTATAACAAGACTCCCGGCTATACTCAACAAGAAATTGACGGAATGACTAACCACCTTGCTTCGGGCTTCACCGACACATGGAGAGATGCAAATCCGGACACAACTAAGTACAGTTGGTGGAGTTACAGAGGCGGCGCTCGTGAGAAAAATGTTGGCTGGCGCCTTGATTATATGCTTGCCAGCAATCGCCTTATGCCAAACATAAAAAACTCTTTTATACTAAACGACGTGATGGGCTCGGACCATTGTCCTGTTGGCGTTGATTTGGAAATTTAAGCTCGCTCCCTACAACCATAAACTCTCCCCACACGTCTATTAAATTTCAGAATAGTCTCTGAAAAAACGTCGCTTCTTTGCTGAAAAACGCAATGAAACGAATTACTCAAACCTCTTTCTTATCTCTTATTTTCGCTTGCTTTCTGCTTGCTTTAACTAGTTCAAACTCAATCGCCCAATGTCCGAATGACATTAACGGAAGCGGTATTGTGGATGGAGAAGACCTATTAGAATTACTCTCCACTTATGGAATGTCATGTGATGGATTCCCTTCATTTGAACCATCTATATCGGAAATACACTACAACCCCTCCACACAACAGGGTTCAGATAATTTATGGGAGTTTGTCGAGATCTACAACCATCACGAATTTGGGCTCGACATTAGCGGGTGGCATCTTGCCGACGCAGTTAATGCGACTGTACCTCCTAACACCTGGTTAGAATCTGGCGCGTATGCAGTTTTTGCAAATGACACCGCATCGTACAATCAACTACTCCCCTTCACTTTAGTAATACCGTTTTCAGGAAATTCAAGTCTTCATAATAGCGGAGAAACCATTCGACTTCTTAGGGCAGATGGATCTCAATCGGATTACGTAGAATATAGTGACTATGGTGGCTGGCCGGCAGAACCAGACGGTGGTGGTCCGACTTTAGAATGGAAAGGCCCTGTTTATGAAAACTCTCTACCAAGTTCATGGACGCCTTCTAACGCATTCGGCGGCAGCCCTGGGTCCGCAAACAGTACGTGGGCTGATTAAACAACACCGCTACAATTACTTCAACCCTCTGTTTAAATTGACTTTTAAAGAATCGCTGAGTCCATCTAGAAAGGCTTCCCTTTATAGTATGCACTCTAAGTGATATTTCGCCAAGCCATCAATAGGCTTCTTTATCAGATTTCCCAAATGAATCCCCCTCATTTCACACGCCTCTTTTAATTGGTCTTGAAAATGAAACGCCACACTTCCTATAAAATGAACCGGCATTTCCTGATATCCCTCAAAGCATTTGACGTGTATGTCTAAAAACACACCGAACCCTTCAACTAACCAGCTTTTAAATAGCTCCGAATCCTTATGCTTGCCTATGAACTTCATGAATGAAGCGAGGAAGACATTTGGATTAGGCTCCTTATACACAAGGCGGTTTACATCATTTGCTGAATATCCGAACTCCTTCTTAAAATCATTATGAATATTCTCCGGCAGTTGCTTATAAAAATAAGCCTGAAGTAGCTTCTTGCCAAACCAACTTCCACTTCCCTCATCCCCTAAAACATACGCAAGAGAAGGCACTTCTTCGTACACACTTTCACCATCGAACAGACACGAATTAGAACCCGTTCCTAGAATACAAGTAATCGCTTTTTCCCCAGACCAAGTCGAGAAAGCAGCCCCGTTTAAATCATGCCCCACCATAACGTCTGCCTCAGAAAACACTCTACTAAGACCATCCTCAATTACGGCACAAAGTTCTTTCGAACTTGAACCTGCACCGTAAAAAAAAACTTTATCTACACGCTGCGCAATAGATACAGCAAGTGCAGATTTCAACAACTGAGCTTCCACTAAATCTGCCGAATGAAAATACGGATTAAAGCCCATCGTTTCAAATGACAACAGCTCTTTACCCGATTCATCAATTGCAACCCAGTCAGACTTTGTCGATCCGCTATCTGAGATTAGTATTACCATATTAAATTCGCTCAACTAGATCAGCTACCCTCGTAGCGTATCCCGTTTCGTTATCATACCAGCCAAACATTTTAACCACATTTCCATTCACTCTTGTCAAAGTTGAATCATAAATGCAACTATATGTGCTTCCGACAATATCAGAGCTAACAATGGGGTCAATTTCGAATTTAAGTATACCCTTCATAGGCCCATCTGCAGAGGCCTTCATCGCAGCATTGACTTCTTCTATGGTGACATTTCTTTCAAGGGTCGCAGTCAAATCAGTTATGGACCCTGTGGGCGTAGGCACTCTTATAGCCAAACCGTCTAATTTCCCTTCCAATTCCGGCAGGACAATCCCAACGGCAACGGCCGCTCCAGTAGAAGTCGGTATGATATTTAATGAAGCTGATCTTGCTCTACGCAGATCTGAATGAGGAGAGTCGTGAAGACGTTGGTCAGCTGTATAAGAGTGTACCGTTGTAATAAATCCACTTTTCAATCCGAAAGCATTATTCAAAATCTTCACCATAGGTGCCAAACAATTAGTCGTACATGACGCATTACTCACAACAAGTTCTGTACCATCCAGAATTTCGTCATTTACCCCAATAACCACCGTTTTCATATCACCATCCGCTGGAGCGCTAATAACAACTTTTTTTGCTCCCGCCTTAATGTGCGCTGAAGCGCTAGCTAAATCTCTATAAATACCGGTTGACTCAACAACAACTTCAATATTAAGCTCATCCCAAGGAAGGTTTTCTAGGTTTCTCTCTGAGCTTACCTTGATCTCCTTACCATTAATTAATAAGACTCCTCCTTCCACAGAGACATCACCATCAAAGCGACCGTGAATACTATCGTATTTTAATAGGTGACACAAAGTCTCAACATCAGCTATGTCATTTATTGCAACAACTTCAACATCACTACGATCCTGCATTACCCTAAATACCAGCCTTCCAATTCTCCCAAATCCATTAATTGCAATTCGTTTTCCCATCATGTTTTCTTTTTCTGTTTTGAACATATTTTACACCAAATTATTTTATGTTAGATTGAAAGGATTTTAGCAATTCTAACTTCGTCATCTAAGGAATGAATCTTATTTTCTATTGCGTCTTCAAAGGAAGTAAGAATAAGATCATCATTAACTATCCCAATCATACAATTTAATTTTCCGTTTTTAAGAGCCTCAACAGCTTCAACACCTAATCTTGAAGCTAGGACTCTATCAGCACAAGTTGGAGCCCCGCCACGTTGTAGATGACCTAACACCGTGATTCTAATATCGTACAAGTCTGTGATCGCTTTAACACTCTTGGCAAGTTCGTACGCTCCACCATAATCGCACCCTTCGGCTACAATAACGATGCTACTAGATTTTTTACTCCTTTGGCCTACAGCAAGGACCTGAACGAGGTCATCAACAGAGAGGTTCGTTTCACGAGACATAACCGCTATAGCACCTGTAGCGATACCGGCCCTTATAGCAATGAACCCATTGTCACGTCCCATCACTTCAACGAAGAAAAGGCGATTATGACTATCTGCCGTATCCCTTATTTTATCTACGGCATCTACAACAGTATTAGTCGCGGTGTCGAAGCCGATAGTGTTATCAGTACCAGCTAAATCATTATCTATTGTACCTGGAATTCCTATCACAGGGAATCCGTGCTCCTCATAGAGTTTCATAGCACCCGTAAAAGTTCCGTTTCCTCCTATGACTACTAGACCGTCAATGTTTTGGTGTTTAAGATTAGAAAAGGCCTTGGCTCTCCCTTCTACTGATCTGAATTCTTCGCATCTAGCAGATTTTAAAACGGTGCCTCCTCTACCTAAAATTTTCGCGACAGATCTAACATGAAGATTTTTGAAATCGCCATCTACAAGTCCTTGGTAGCCTTGAAAAACACCACACACTTCTATATCGTTAAAAACAGCGGATCTAACAACTGCACGTATAGCAGCGTTCATTCCTGGCGAATCTCCACCTGAAGTAAGTACGGCTATTTTCTTCATCCTCTAATTCAATTAATGAAAGCACAATTTAACACAACAAAAGGGAGTTATTCATAAGCCGGCTCAATTATTTACTTTCAGCCCAGAAGCGGTCAATTTATGAGAAATCATCCCCATAAATCGAAACCGAACTTCTCTTAGGATCTTCCTGAAGACAAAACTAGCCAAGGGTGCCGAAAAAACCACGATTTAAGATAAAAAAACAAAACTCACCGCATTCACTAAATATTACATAAGCACAATATATATTTTACATTCAAATCCGTTTTGAGCCATGCAATCAGTACATTGCATTAAATTGAAACCGTTATTGACATGAAGACTTTGCTTACTTTAGTTGCGTACGCGATTGTGTTCGCTATTTCATCTACTTCTCATCAGTCTTCAGCCCAAACCCAATGGGATATAGAAGGCACCATCCTAACCGAATTTGACCTTGTAACAGGACTTCAAGTTCCTTGGGAGATTTTATGGGGGCCAGATGATATGATTTGGGCTACAACAAGACCGGGAGACGTTATGAGAATCGACCCGGAAACGGGAGCGTATACGAACGTTTTACATGTTAGTGTATACGGAGGAGTGGGTTCAGAGGCAGGGCTTTTAGGAATGGCAATGCACCCAGACTGGGCGAACACACCTAAAGTTTACGTCGTATACAACACCGGCACTAGCTGGTCAAACGCCGGAGAAAGGCTGAGCGTATTTGATTGGAATGGATCTCAACTTGTAAACGAAGAAGTTCTTATCACTCTTGACGGTGGAGGGATTCACAACGGTTCAAGATTACTTGTTCTAGCAGACAACACTTTACTTATGAGCACTGGAGATACCGGTGATGGGGGTGCTTCATCCCAGAATCTTAACGTTAAGAACGGGAAGATGCTGAGACTCAACCTCGACGGGTCTGTTCCAGCAGACAATCCTTGGCCTGGAAGCTATGTTTACAGCTGGGGGCATAGAAATAGTCAAGGACTTTGCTTAGGACCTGACGGTATTATATACAGTTCTGAGCACGGCCAAAGCTATTGGGATGAATTTAACATCATCGAAGCTGGAAGAAATTATGGATGGCCTGACGTGGAGGGGACATGTAATAACGCTGCGGAAATAGCTTTTTGCGAGGAGTTTAATGTTCGTGAACCGCTTCGTACGTGGGCACCATGTGTAGCCGTAAACGGAATAGAATATTACGACCACCCAGCAATTCCAGCTTGGAACCACTGTGTACTTCTTTCTGTTCTAGGTGGTCTTGGAGGGCAATATGAAAGACTCAGCATTCTGCATTTAAGCGAGGATGGCTTAAGCGTAGACTCAGAAGACCAATACTTCTCAGAATTCAATCAGCGAATCCGTGACATTTGCGTAAACCCTACCACTGGAGCTGTTTACATGGCTCTAAATGGTCCTGGATATCCAGGTTACGGGCCTAACATCATTAAAGAATTCCGTCCAGGAGTAAATGATGGAATTACTACAGTATCTGAAGATTTGGTCGATGCTCTCATCTACCCTAATCCCGCTTCAGATATGATTAACATCGAAGTCTCTGACGCTCTTGTTGGAGGTGCTTTCGACATCATTGATTACAGTGGGAGAGTTGTCGCATCTGGCACAGTAAACTCTAACAAAATACAATACAATGTATCAGAGCAAGCACGCGGTGCATTCTACCTATTGATACAGAACGGTTCACAGTCAATCACAAGAACATTCACTCTTCAGTAAATTTTATGAAAAACCTTACTCCTTCTAGGTTCGCAATAATTGCGGGCGCGACTTTTTGCGCAGTTTTTTCTACTAACCCTACTTCCCTTTCAGCCCAAACCCTTCTTCCCGAAGCTGAAATCAACGCATATAGAATCTCAACGCCGAATCAATTAGTTCCTGGTGTTATTCACACTTTGGATTCTTCGGACTTGCATACTTTCGCTAGCTCGGACTTGAGTCGAGCTTTAAACTCACTTCCAGGAGTTAAAATGGAAACTCGTGGAGATGGAGGATCTCGAAGACTGCACGTAAGAGGTTCGTCTTTACGCTCACCTTACTCTGTGAGAAATACTATGCTCTTTTACGATGGGTTCGTACTGACAGAAGCTGATGGAAACTCTCCTTTAGAGCTAATCGACCCAGACCTTGTGGGGTCTATGACTTTAGTGACGGGACCGTCTGCGGCATCGTTTGGAGGAGCGTATGGAGGAGCACTACAGATTTCGAGTTCGCCTTATTTACAATCTGGGACTCATGGCTGGGCACACACACGTTTAGGAAGTACCGGAAGAGGTGCCGACCTTGGAGAGGGTGATATGGGTTTAATGGTACTCAACAGTAGATATGCGGCAGGAATAAATCACGGATTCCAGCGAGGAGGAATCAGCTTTTCTGTTATAAACACTGACAACCCCGGCTACAGAGCTTGGGAGTGGAATAACAAAACCCAAATCAATTTTGCAGCCACTCTTTACGACGATGCGGGAAACAACCACACCATCACGGCAATACATTTCGATGGGGAGTGGGCTCTCCCGGGCTCGATTAAACAAGCCCAAGTCGACACCCTTCCGACAGCATCTCCTGGCATTAACTACAACGCACACGTCGCTCGAGTTCGAGACCTCATCGGCTATAAATACAGTCGAACGTTCGAGAATGGACTCAAGGTAAACGCCTCCCTTTTAGGCAGAATTACTACAAAAACTAACCCATACGGGACATCCGCTTTCTACAAAGGCTACAAAGAGGAGTCTGGATCTGGCTACAGCGCTTTAGCTTCAGCTGAAAAGCAGATTATCGATGGCGAGACATGGGATTTAGATATGGAGGTTACTCTCATGCGATTGTATGATGAGGTGAACATCACCGAGTGGGAGTCTGCTCCGAGCCCACTTACGGTCATAATCCCCCTCCGCTATAACCTTGACATGAAAGCTCAGCAAAACTTCGTTAGCACTAGTTGGATAGCTTCTCATGGCGACCATTTCAGAGTTGAAGCCCAAATCGGGATGAGCAACCGCCACCGCACTACTTCCGGCATCACAATGGTTGAATCCGATACCACTACAGTAGAAACACCATATTTAAGTGAGAAAACTCATAACACGATCCTACCTCGATTAGGAATTAGCTGGGAGGTCTCTCCGGGGTATGTCCTATTCGCACAAGCAAGTACGGGCTTTAGCGACCCGACAGCTTTCGAACTAGTAAATCCCGAGGATGGTTTGGCAGCCGAGCTGGATAGTGAAAGTGCGTTCGGAATGGAATTAGGGATTCGTGCTAATATCTCCCCTGCCATCGAACTTCGATCTACTTTATATAGATCTACGGTAAACTCAGCAATTCTACAAGTCATATTAGAAAACGATGCCGTAGCATTCGAAAACGTGGACGGTGGACTCATCATGCAAGGATTAGAAAATGAACTTACATGGTTTGTATCGGAAAAACTTGACCTAAGAGCATACGGTTCGTTAGCTCTACATAGGTTTGGTGAATATTCTGACTATGCAGGAAATTCACTTCCTGGATCACCTATAGTTTCTGGAGGACTTCAAATTAGATCCAACTACACGTGGGGTACTTTAAGCCTTGATGCAAAGCATATCGGTGAAACTCCACTAAATAATTCAGGAACGGATTTCATGGATGCGTACGATGTTTTAGACGCTTCTGTTAACTATAATCTCTCTTCGGATATTATGATTGAAATCGGGGCGAGAAACCTGTTAGATGCAGAGTATTCTGATTGGCCTCAACTCAATGGAGTGTATGGGAAATACTACAACCCTGCTCCTCCTAGAACAGCTTACTTGTCCATTCGTTGGTCGCTATAACAAACGTTCAAACTACATAACTACGATTTCGACTCTTCTGTTTTCGGCTCGACTTTGCTCGGTGTCGTTTGAGGAAATTGGAGTAGAGCTACCTTTTCCTGTGTATGATAATCTCGATTCAGAAATAGAAGACTGTATTAGAAATTGCATTACTGAATTCGCTCTAGAGATGCTTAGCTCGAGGTTTTCTTTTGCGGAACCGATATTGTCAGTGTGTCCGATAATTTCTACATGAGTCATGGGGTTATCGTTGAGCCAAGAAGCGAGCTTTATAAGGTCGGCCTGATACCCCTTCTCGAATTCTGAACTTCCCGTTTCAAACCTTATATCGTTCATAGTAAGCGATGTGCCCGGTTGTATCTTCTCAAGTCGTACTTCTACGAATCTATCTTTATTTGAAGAGTCTGAAATAGAGACGTCTTCAATTTTGAACATATATCCAGGTCGAGAAACTTCGAAACTGTAATGCCCCTTTTCGGGAAGTGGAAGAATGAACCCGTTTTTTATCGTTGTTTTTGTTTTTGAAATTACTGAAGCTAGGATTTCGCCTGTCAGTTTATTGACCAAAACGACACTTGCATCGATAGGGCTAGAAGAGATGGCGTCAACAACAACTCCGGAAAGAATGCCTACAGATATAGGTTTGACGGAGACGGGAAGGTTTACCCGCCATAGATCTAGATCGCCCGAGGTATTTAATCTATCGGTTGCGAAAATCGCAAAATCTCCATCTGGTTCAACTAGAAGGCTATTCTCGTTGTTGTAGGTGTTTAACGGGTATCCAAGATTTACAGGAACACCCCAAAGTCCGTCATCGCCCTTGCGAGAAACGAACATATCAAGTCCGCCGAGCCCCGGATGTCCGTTACTACTGAAATACAGAGATTTTCCGTCTGGGTGAAGAAAAGGTGATTCTTCCTCGTAGGGAGTGTTTATTTCGCCTGGGAGACTGAATGGAACACCCCACTCACCATCCTCTCCTCTCCTAACCCCGAATAAGTCACTCCCAGCTCCCCTTGTGTGTCGTGCTCTAGCGAAAACTAAGAAATTACCATCTGAGGAAATTGTTGGTTGGGATTCCCACGCGCTTGAGTTTGGTTTACCTAAGTTTTCTCCTATAGACCAAACCCCTGTCACCTCATCAAATCGGCTCTCAAATAAGTCGCAACTCCCTTTCCCTTCCCTATCCCCGAAGCCGTCTCTAGGACTAGCGCACGCAGTAAAAATGATGGTTCTACCATCGCCGGAAATACTCGGTGCTCCTTCATTAAATTCAGTATTAACCCCCCTAAGTCTCTCCGCGTATGTCCAACTCGAATCTTTCCAAGTAGATGTGAAAAAATCCTCATGATCATACATTCCGTTACTGCTATTAACTCTGCGAGTAAATACCAAGGTTTTTCCATCTAATGTCATAGTTGGATAATACTCCGGGAAGTTACTATTTATCGATAAATCAAGGGGCGATAAATCCAAACCTAGGATTGGATGTATTACGGCATCAAACGAAAAATCGAGACCTTCTTTAATCCAACGATATTTAGATTTCAACTCCTTGTTTGTATTTATTCGCCTAAAAGTAACTGTACGTTCAAATTGATCTAAAGCATACAACCCCTCCTTATAATCACCTGACACCCAGTCAAGATCAGCAAGAACTAGCCATCCTGTCTCGAAAGGTGAATCGTCAATATTAAGAGCTTTTGCAAGGTCGATTTTAGCAAGTGAATCTTGGGATAAATCGAGATGGGTTTGGGCTGAAAGAAAAAGAGCTTCACTATACTCCGGATGCTTTTTAAGGGCCTTCCCCAATTCAAACAAAGTAGTTTCATAATCCTGCGAAGCATACGCATCAATTGCTTTCTCATACGCTTTCAAAGCACCACGAGAAACTTGGGCCGTAACTTGCCCCGAATTCAGAGTTAAAAATAACCCGGTAAAAACCGCTAGAAGTAAATTGTATTTGCTCACGCCACGAATTTATGAAAAGAATAGGCCTCATTTCCGATACGCATAGCCACTTGGACAAAAGAGTGATGAAACACTTGCAGAATTGTGATGAAATTTGGCATGCGGGAGATATAGGTGAAATTCATGTAACTGATGAGCTTGCAAAAATTGCGCCGCTAAGGGCAGTGCATGGAAATATTGATGGTGGAGACGTGCGAATTACCTTCCCTAAGGATTTGGTTTTCAGCATTGAAGGCCAAACCGTTTGGATTACCCACATCGGCGGCCGCCCCCCTAGATTCGCTCCTGGAATTCTCGCTAAGCTTCGATCCACAAGGCCTAACCTTTTTATCTGCGGTCACTCACATATCCTCATCGCTCAAGGATGCCCTTCCTTCGGAGGCCTGCACTTAAACCCCGGCGCAGCAGGCATTTACGGCAATCATCAAGTCCGAACCATCATGAGGTTTAACATCTCTAATGCTGGAATAACTGATCTTGAAGTCGTTGAAATCCACAAATAAAGGTTATTTGATAAAAAAGCTGTATATTTGACACGTCTTCAACCAAAGACTTAGGGTGTTTAGCGGCAACAATAAGGTTGGCCGGACACCATTTCCCTAACAGATTTTATTAATTCCTGATGTACGACATCATAGAACTAAACGGCAAGAAGGTCGCCGAACTCCGAGAGATAGCTTCAAAACTTGAAGTTAAACGTGTAGACAAGCTGAAAAAGCAAGATTTGGTCTACTCTATCTTAGATGAACAAGCATTACAGCCATCATCAAATAGACCTTCAACTAAAACGGCATCTACATCAGACGATAAATCTGATTCTAAAAATTCTACTTCTAGAAGAGCTCCTGCTAAAAGAACGGGTTCAAAGTCTGATAAAGACTCTGGTTCAAAAGAAAAGCGCGCCCCTAGAAGTAAAAACACTAGTTCTCGCGATTCTAAACCATCTAAAGATGGAGATCGTCGCTCAAGCGAAGGGCTAAGAGAGAGACGCGACCGCAGAAGAAAAGACGAAGATTCGAAGGACGATGATAATCGCTCTAACGACTCACAAGCTGAATCTCGTAGCGACTCACGTCCTGAAAAGAGCGAACGCAAAGAAAAAGACGAACGCACTGAACGTAAGGATTCTCGCAGCAAACGCGACGACAGACCTGCAAGAGGCGAACGAGTTGAACGTCCAAATCGCAACGATAAAAGCGACAAAAACGACAAAAACGATCGTCAAACCCGAAACGAACGCGCCGACCGAAACAACCCTAATCAAGACAGGAACAAGAATAGACCTCGCCCTAAAGCAGACAAGTTCCTTAGTGAACCTGAAGAGCATGGTTACAACTTCGATAACTTAGTTGAAATCGAAGGAGTACTTGAAGTACAAGCTGAAGGTTACGCGATTTTAAGATCGGCTGACTACAATTACTTGAACTCTCCTGATGACGTTTACGTGTCGTCTAAGCAGATGAAGGAGTTCTCCATCCAAAATGGAGACACTGTAGTAGCAGGTATTCGCCCTCCACGTATAGGCGAGAAATTCTATCCACTTATTAGTGTTAAATCAGTGAACGGGAGGTCTTTAGAGTGGATTCGCGATAGAGTTCCTTTCAAGTACCTCACTCCTCTTTTCCCGCAGGAAAAATTCAACTTGAGCACTGCTCGCGGCGGAATTTCTATGCGTCTTATGGATTTGTTCTCGCCTATAGGTAAAGGCCAAAGAGGGATGATCGTCTCTCAGCCTAAAACTGGTAAGACTACTCTATTGAAGGATTTGGCAAATTCTATTTCAATCAACCACCCAGAGGTTTATCTCATCATCCTTCTGATCGATGAGCGACCTGAGGAGGTTACAGATATGAAGCGTAGTGTGAACGGTGAGGTGATTGCCTCAACTTTTGATGAGCCGGCTGACAGGCACGTTCGAATTGCGAATCTCGTTCTGGAGAAAGCAAAACGCATGGTCGAGTGTGGACACGACGTATGTATCCTACTCGATTCTATCACACGTCTAGCTCGTGCATACAACACCGTGAGTCCATCTTCTGGAAAGATTCTTTCTGGTGGTGTAGAGGCAAACGCCCTTCAAAAGCCCAAAAGATTTTTCGGAGCTGCCCGTAACATCGAGAACGGAGGTTCGCTATCGATTATCGCTACAGCCCTTGTAGATACTGGTTCTAAAATGGACGAGGTGATCTTCGAAGAGTTCAAAGGAACTGGAAATATGGAGCTTATGCTCGACAGACGTATATCGAATCGTCGCATATACCCAGCTATCGACATCCAATCTTCAGGAACTCGTCGTGAGGACTTGCTTATGGATAAAGAGACCTTACAACGTATTTGGATTTTAAGAAAGCACCTTGCAGATATGAATCCTGTTGAAGCAATGGAATTCGTTAAAGGAAGAATAGAATCGACTCGTAACAACGACGAATTCTTAAATTCTATGAACGGGTAATCTCTAAGACTGAGCGTGAAAAATAATTTCATAATCATAATAGCGACGTTGTTCGGATGGATGCTCTTCAAGTACCTACTTCTTGGAAATATTACTTTTGAGGCTTCATTTAAGTACGGATTCCTATATCATGGAACAGCGCTTGTCACCTTTGCCGTATTAGCTACTTCTAATGGATTGAGGTCTTTCGACTCAACGCCTGACTTCCTTATCGGATTTAAACACATCGCTAAAAGTGTGGTAGCGTATGCTTTAGGAGCGACTTTAACAGTTGGGGTTTGGCACCATTACGTGATGAAAGATGCTACGAACGCTCGTTTGCAGTCTTTAAAAGTCCAAATCACAGACAATTTCTCCTCCGAAGCAGAATATCTTGCCGAAATCTCGGAAAGCGGCTTCCCAAACGACCTATCTCTGTCTGAGTGGATTTCCTCGCAACACGACGCCGCAGAAATATTCTACGCTGCGAAAACGCAAATCTCTCTAACCCTTATGGTCTACCTAGTAGTAGGAATATTCATGTCCTTTGTGGCTAGTCTTTTATGGACAAAGATTTGGGGAGTGCAACATTCTAATCAAAATTCTCGTTAGTCGATATAGAAATCATGAGTAAACAACTAGTTATATGGCTCCTACTGGGAATTTTATCACTCCCTACCCTTGCCCAAACTGGTCGTAAAAATCTCTCATCTTTCGACAATAAACGATTTCACTTCGGGTTTATAATTTCTGGTAATAGCTCGGACTTTCGATTCAATCTTAACCAGGACACTACGTTCAACACGAGTTTATACGGAGTTGCAAATGCGCCACAAGGCGGGTTTAATTTGGCCTTACTTGCTTCGTTAAATATGAGCCGTCATTTAAAACTAAGGTTCGTTCCGGGGTTAAGCTTCCAGGACAGAGGTTTAATGTACTCTTTCGGACAATCATCGGGAGGAGTAAACGAAATTTTACGTAGAACGGAATCTGTAAATCTAGATGTGCCTTTACTACTTAAGATTAGAACTGATAGACTGACAAATTTCGCCGCATACGCCTTGATTGGAGCTAAATACAGCCGAGACATGCAATCACAAGAGGATGTAAATCAACAACTTCAGAACGATGATATTCTTAGAATTCAATCATCTAACTTCTCAATGGATCTGGGGGGTGGGATAGACATTTTTCTTCCATTTTTTAAGTTAGCCTTTGAACTTAAAACTGAAATCGGTCTTATTAATGTTCTCATCCAAGATGATAGCAATTATGCAAATCCACTCGAAGGGCTAAAGACTCGTTCTTACATTTTCTCTATCTGTTTCGAGGGATAATAGCTAACGGACACTTTATGTCACAGCCTCTCGAAAACGATACTTACCTTTCAATAGAAGACAGATGCGAAGGTCTGTACAAGGTTAAAGGATCGAAGCACTTCTCGTTCGCGTTCCCAGTAACTTCGGAAGAAGTAATTAAGGAAAAACTCGCATTAATAAGGGTCGAACATCACGCTGCACGCCATCATTGTTACGCTTGGAGATTAGGTCATGACGCCTCTCGATTTCGATCTAACGATGATGGAGAACCGTCAAATTCAGCTGGCCCCCCTATTTTAGGTGTTCTCAAGTCAAATTCACTTACTGACGTACTAATTATTGTCGTACGATATTTTGGTGGGACGAAATTAGGCGTGGGCGGACTTATCGACGCATATCGAACTGCAGCTTCATTTGCGATAGAGTCCGGTAAGATCGTCGAACTTCAACGCACCTGCTCTTACTTAGTAAAATACCCCTATGAAAAGATGGGAGATGTGATGAACGTTTTGAAGCGAGCGGGAGTAAGCCCCTCTACGACCGACTTTCAACTCACATGTAGACTTGAAGTCACCATTAGATTACGAGATTCAGCTTCTCTTTTCGATAAACTTTCAGATATTGACACTGTCGTAGTTGATCTTCTTTGAAGTTGATTCATATACTAGTGTGCACTTTTAGAGGAGGTAACGCTGTTACCTCGTCTGGTAATGAACCACTTTCTTTTTGCAAAAATGATTTGTGTAGCGTAAGTGGAATCGTGACAAGTTTAGACAAAAAAGAAAGTCAATTTTTATTTTCTTACAACGAAAATCCACTGCTCCCCTCCCAAAGCATAACGATCGTATAGTTGATTGCCTAGCTGTTTCTTCATGTCGACAATTTCGACTGAGAAACCCGCTTGTCGCAAGCGAGCTGGGTAGTCCTCGAATCCGTAAAGTCGGAGGTGGTCTCGTTGCCAGTAAAGTCGCTCAAGTTCAGCGGGATCAGTAATAGAGCGGTCTTCTTCAGTAGACGGGTTTGTCCAGTCTATCGGGACTTGAAGTATGCCCCACCCCCCCGGTTTTAAAACCCGATAGAACTCACGTAAGACAGCGCGATCGTCATCTACATGTTCCATTAAATGGTTTGCCATTATGATGTCGAAAGAGGAGTCGTCGAAAGGGATTTGGTGTACATCAAAGTGATGATCAGCCCAGGGAGAATCAAGGTCTCCAGTGATGTACTCAAGGTTCTCCAAAGCGCGGAGCCTCTTGATGAAACAGTACTCAGGGGCCATGTGCAACATCTTCGCCTCATGGGTGAAGAAATTAGTGCTTTCCTTCATGTAAATCCAAAGCGCCCTATGGCGTTCTAGAGATAAACTAAACGGCGCTAGAGCGTTATGCCTAGTACGTACTCGTCCATAAGGCAGAATTCTACGATAAGTCTTTCCATCAATAGGATCCTCAAGTTTATTGCCAAAATAGAACCAACTAATTGATTGCAGCCCGATATGAGCCACTCGCTGGAGCATAGTTCGCGGAATAAACCGCGTAAGAAAAGCCACTAAAATTTTAACCACCTATTTCGATTATTTCAATTAGTGTTATTGGATAACGACACGAGTTGTCCCAAGAATTTCAGACCCTTTAATGGTTAGTAGGTAAGTGCCTGCTTCAATATCTTGCAAACTCACATCGCTTGAATGTCCTAAATAAACTACGCGACCTTGAACATCTGACAACGTCACCTCACATGGTGTTAAAGGGAAGTTAGATATATTAAGGGTGGCGTTAGATGTAGCAGGGTTTGGGAAAACTGAAGGGTTGAACACTAATGACTGTGAAATAATCAACTCATCAATACCGCTTACAGAAATTGTAATAGGTGTACGTGCTGACTCACATGAAATAGGCAATGGCTCAACTTGCCAATTGTAGAAGAAGTAATAGTAGCTAAATTCTGGTCCAGCCGTACAATTAGTAATAGACCCTAATGAACCTAAAGCGTATGGATATAATAACTCTGAATCCGTTCCGTCACGCCAAAGCTGAGGGTCGTCTGTAGAAGAACGTAAACCGTAATTATTTCCTTGAAGTATTTCGAAATTTAGGTTAACTACGAATTCTCCGTCTTCAACAAAGACAGTAGTCGATTGTAATACATTATCGAAATCGTCAATAAGTTCGAAAGTTCTATCGTACGCACCATTCGCGTGCACTGTTACGCTACTAAGCAGCATATCTTCGAATGCATCGAATTCGAGCCAACGATTACTGTTCGAGTGAAATTGCCCTCCCTCTTGGGGTTCCAATTCACCACCACTTACTATTTCGCCCGAATTCACGTTCGAAGAAGAAGCATAAAACGTTGTGGACTGTTCTAGCACGTCCGTAGTATATATCGCTCCTTCATAAAGAAGATTACCCTCGAATTCTGCATCGAACCACTTGATGTTCTCACCGCCAGTAGCTTCAAGAGTGACGCTTCCAGGTTCGTTCAACTCCGTTGATGACGCACTTAAAATCGGCGCACTCGATGGCGAATCGAACAAGACTACCGTGTATTCCTCGGAAACACCTGCGTTGAAACACATATCAACGGTTGACACGCTAAATGTGCCGGATGAAGTGACAACTATGGTTTGGGTTTCCTCACCTGTAGACCAAACCCAGCTAGATGCCACAGACGCCGTCATAATGATATCGCTACCGTCACAAAGATTCAGATCACCATCTATTTCAATTGTAGGATTATCGCCAGTAATTTCTACTACAGAAACAACGTTAGAACTACCAGCACAACCGTCTGCATTAGTAATCAATATGCTGTAATTCCCTCCCTGAGTAACAACGATACTATCAGAGCCTGAAACTCCATTAGACCACTGATAAGTTTCAAAACCTTCAGGTGCAGTAAGCGTTACAGATTCCCCAGGACAAAAACCGTAAGCCGATGCGTATATCGTTACCTCAACTATGCAGGGTGCTTCATTGATAACGTGAAATTGGTTGATGGCTGGATTGTCAATTACTGTTTCTAAACCGCTAGGCCACTTGATTGTCGCTGTTTCAACTGTCTCACTCGCACCTAATCCGAAGTGGCATGCAAAAGAACAAGTAATACCATAGCTCTCACCTGCACGGATTTCACGAATTTGGGTTCCAAAGTCACCTGTGATAACAACGCTTGCACCTACAGCATCAACGTTAGACTGAAAACCTTCAAGTTCGAAAGTGATCCAATTATTATCGTTTCCGTCATTAACCCAAAGGATATCCTCATAGTCATTGTCAGGGCTCACATATGAATCTCCGTAACTCGCGTATAAGTCTATTGTACCATCTCGGTTCACATCTCCTAAAGCTAAACTGTGCATTGTGTCCTCTCCGGGGAAAACCCCTCCTACTTCTGTGAAGGTCTTATCTCCGTTGTTATGGAAGTAACGGTGTGACCCTCCGGAGTGAACTAAATCAACGTAACCGTCGTTATCGAAATCCTCCATCTTCGCTTGAAGGAAGAAGCCCGTAACTGCTAGTCCGCTACCTTCAGTGATTTCAGTAAAGAAACCTAGCCCGTCGTTTTCGAACAACTTTAGAGTGGCACTATGTGTTGTCACAAGACAATCGAAATCCCCATCGTTATCAATGTCAGCGAAGTCAACAGTCCAACTCTGCTCGTAAAAAGCAACTCCTCTATCGCTTGCCTGCTCAGAATAATTATTGTTCCCGTCATTTATCCAAAGTTGGTTTATTCGACGTGGATCGTAAGGATCGTTAATGTACTGACGACACTTAGCGAGAAAGAAATCTATATCTCCATCGTTGTCTACATCACAAAAGACTGTCCCATAGTTTCCTGAATGATCGTTATCTGGGTAATCTGCAAGAACGTAATCCGTTAAAGGCATTAATTCTGGTGCCGGAGTAAGCGTTCCGCCAGTTGCTCCTGACCACATTCTACTTAATGCGTCATCGTGACAAGCAAAAACATCTAAATAACCATCGTTGTTTATATCAGCCCAGTTACAAGCTTGCATAAACATTGAACCGTTGTTTAACTCAATAGTAGTAAAAACTCCTGGAGCAGTAATGTTTTGAACGTGAACCCCATCGTATGAACCGCCAGATAAAACGTCTTTATGGCCATCGTTATCGAAATCAGCCACGCACATACCCCATTGGTTTGAACCACTTACACTTCCTAATTCAAAATCTTCAAAGGTTCCGTCTGGGCCTTGGTATAAAATGTGAAGGATCTTGCTTTGGTCTAAGATTACCAAATCATCAAATCCATCTCCATCCATGTCGGTAAAGCCTATACAGCCACCACTATGGTATTCACTTGGCAGTAATGCAGAGCCATTAGTGAAGGTTTGGGCTAAAATGACAGATGAAAAACACACCCCCAATAGGAGTAACACGCTAGTTGTCAGTATATTACGCATAAGCATTTATTTACAATGATCTAAACAGGTCTTGCAAGTTAATACACATAGAATGGATTTAACTTCGCAATATGATTTCAGGAGGAAAAGTAGCATTTCATACGCTAGGGTGTAAACTCAATTTCAGCGAGACGTCGACTGTTGCCAGACAACTTTCAGAGAGCGGATTCGCTCGAGTTTCGGTTGACGAAAAACCTAACGTAGTGGTGATTAACACCTGTAGTGTAACCGACAGTGCTGATTCTAAGTGTCGAAATTTTGTAAGAAGATCTCTCAAAGGGAATCCCCTTGCATACATAGTGGTCATTGGGTGTTACGCTCAGTTGAAACCTGAGGAAATAGCGGCGATAGAAGGTGTTGATTTGGTTTTAGGCGCAAATGAGAAGTTCAATCTCCCTTCCCTGCTTGATAATTTGACCAAACGTAAATCTAGCGAACTCGGCACTATCAAGGCTGGAGAAATTAAGGAGGTTAGGGATTTCATTCCCGGATTTTCGAGTGGAGACAGAACTAGGACATTCCTTAAGGTACAGGACGGCTGCGATTACTTTTGTGCGTTTTGTACTATTCCTTTAGCACGAGGAAGGTCGAGGTCTGGTACTATTGAACAGACGCTAATTGAGGCAAGGAAAGCAATAGATCTAGGCGCGAAGGAAATCGTTCTGACTGGAGTAAACATTGGGGATTTCGGAAAAGCGAATGGAGAATCACTTTTAGAACTAATCACAGAACTAGACAAACTCGAAGGTATAGAACGGTACCGAATTTCTAGCATTGAACCGAATTTACTTACCGAGGAAATCATTGATTTCGTAGCTAGCAGTGATAAATTTCAACCTCACTTTCACATACCGTTGCAATCTGGTTCTGACGAAATTCTATCTTCGATGCGTCGTAGATACAGAACTGATCTCTACAGATCACGCATAGAATATATTCGAGAAAAAATGCCGCTTGCCGGTATCGGAGTCGATGTAATAGTGGGATTTCCGGGCGAATGCGATTCATCTTTCCAAGAAACTTACGACTTTATTAAATCTCTAAGCGTTAGCTACTTACACGTGTTTACATATAGTGAACGTCCAAAGACTACAGCGTTGAGGATAGATGATGTGATTCCCGTGAATGTAAGGCAAGCCAGAAACAAGCAGCTTCGGATTTTGAGTCTTAAAAAACAAAGAGCTCATTACGAAAACTTCTTAGGATCATCCCGAAAAGTTTTAATAGAGTCAGCAGAAGATGAAGGATTGCGATTCGGTTATACACCCGAATACGTTAGAGTAGCAGTCCGCGCAAACGAATCCACGCCTAACTCGACCTCAGACATCCTCCTCGAAACAATCAACCCAGACGGTTTTGTATCTGGAATAACAAATTGAAATGTATCCTAATTTATATTACGCATTCCTCGACCTTTTCGGCATAGACCTCCCCTTCCTCAAGCTAGTCAACAGCTTCGGCTTCTTCGTTGCGATGGCATTTCTTGTAGGCGGATACATCATCAGCTTAGAATTCACTCGCCTCACGTCTCTCGGTGTTTTCAAACCAAACCACACCGAAGTTATCACTGGTAAGCCAGCAACACTTCTAGACATTGCGGCTCAAGCTTTCATCGGTTTCCTTTTCGGCTGGAAATTCCTTTACCTCGCAATAAATGCAGGTACAATTTTCAATGGCGAAAACCTTCCTCAATCTCACCTCTTCTCATCTGAGGGCAGCATATTTTTAGGCGTCACACTTGCAATTATACTCGGTGGATGGAAATGGTGGGAGGCTCGTAAAAACGCGCTACCAGTACCTAAACTCGAAAAAACAGTCGTCCTACCTAAAGAACACGTCGGAGGAATACTTACCGTAGCCGCAATAGGTGGAATCTTAGGCGCGAAACTCTTCCATCTAATCGAATACCCCGAACAATTCGTAGCGTTCTTCAAAGCGCCAAGCTTAAATGCTTTTCTGGGAGGTCTCACAATCTACGGAGGCTTATTTGTCGGAGGGCTTAGCGTGTATTTCTACGCCCGACACCACGGTCTTAAATTCCTTCACGTAGCTGACTCCTCTGCTCCCGCTTTAATGCTTGGCTATGGAATTGGACGCATAGGATGCCAAATCTCAGGCGATGGAGATTGGGGCATCGCAAACCCTGCCCCTCAACCGAATTGGCTTTCTTGGCTTCCCGAATGGACGTGGAGTTACAGTTTTCCGAACAACGTAAATGGCGTAGGTCGTTTTATCTCCGAGTCAGATCCCTGGAGTGTCTACCCAGGATACGGGACTTGTCTCGATCCCGGGGTCTACCCTACTTCTCTTTACGAAACATCACTGACCATCATTCTTTTTGCAATTCTGTGGAAATTACGAACTCGATTTACTACAGCAGGTCTTGTTTTCGCTACTTACCTAATGATGAATGGTTTAGAGCGGTTTTTCATCGAAAAAATAAGAGTAAACACTACGTTCGACATGCTCGGAATCACAATGACGCAAGCAGAATTAATTTCAACTGTATTATTCATCGGAGGAGCAGTTCTATTCTACGTCCTCAAAAGTCGTGAAGGAAAAAACCAACTAACTTAACGTCGGTTCTGGCTTCCCCTCATCCTACGACCACCCGAAGATCCCGAGGAGTTAGAAGAGTTTGACTCATTCCTAGAGCCGTTCGAACTTTCGTTATTCGAGCCACTTCCACCATTAGAATTACTTTTCGAGTAATTCGACTTGCCGCCTTTATAGCCAGCACTTTTTCCTTTTCCGCCGTTTCCGCCTGATCGGCCTCCGCCTCCACCACCTCCATGAGATCGGCCTCCATTACCACCGCGCCCGCCGCGAGCACCACCTCCCCCACGTCCTCCGACATATTTCGGGTCGTACTTAGGGCCTGGACCGACTTCAGATGGAAGCTCGAGCTTATCAACTGATCGTTCAATTAACTTTTCGATATTTCCAAAGCGGCGCATATCATCAGGAGTTATGAGCGTGAATGCTTCTCCTTTACGTTCTGCACGAGCTGTTCGACCTATACGGTGTACGTAATCTTCCTCGTTAGGCGGGACATCATAGTTGACTACGATTTCAATACTGTCGATATCAATTCCTCGGGAAACGACATCGGTTGCGACTAAGAGTGGTATTTTCTTCTGCCTGAATCCGAGCATCACCTCTTCCCTCTCTTCTTGTTTAAGATCAGACGAGATTTTATCGCACTTTAAACCTGCGCTTCGTAGAGCTCTGACGACTTGATTTACAGTACGTTTACGAGAGGTGAAGACAATACCCGATTGAATATTTCTTTCCTTTAAGAGATGGACGAGAACGTCGTCTTTTTGGTGTTCGAATACAACGTAAGCACTCTGCTTAACATTAGCAGAAGGCTTAGAAAGAGCAAGCTGAATGGTAACAGGGTTCTCTTTGAGCAACTCATGGGCTAGAGAGCGCATTTTCTCTGGCATTGTAGCACTGAAAAGCAAAGTTTGCCTATCTGATTTACAATGAGAAGCAATGCGCATGATGTCCTGATGGAATCCCATATCGAGCATTCTATCAGCTTCATCTAAAATGAGGATTTCGAGCTCCGAAAGGTCGACATATCCAAGACTCAAGTGAGAAAGCATACGACCTGGAGTAACCACGACGATATCTGAGCCTTCTTTAAGAGCTTGCTTTTCACGAGAAAATTCTTTTCCAGAACCTCCACCATATATAGCAAGACTCGTAACACCTGTGTAATAACCGAACCCTTCAGCAGCTTGATCTATCTGCATAGCAAGCTCACGGGTAGGCACTACTATAAGAGCTTTCACCTTACCGTTATCAGGAGTATCTAAAATGCGATCCATAGTAGGCAGTAGGAATGCAGCGGTTTTACCGGTCCCTGTTTGGGCTATGCCTAAGATGTCTTTCTTTTTCAAAATATGAGGAATCGCCTCAGACTGAATCGGAGTCGCGTACTCAAAACCCATAGCCTCTAGGCCATCTTCAATATCTGGATGCAGGTCTAAATCAATAAACGGCACCTGCTTAGCCTTCACAGGCTGCTTAGCTTTTTCAGCTTTTTTTTCTTCCTCTTTTTCCACGCCGTGAAGATAGTCAATACCTTATCTTTATCGAGTGAGAAGGATGAGCAAGATTATTTTTGGCCTATTATTTATGGCGTTTTCCGCGGAGGCATGGGCTACACACCTTATAGGCAGTGAGATGTACTATGTTGATTTAGGTGGGGGCAATTACCAAATCACACTTAAAGTTTATCGTGAGTGTGGCCCAGCCAATACACAAGGCACAGATTTTGATGACATCATTTACCTGGGAATTTTCTATTCTGGCACTAATCAACTGCAGCAAGTAGAGGATGTGTTTTTGAACTTTAATACAGTCCAAAACATCCCAGTTATCATGACCAATCCTTGTGGAACTCCACCTCCGGATCTTTGTGTAGAGGAGGCAACGTACACAAAAACGTTGATGCTTGGAGCTACAGCTCTCGGATATGAAATTGCGTGGCAGAGATGCTGTCGAAACCCTTCTATCAGTAACGTTCAAAATGCTGGAGGAACAGACAATCCAGGAATGACTGCAACAGTACACATTCCAGGAACTAATGCAACGAATGGAGACAACAGCTCACCTGTATTCCAAGCATTCCCTCCTGTAGCTCTGTGTGCAGATTTCGGTTTTTTCTTTGACCACGCAGCAATTGACCCTGATGGGGATCAGCTAGTATATTCACTATGTGCACCTTTTGATGGAGGAGGTCCTAATGGTGCTGGCGGCGGATTTGGAAGCCCTGCTCCTAACCCACCATCAAACCCTCCCTACACTCCCATACCTTATGGAGGGGGCTTTTCTTCCGCATTTCCAATAGCTGCAAACCCGGCATTTGTAATAAATCCAGCTACGGGATTCATAACAGGCACTCCTACAATTCCAGGCCAATACGCTATGGGGATTTGTGTTGAGGAATTCAGAAATGGGGTTTCTCTAGGAAAGGTTATTAGAGATTTTCAGTTTAACGTTGCGCTTTGTGATGCAAATATCGTTGCTGCTGTAACGCCTCAACAACCTGAGCAACTGTGCATGGGGGAAACAATTCAATTCGAAAACAACTCTACTAACGGAGACAACTTCTTATGGGATTTCGGAGTTAACGGAATAAATACTGATATCAGTGAATTATTCGAACCAGAATACACATTCCCCGACACTGGGACTTATGTAGTTACTCTTATCGCTAACCCCACTTGGCCATGTGCTGATACTTCGTCTCAGGTTTTCGACGTTTTTATGCCTCTCTCTCCTGTTATAATAATGGACGATTTCGATTGCATTTCCGGAGTTGAAACATTTGGTTTTGATGTTGATGGGACTATGAGCGGAGCTGCAACTTATTTTTGGGATTTAACTGGGGGGTCACCTTCGTCAGCAAACATAACTTCGCCCCAAGGTGTTGCCTTTGCGAATGCTAACACTTGGGGTATTACTCTCACCGTTAACAATCATGGATGTACTGTAAATGTGGACTTCGACTGGGTCGCACCAGAGGATCCTGTTGCATCTATTGAAGACCAAACCGGTTTCTGCCAAGGTCTTACTTTCACATTCGCAAATAACTCCACTAATGCAGAAACGTACTTATGGGACTTCGGCTCGCCTTTCGGCGGGGACTCTTCAACCGACCTTGAGCCACAATATACTTATGCCGATAGCGGCTCCTACACGGTAAGTCTTATAGCCTACGCGCCGTTCACATGCCCTTCATCAGCTACAGCTACGGTTGATATACATTATTTACTATCGCCAATATTTCAGGCTCCCGATCCTAATTGCTTCTCTTCTCACAACTTTTCGATGACAGGCTCTGCCTCTATTGATATAAACACTATTTATAGTTGGGACTTTGGAGGAGAAGTTTCTAGCGCTATTACAAATGGTACAACTGTATCGAACCTCGTATATGCCGAGCCAGGAGTTTATGACGTAACTCTTACATCTGAGGTTCCCGGACTTGAAGGGTGTCAGCAATCATTTACGGCGCAAGTCGAAGCAATTCCTGACCCTACTATTGACTTTACTGGAGGACCGTTAACGGGATGCCCTCCTCATCAAGTTTCCTTCACGAATGGGAGCTCGACATCTACTGCGACGACGTATTTATGGCATTTCGGTGATGGGACTACGTCTAACTCTATACACCCCGTCCACGTCTATCTCTACTCCGGTGATTTTCCGGTACTTCTCGAAATGACGACAGGGGGGTTTTGCGCGAAAAATCTTGACAAGTTCGAGCTTGACTTCGTCCAAACTTTCCCTATCCCATTCGCAGCATTCGAAGTAGACCCGAACGTTGTCGACATCCTAGCACCAATTGTGACCGTCGATTATCTCGGCGACCAAGAAGTAGATTGCTTCTACAACTTCGGTGACGGAGGCAGCCTCCAAGATTGTGACGGCACCTATATTTATTCAGACGGCGGAAACTTCAACATCACCCTAACGGTAATTAACGAAGTCGGCTGCACGAACACCGCTTCGGGCGAAGTAAGCATTAGCGGGTCGGTGTTCTACGCCCCTAACACCTTTACTCCAGACGGAGACGGTATTAATGATGTTTGGCTCCCTGTAGTCCTCGGAGTGAGCGCCTATCGCATGAGGATAGTCAATAGATGGGGTGAACTGGTTTGGGAGACTCTAGATGCTTCTATTCCGTGGCTCGGGCAGAAAGGCATTGATGGTCAGCATTTTTGTCCTAATGGCATGTATGTGTGGGAAGCTGTTTGGGTAGACCAAATCGGATACCCTAGAACGAAAAGTGGAACAGTGTTTCTAAGAAGGTAAGTTTATGCCTAACTTGGGGCATCATTGCGAATGAGCAGAATAGATAAACAGTATTTCTAAATAGAGCAGAAAGATGTCAGATTACGGAAACGACAATAGAGACAGAGAGGAGTTGTACTCGGTGAGAGTAAGAGCAGGAAAACGCACCTACTTTTTTGATGTAAAAGAAACGAGAGGAAAAGACCTCTACATGACTATTACAGAGAGTAAAAGAAATTTTGACAACAGTGGCAATGTCCATTATTCAAAGCACAAATTATTTCTTTACAGAGAAGATTTCGAGAAGTTTGAGGATGGATTTATCGACGCAACTGATAAGATTAAAGAGCTAATGGCTTCTGGTGATTTTAGAGATCCGATTGCTGAGCGTAAAGCATACGACGAAGCTAATCCTCGCGAAGAATCCGCCTCTGACGATAAGTCTAAAAGCGAAAAGGCTAGCGAAAGTTCAGACGAGAAAACTGCTGAAATTTCTTCTAACGATTCAAGTGAAGACGAACTTTCTAGCGAATCAAGCGACACTAGTAATTCTGACGATTCAGATGACGAGGTGAAATTCGAGGATCTCTAATTGTATAATTCCGCAATTCAAAGCCTTACCTTTTCCACATTTCATCAACCCAATTCACGCTTAGCCCCTTATAAACATGGGGTTTAGTGTGTAAAACTTTCTTTCGAAGTCGTTAGCGCAAATTCTACCTTAGCATAGGCATGAATTAACGCCAAAATCACATTCGAATGGGAAAGATTATTGCGATTGCAAACCAAAAAGGAGGGGTTGGAAAAACTACTACAGCTATCAATTTAGGCGCTTGCCTAGGGGTTTTGGAATACAAAACACTGCTTGTTGACTCTGACCCACAGGCAAATGCAACTAGCGGAGTGGGTGTTGACCCTCACCAGGTTAAGAATGGTACTTACGAGGTGCTGATGGGAAAAGCTAATATTGAAGACACCATCCTCACTACTACATCTCCTAATTTAGATGTTCTGCCTGCAAATCTCGATTTGATAGGTGCAGAAATAGAGCTTGTTGACATGGCTCAGCGTGAAAGAAAGCTTTACCAAGTTCTTGAAAAGGTTCGTGATGATTACGACTTCATCGTTATTGATTGTTCGCCAAGCTTAGGTCTTGTCACATTGAACGCACTCACAGCAGCCGATTCGGTGATGATACCTGTTCAGTGTGAATATTTCGCCCTAGAGGGCTTGGGTAAGCTACTCAACACCATTAAAATAGTCCAAACCCAACTTAATCCTCGTCTCGAGGTGGAGGGCATTCTTCTCACTATGTATGACACACGACTCAGACTAGCGAATCAAGTTGTAGAAGAGGTGAGAATTCATTTCCAAGATTTGGTATTGAATACTGTTATTCATAGAAATACTCGACTCGGGGAAGCACCTAGTTATGGAGAGTCCATCATCCTTCACGACGCTACGTGTAAGGGGTCTGTCAATTATCTAAATCTCGCTCGTGAGGTATTACAACGAAACGAGATGACGAAGCTTAAAGACCAAGAAAGACTCATTAAAGATCTCGTAGGTTAATCTTATCATGTCAAGCAACAAGGTTTCTTCAAGAACTGGCCTAGGACGAGGACTAGGTGACATGTCTGATTTCAAAGACACTAATCTCGGACGTAAGTCTAAGATAACCGAGATCATACGCGACATCGACTCTACTAAGTCCGATTCAGCCTCACCAGATTCAGCCTCACTCGACAATCTCAAATCGCCTCGCATTATTGGGCAGATGGCCGGGAATATCGCGATGATTCCAATTGGCAACATCGTTAGAAATGCTGGACAACCCCGTGAAGCCTTCGATAGCAAGTCGCTTAAAAGTTTAGAAAACAGCATTCGTGAACTCGGTGTAATTCAACCCATTACAGTTCGCAAAATTAGCGCCCTTCAATTCCAAATCATTTCAGGAGAGCGTCGATTTAGAGCCAGCCAAGCTGCAGGACTCGACGAGATCCCATCATACATTCGTGAAGCTGACGACGTACAACTTCTCGAAATGGCTCTTGTCGAGAACGTTCAAAGGCAAGACCTACATCCCATCGAAATCGCTACTTCGTATAAGAGATTAATTGACGAATGCAGCTTGACTCATGAACAACTTTCACTTCTAGTAGGCAAGGCTCGCGCTTCTATCACGAACTCGCTTCGCCTTTTAGATTTACCTGAAGAAATAAAGATTGAACTTTCAAGGCGCACCCTCTCACAGGGACACGCGAAAGCTCTTCTTGCTATTTCAAACGATCCAGAACGCCAGATTCTCATTATGAATCTTGCTATCACTCAGAAATTTAGCGTACGCCAAACTGAGACCCTTTGCAAAAAGAACGGCGGACAGAATAAGAAAACTTCCACAGCGCAAAGCCTCCCTTCTCGAAGGTTAACACCTGATGAAGAACAAGCTGTGAGCTTATTGAGATTAAAGTTTGGCAAAGGCTTAAAACTCAAAGTAAACAATAGTGATGGTGGGAAAATTGAGTTGCATTATCAGGATATTGATGAGTTGCAACTCCTGCTTGATAAGCTTACGCATTAAATCCATCTTAGGCTGATTCAATGACTGAGCTTGCCCGATACCGATACTTTCTGTTTATTTTAGGTCTGTTTTTATCGTGTGTTTCTGTTTCAGGACAGAGAGTTAAACCTGAGCTTTCAGACGCAGAGCAAAGAGTACGAAAGACGACAAAATGGGCCGCGATTCTGCCTGGATCAGGGCAAGTAATAAACCAGAAATACTGGAAGGCTCCCATTGCAATAGGAGGGCTAGTTGCGAGTGGATACTTCATACTAGACAACACAAATCAAATGAACGTATTTCTTGAGCACTGGGGCTACGAGACCGACGAAAATCCATTGACGACAAGCACCTTAACTGATTCAAATGGAAATCTATATTCCTTAGCAGATCTAGAGGAAGGGACATACTTCTATCGTCGAAATCGCGATTTATCCTACCTTTCATTTTTCGGCGTGTATTTACTCCAAATCATAGATGCAAACGTTGACGCTCACATGAAATTCTTTGATGCTAGCGAAGACCTTACACTTAGGGTCATCCCTCCTGTTCTTTCTAAATCGTATTCGCAAGGTGTATGGCAAGTAGGGCTTACAATGAATATCGGAAACTGACATGAAGATAGCGATAATTGGATATGGAAAGCTGGGAAAGGCTGTAGCAGAGATAGCTGCAGAAAAAGGTTGGACAGTTGTAGCGAAGGTGAATAAAGGAGAAAATTGGGACCCTTTATCGTGGGGGGCTGACGTAGCTTTCGAAAGCTCCGCTCCCGATTGTGCCGTCGACAATGCATTGAAGTGTTTGGCGATAGGGCTTCCTGTCGTGATAGGGACTACTGGATGGCATGATAGAATGGCCGAGGTTGAAGTGGCCGCGAAGGAGAATAAGAGCCTTGTTTTTCACGCGACGAACTTTAGTTTAGGGGTTCATCTTTTAAACCAAATCTCGTCTTACATGACCCGTGTCATGATGCAGTTCCCCGAATATACTGCCTCAATTCAGGAAACACATCACACTCAAAAATTAGATTCTCCGAGTGGTACCGCTATCACTCTGTCTAATGTGGTCGATAAAGTTCGGAATACCACTGCTGAAACGACCCCAGAGATTCAAATCGATTCTTATCGAGAAGGTAATGTTATTGGAATTCACGAATTAGTATGGAAATCGGAGGTAGATGTACTTGCTTTGCGTCACGATGCAATTTCTAGACGTGGATTTGCGTTGGGTGCCTTTAATGCAGCGGTTTGGGTTGTCGAAAGGCGAAACGAAAATCTAAATGGCGTATTTACTATGAACGACTTGATTTCTGAAATAAAATGACTTTACTCCCTTGGATTCTGCTTGCAATTATTTGCATTGAACATTTAATTTTCATTCCCGCGTTAATTAAACGATCAGGAGTCGGAACAGCTTGGCACGGATACGTACCTGTACTTAACGCTCTGGCAATTTTAAGGATTATCGAACGACCATGGTATTGGGTACTTTTCCTTTTAGTTCCAGGAATAAACCTGCTAATGTTAATCATTATGCATGTCGAGCTGGCCATAGTTTTCGGACAAAGATCGACGAAAGACCAATGGTTAATGGGACTTCTCCCTTGGATTAGCATTCCTCAACTTGCACTCGGAGAGGACAAATACGTAGGTCCTCGTAGTTGGAGCAAAACGAGAAAATCTACGTTTCGCGAATGGGGAGAGGCATTACTTTGGGCTACAATTGTTGCAAGCACATTTAGAATCTTCAGCTTCGAACCATTTACAATCCCGACAGGATCGATGGAGGGCAGCATGCTTGTCGGCGACTACTTATTCGTGAACAAGCTCAGCTACGGACCGAAGCTTCCTCAAACACCGTTCAGCCTACCCTTCATCCACAACGCACTTCCAGGGTCTATGACTCCGTCCTTTACATCGTGGTTTTCACTTCCATACACCAGACTCCCTGGAATAAGAGACGTAGAACGTTATGACGCAGTAGTATTCAGCTTCCCTCCGGGAGATACGATTTTTTCTGACAAAGAACTTGCTGGACACGATTACTACGGTCTGTTAAGAAGAGAAGGGATTAGAAATGCAGATGGAAATATTGAGAAGTTCGCTCTCAATCCAGAAAAGTATTTAAGTATTGCGAGAGACCGAGCATTTGTTAAGCCAGGACTTGCAGCCAGACCTATTGATAAGAAGGAAAACTACGTTAAGAGATGCATAGGCCTACCGGGAGACTCTCTTTCTGTAATTGACAGGCAGGTTTTCATCAACTCAGTCTCTATCGAAAACCCTGAGCATTTACAATACGAGTATCAAGTACATTTCACTAGCCCTTTAATGGCGAAAAGAGCGATGAAACTACTGGGTCTAACGAATGTAGATATAGGAGCTTCACAGAAGATGAGCAACGGGATTGCAACCTTAATCTCATTAACCAAAAGTGAAGTCGAAACCCTTAACAATAGCGGTACCGCATTAAGTGTAGACTTAATGAGTACTAATAACCGAAAGGGGCGCATGGAAATGTTCCCTAACACATACCGTGAGGAATTTAATGAGTGGACTCCAGATGACTTGGGCCCTATTTACATCCCTAAAGCAGGGAGGACTATTGAGCTGAACGAAAGAAATCTTGATATGTACAGAAGGGTAATTACGGCATTCGAAGGTCACGATCTAGAAGTGAATGCTGGAGGAAAAGTCCTTATCGATGGTGTTGAATCCACTCAATACACGTTCCAACAAGATTATTACTGGATGATGGGTGACAATAGACATCGCTCTGCCGATTCAAGGATGTGGGGTTTCGTACCCGAAGACCACGTTATTGGACGAGCCTCATTCACTTGGTTTAGTAAGCAAAACGTTGCACAACACGGGGAATCAAAAATTCGCTGGAGCCGTATGTTTAAGTCGGTTAAGTAACAAGTAATTGATAGTCCTTCCCTCCTGCCCCTTTCCGAGTATTGCCTGGTATTATTTGGCATATGCAAACGAAGCGAAAGACGGTAAAAAGGAAGTAGTTATTGACGTTCACGAAAATTTCGTGAAACAAACTCTACGTAACCGAATCGCTCTTACTGATGCACACGGGAACAAATTTATTACTCTTCCTGTTCATCGTAGAAATGCACATTCCCGATTTATCACAGATATCGTTTTTACTGACTCGATGAATCATAAGGTCGTGATGCGGAACATTAGAACTGCATATGGGGCAGCGCCTTTTTATGATCATTTCGCAGAGTCACTGGGTGTTTTTTTAGAGAAATATGGAAACCCCGGCAAGTCATTGCTGGAATTTAATTTGGAAAGCTTGAAGTGGGTTGAATTTGAATTAGGCCTTAACCTATCTAATTTGGCGACTAGCGACACCTATATAAAAGCTTCTTCAAAAGCTGATGACTTTAGAATCAAAGGTGCTTTTTCAAATGATAAATGGAACTACGAAAGATATCCCCAAGTATTTGAAGATAGAAACGGGTTTATAGGCGGGCTATCTATTTTGGACGCTTTATTTCATGGCGGACCCGAAGCAGAAATTTGGTGGAATAAAAAGGTCGTAAGACTATCTTCGCGCAATGATTAACGAAACACTTGTAAGAACATCTCTCTTTGACAATCACGTTGAGTTAGGAGCTAAGATGGTTACATACTCAGGTTTTGAAATGCCTGTTTCCTATGAAGGCCTCAAGGTAGAGCACTCGGCAGTACGAGAGAAAGTAGGGATGTTTGACGTAAGTCATATGGGTGAATTTACCGTTAAAGGAAACGACGCTACAGCATTTTTACAGTCAATCACTACAAATGACGTTTCGAAACTCACCGTGGGGAAAATTCAATATAGCTGCATACCTAACGGAAAAGGTGGAATCGTTGATGATCTTTTAATCTATAAGGAGGGCGAAGATGAATACCTGCTTGTGGTTAATGCTGGAAACATCGCTAAAGATTGGGAATTCGTATCGAAAAAAGCTGAGTCGTTCGACGTTAAACTTGAGGACACCTCAGAAACCTGGTCGCTCATCGCTTTACAAGGTCCCGACGCAACTGAAGCCCTCGCCCCTCTCATGGACTCATCTCCAGGCGAATTGAAATACTACACGTTTATGCGTGCTGAGGTTCTGGGCGTAGAGTGCATCGTGTCGGCTACCGGATATACTGGATCTGGAGGTTATGAAATTTATATACCAAACCACCATGCACCTCGGGTTTGGACTGAATTACTGAACAAAGGAGTGACACCGTGCGGATTAGGAGCACGGGACACCCTGAGAATGGAAATGGGATTCTGCTTGTACGGCAACGACATTGACGAAACCACGAACCCCATCGAAGCCGGTTTAGGGTGGATTACAAAATTCACAAAAGACTTTACTGATAAAGCCCTTCTAGAAAAAATCAAACTCGACGGTCCTAAAAGAAAACTTAAAGGATTGAAAATGCTAGGTAGAGGGATTCCGAGACAAGGTTACGAGGTGGTTACTCGCTCTGGAGACATCGTAGGAGTTATTACGAGTGGAACAATGAGCCCAAGCATGGGATTCGGAATAGGAATGGCTTATCTTGAAAGCGATTATTCGAAGAAAGGAACCGAGCTAGCTGTTAGAATTCGGAATAAGGATATCGATGCAGAAGTTGTACTATTTCCATTTCTAAAGAAAGACTAATTAATTTTCTATGGAATTTACAAAACCAAGAATCGAAGCCTGCTTTTCTCCTAGAGAGTTCCACCAATACGAGGAGGGATTCGAGTTAATCGTGGTTATTGACGTTCTGCGAGCCACATCAGCAATTTGTACCGCTATTGAACACGGAGTGAAGGGTATTATCCCCGTAGATTCCGTTGAAGAAGCTCGTGATTACTTAAAAAAAGGATATATAGCCGCTGCAGAAAGAGAAGGGAAAATAGTAGAGGGATTCCCTATTGGAAACTCACCCTTTACTTATATGAATCCTGAGTTTAAAGGCGAGACTATTGTACTTACCACAACTAATGGAACTAAGGCTATTAAAATAGCTCAGCATAAGGAAACGGTGGTTATCGGAGCTCTGAATAATTTGGACTCCCTCACTGAATGGCTTATAGACCAAAACAGAAATGTATTAATTCTTGCATCCGGGTGGAAGGATAAATTTAATCTTGAGGATACCATTTGCGCAGGTGCCATTATTGATGGAGTACTTAAAAGCGGGAAATTTATTTCAGATGAGGACAGCTCCGTTGCTGCGAAGTTTATTTACAAATCTGCGAAAGAAAATATTTTCGCATATTTAAAGGCAAGCTCACACAGAAGACGCTTACGTAGGCTCAACTTAAATGCGGACGTGAAGTACTGCCTAACGCCGAACAACTTAACTGCTATTCCTATACTTAAAGACGGGATCTTAGTGGCTTTGAAGCACGTTGAAAAAGCAGTCGAGTCATAAAACACTTTTTATAGTTGTTGCAATAGCGACACCTTTCTTGTTGAATGGAGTTTGGGGATTCTCTCCTCATAAGGAACTCCATGCGGTAGCAATTACGGCGCTTCCCCCTCCTTTGTTTGGATTTTACAAAACTCACCAAAGTGAAATAATTCGAAGAGCCACAGACGCCGACAAAAGGAAGCACGGAGTTAATAGCGAGGCCGCGAAGCACTACATTGACTTAGACCAGTTTAGAGAGGGCGTTGATCAGTGCGGATGGTATGACGCTTGTGAATTATATAGTGAGGACACATTGCAAGAACGAGGAGTGCTTCCATGGAATATCGAGAGAGTCTATAGGTCGCTTGTAATTGAACTGTCTAATTCGGGGTTAAAAGGCGACACGACAGCATCGTTAAATCGAATTTTAAGACTTTCCGCAGATTTGGGACACTATATAGGAGATGCACACGTGCCCCTTCACACAACATCAAATTACAATGGCCAAACAACAGGACAGTTCGGAATTCACGCGCTTTGGGAAACCCATGTGTACGAGACGTCGCGAGATAGCTGGTCAGGTAAACGAGTACAAGCCACCTACATTAAGGATCTGCGAAAATGGATCTGGGATGTGATTTACGATAGCCACTCCGATGTAGAAGAGGTACTATATAAAGAACGTATCATTAGAGAGAAGCCCGACGCACCGGAAGGATGGGGATACAGAACTCGAGGGCGAACTCTTGCATTAATCCCTACTCCAGCTTTTTGTGAGGAATACGGAAAAGCTATGGGCGGAATGGTCGAAAGGCGATTTTACTTGTCAGCTGAGGGAATCGCTTCAGTTTGGTATTCCGCCTGGGTAGATGCGGGAGCCCCCAATTTGTCAAGAGACTTCTCATTAACCAAGCAAAAAAAATGTATAAAAGACACTAGTCATGTCATCTTGAAAATCAAGCGTGAATTAATTCGTTTTTATCTAGGTCTTGTGCCAAACCAACAGGAGCTCGACGAGGACGACCAGTAGTAGCATCAACAAAGGCTAGCGTTACTTGAGCTTCTAATAATAGATCTACGTCATTAAATATTCTAAAACAAAATTCTATTCTAGATGTTGGAGTTTTTAAAACATGAGTTTCAATCCTTAAAATCTGGTCATATCTACCTGGCTTTTTATAACTCATATGAAGATTGATTACAGGTAATAATAATCCGTCTTCTTCCATCTTGGAATATACCCATCCTATCTCTCTTAAGGTTTCCACTCTTGCTGACTCAAGTATGTGAACGTATGAACCATGGTATACCATATCCATTCTGTCAGTATCTGCATATTTCACCCTGTAATGAATGCAAAAGCACTTGAAATCATTCTCCTTTTTCCAAAAAGACTGTAGATTATTGTTCATTAAACGAAAATAATATATAAATTTTGAATTATTTTGCTTAATCATAAAAATGTTCAAAGCGTATTGTATTCAAAATAAATTTAATATAATACACAACATAAAAAATCGTTAGTGTTGTATAATATTTTCCATAGAAATGTTAAAATGCTGTTTGTCAAACACTGAGATATCAAACACTAAACCTTTGGGGAATTATAATAATTCACCCCTAATTGAACCGGATTGAATTTCTATAAAAATTTACGGATTTAAAAAACAAAGATTTTACAAAAACAATAGCCTTTGCATTTTTTTTTACAAATGTTTTGTCGAACATTGCACTCTCTAATCACCGAACAAGTAATAAGAAGAATTCATGGAAAACGACCACAATAACGTTTGGGCAAATTGCCTTGCTGTCATCAGCGACAATATTAGTGCACAAGCTTATAAGACGTGGTTCGCTCCCATAAAACCGGTGAAGCTAGATGATAGCGTTTTAACGATCCAAGTGCCGTCCCAATTCTTTTACGAATGGCTAGAAGAACACTACGTGTCTCTCCTACGCAAGACTGTTCGAAAAGAATTAGGCCCGGACGCTAGATTAGAATACAGCATTATTATGGAGCACTCTCTTGAGGGAAATCAAGCGAGCCCATACACAGTAAAGGTTCCTACATCACACAGAGCAGCTACGCGCAACCCAGCCGTAAACATGCCCATCGTAGGAGAGCCAGCCCCTATTAAGAATCCTTTCGTGATTCCAGGCCTCAGAAAGCTGAAAATCGATTCTAATCTAAATCCTAATTACGCTTTTGACAGCTTTGTCGAAGGAGAGTGTAACCGATTAGCTAGATCTGCTGGTTTCGCCGTTGCGAATAAGCCAGGAGGAACAGCCTTTAACCCATTATTAATCTACGGAGGTGTAGGCCTTGGTAAAACTCACCTTGCTCACGCTATAGGTATTGAGATTAAAAACCAAACCCCTGACAAGACCGTTCTATACGTTACCTCTGAAAGATTTACCCACCAGTTTATCGATTCAGTAAGAAACAATACAGTTAACGATTTCAGTCACTTCTATCAAATGATAGACGTACTTATCATTGACGACGTACAGTTCTTTAGCGGAAAGGAAAAGACTCAAGATGTCTTCTTCCACATCTTCAACCACCTACACCAAACAGGAAAGCAGCTAGTTCTAACAGCTGACAAACCACCTGTTGAAATGCAGGGAATGGAGCAACGCCTATTAAGTCGCTTTAAGTGGGGACTTAGCGCCGATCTTCAGACACCTGCTCTTGAAACTCGTATGGCGATTCTTGAGAAGAAGATGTACGGAGATGGAATCGATATGCCTAGAGAGGTTGTTGAGTACCTAGCTTACAGCATCACTACTAACGTTCGCGAACTAGAGGGAGCCTTGATTTCTCTTATCGCTCAGAGTAGCCTCAATAAGAAAGCTATAACTCTTGACCTCGCTCGTCAAATGATTGACAAGTTCGTTAAGAATACAGCTCGTGAAGTAAGCATTGACTACATACAGAAAGTTGTTTGTGATTACTTCGACCTTCCGATAGAGCTTCTCAAGTCAAAGACTCGTAAGCGTGAGATAGTACAAGCTCGTCAAATAGCAATGTACTTCTCTAAGAAGATGACAAAGTCTTCTCTTGCTAACATAGGACTACACTGTGGAGGTAAAGACCACGCAACGGTTCTTCACGCATGCAGAACGGTTAACAATCTCAGCGAAACTGACAAGCACTTCAGAAAGTATCTTAACGACCTTGAAAAGAAGCTAGCGATTCACTAAACGGAAAGCACGAATCTAATTAGAACGGGACTCATTGAGGTCCCGTTTTTTATTTCCACTTATTTCTATTTATATGACTACTCCATCTTACAAAATCCTAACCGTATGTCTCGGAAATATATGCCGCTCCCCTATCGCACACGGCTTAGTAGAACATCACGCTAATTCGATGGGGATTACAGTAGAAGTGGACTCGGCGGGAACGATAGGAGCTCATAGCGGAAATGCTCCTGACTCGAGATCTATCGAAATTATGGCTCGGCACGGGATTGACATTTCGAATCAAAAGTCGCGAAAATTTAAGCTGGACGATTTCGGATACTACGACTTGATATTGGTGATGGATCGATCTAATTACGAGGACGTGGTTTCGCTAGCGAGGGACGAAGATGAGGTGAGTCGAGTTAAGATGGTGATAAGCGATCAAGATGTTCCGGACCCGTACTATGGAGAGGCCGATGGATTTAAGCTCGTCTATGATATGCTGAACCGAGAAATACCGGTTTGGCTCGGGGGTTTGGGTAGATAGGAATTAATTCTGTCGCACATGGAGTACGAGCAAAGCCCCTGGAGGAACTTGACCGTGAAGGCCTTTAGTTCCGTATGCCATTAAAGAAGGAATAAGCGCTCGAATGGAGTCGCCACTATGCATCTTAAGCGCGAGCTCTTCAAATGCCTGTGGCTGATTAGAATGTCCCACCACAAACCTGAGGGAGGGTAGAGAATAACATTCAAGACCATTAATGAGAGAGCATTTAATATGCCAGGAAACAGTGTCGCCTTTTTCTACAATCTTAGAGGTATCTGGGTGTTGAATTTTCTCATAAACTATGCCTCCAGTCATTTTCTCAGAATTCCAGTTCCAAGATGCGGCAAGTGAATCAATGATTTGGAATTCAGCTATAGAGCGAGCGGCGTTAAAGTCCAGCATAGCATTACTCAAAGCCTTCCTCCTTTGCTTTACTGTTTTATATTCGTTTCCATCAACATCGTTTGACGAACATGAAGAAAAAAAAGCAGCTCCGAAAAAACAGATTATGAAGGATAGAAATAAAAAAGTATTGTACTTAATCACGGAGCAGGATAATCTAGGTCTTTAGCGTACTCAGGAAGCAACGAAACAATTTTCTTAAACACATCGTCTAATGAATCGTGAGATGCTCCGCCTGCAGCGTTATGATGACCGCCACCACCGAAATATTTTGCGGAAAATTCGCTAACACTAAATTCGCCTACAGACCTGAAACTCATTTTCACACGATCAGAAGACTCATGTATGAAAGCAGCGAAGTTGATGCCCTCTATACTGAGAGCAGTGTTTACTAGACCTTCTGTGTCTCCTTTTTTATAACCAAATCGCTCTAGCTCTTCGGCTGTAAGAGAAATTATCGCAGCGTGAAATTCAGGAAAAACACAGAGTTTTTCACTAAGTGCGTAACCCACAAGCTTTAGCTTGCCTTCTCGGTTGTTATCGTAAACTCGGGCGTGAACAGCCGAATGATCCATTCCTGTTTCGCAAAGTGCAGCAGCGATTAGGTGAGTCTTAGGGGTGACGGAAGGAAATCTAAACGACCCCGTATCAGTCATAATCCCGCAGTAAATACATTCAGCTGTGCTTTGCGAAATCACACTAGCTTCTCCCCACTTCTCAATCAAACGGTAGACCATTTCGCAAGTCGAACAACTAGAAGAATCTGAGAACATCATATCCACGAAATCGGAAGGCTTTTGGTGGTGGTCTATCATAACTGTGAAAGCCTCGGTCTTCAAAAGCGCATCTTGCAAATCCCCCACTCGTGAGGAATCGTTGTAATCTAGGACGAAAAGAACCTCAGCCTGGGTGACGAGTTCATCAGCGAGGTTTGGTTTATCCGAATGCAGAACAATCTTCTCATGTCCATTCATCCAGTGAATAAATTCGGGGTACGGATCAGGCAGGACCACAGTAGATTCAATATTATTCTCCTGGAGATGATTCCATAATGCCAAACAAGCACCGACAGCGTCCCCATCAGGCCCTCTATGACCTGTCAGAACAATTCGCTTTGCACCCTCCAACCTCGTACGTAACTCGCGCACCTTTTCATCTGTAAATACTTCCATTGACTCCATGGGATAAATATATACCTTTAGGACATGATTCGATTGCTACTTATGTGCTTGTTTATTGCGAGTTCTACTCACGATATTCACTTTACAAAAACGACTCTAGACTACAACGAAGAAACGAAAACCCTTCAGGTAGTTATGAATGTCTTTACTGACGATTTAGAACTAGCGATAGAAAGCGTGCATGATGGGCTTGAACTTGAGATAGGAGCTGAAAACCAGCACGAATTGACAGACTCGCTAGTTGGGGCTTATGTACTAGATCATTTAATGTTTAAGAATAATTACAGAAATATCGAGTTTGATTTTATAGGTTTTGAATACGATTATGATATCTGTTACATTTATTTAGAGTCTCAGCCATTCACCCCAATCTTATGCGGATCAAACACCATAGGCGTAAGAATGTTTTACGAGCTTTTTGAGGATCAAGAAAATGTATGTGATCTTAACTGTCCCTTCTGGGATACTGAATTTATTTTCACTAAACATTTCGGGTCATTACACAGAGAATGTGATTATTAATTCAAATGAGGAAGTCTGAATGAAAAAATCTGAAAAAGTTGAGTTTATTATTTCAGAGCTTGAGAAGTTGTACAATGAAACGCCTATTCCGCTCGACCATACAGATTCCTACACGTTGTTGATCGCAGTTTTATTGTCGGCTCAGTGTACTGACAAGCGAGTGAACACAGTTACGCCCGCTTTGTTCGAGCTTGCTAATAAGCCTGAAATAATGATGGGAAAGGACGTTGAGAGGATTCGAGAAATCATAAGACCGTGTGGGCTCTCGCCTCGCAAATCGAAAGCGATAAGTGAGCTTTCACGAATCTTAGTAGAAAAGCATGGAGGCGAAGTTCCCGATAATTTTGAAGACCTGGAAGAGCTTCCGGGAGTCGGGCATAAAACCGCGTCAGTAGTGATGTCGCAAGCGTTTGGAGTGCCGGCCTTCCCAGTTGACACGCATATACATCGGCTTATGACTAGATGGGGATTAACGTCTGGTAAAAACGTTGTTCAGACGGAAAAGGACGCGAAACGTCTATTCCCTCGGGAAATGTGGAATAAACTTCACCTGCAAATTATTTTTTACGGTCGGGAGTATAGCCCGGCGCGGGGTTTAGATATCGAGAAGGACTTTATTACTTCGAGAGTAAATAAGCCTTGAGCGTCTCGTAAGTAGGGTCGATAACGATACTGACCTTTTCCTTTAAAAGGCAACCCTGCAAATGCAATGGGATTTCGGGCGTAACATGAGTCGCTCCCTCCACTAACTCACCGAATTTCGCTGGGTGGGCTGTCGATAGAACGACTCCGGGATCGGAACTGCCGAACTTGGTTTGGTATGCTTTCAAACCCGCGTAACCCACTGCTGTATGAGGACAAACCAGGTAATCATGGCGATCCGAAAGCTCTGACATTACTTTACTAGTGTCATTATCATTCAGGGAAAAGCCGAACAATTCCTTTCTCATTTTCATCAAGTCATTCTCGTAAAGAGCTTCAACTCGAGGGCGATTAGAGGGGTCGCCGACGTCCATTGCGTTAGACATGGTAGAAACGGAGGTGCGAGGCTCGAAGTTCGAGTCGCAAGATTCGTCCAAGTACAGGGACATACCATCGTTTGCGTTTGTAGCAGCAACGAATCCTGCTACCGGCATTCCCATTTTTGCGGCGAGAAGCCCTGCCGCAATATTCCCGAAATTACCTGAAGGAACAGAAAACACTGCGGGTTTTCCTAATTGATAGGTAGCCCACGCGTAGTAGATACTTTGTGGCATCCATCTCGCTATGTTTATAGAATTAGCTGAGGAAAGTGGTCTAGCCGCTTGAAGAGAAGAATCAAGGAAGGCCGTTTTAACCATGGTTTGGCATTGATCGAAACTACCTTCTACCTCCAGAGCCACAATGTTTTTACCGGCTGTCGTAAGCTGCTGCTCTTGGATATGTGAAATTCTACCGCTTGGGTATAAAATCACCACGTCGATGTTTTCTACATCTAAAAAACCCTGAGCAACAGCACTTCCCGTATCACCACTTGTAGCAACTAAAATCGTAAGGCGCTTATCTGAAATGCGACTTAATACTCGTGACAAAAACCTAGCTCCTACGTCCTTAAATGCAGAAGTAGGACCATGAAATAACTCGAGCGAAAACACTCCATCCTCAATCTCTTGAAGCGGTAACGGGAAATTTAAGACCTCCTTCAATATCTCTCGCAACGCATCTTTATCAATACACCCGTCAGTATATGGGGCCAGCATTTCTACTCCGAAATCCCAAGGATTCAAATCCTCGCTCGAGAGCCAAAACTCTTCCGGCAAAACCGGTATTTCATCCGGAAAGTACAACCCCCTGTCAGGAGCTAACCCCTCCACAACCGCTTCTGCAAATGATCTCTTAATCGAAGAATCAGATAAACTACTAAACTGCATGTGCTCCTTGATTTGAAACTCGCGTTACATGAACATTATACTCCACTCCCACCCCCTTCATTACATTTCCCAGAGCTTCCGCCACTTTTAATGCTATTTCTTCAGAATTCATAACCCAAAAACTACTCGGCCCACTCCCACTCACACCACCTCCCAACGCCCCTTCGGCATAAGCTGCTTTTTCACATTCCACAAACGATGGCAACAACGGCTGCCTATGTGGTCCGACTAAAACATCCTTTAACGAGTGAGCAAATCCTTCTATATCATTTTCGTAGCAAGTTTGAACAAATCTCCCCATCCACCCCATTGCTTCTATAGCAAGAGAAAGAGACACAGTATCCGGCAACACTTCTCTAGCTTCAGAAGTTTTAATTTCCACCTGAGGGTGTAAAACTACCAAATGTAGATTTTCAGGAACAGGTAACGAACTGTAATTTCCTTCAGGAGTAATTAAACAAATTCCACCAAATAAAGCTGGCGCAATATTATCGGCATGCCGTGATCCACTTGCTATCTCTTCCCCGTCTAAGGCTGCGTATAAAAGCTCAGGTTTGGTTAAAACAATCGAACACCCTTCAGCCTTACCCAATTCACTAACACCTACAACGGCAGCTGCAGCACTAGCCGCGCTAGAACCAATTCCGCTCCCTGGCATTATCGATTTATAGATTTCAATCTCTACACCGAAAGGATTACCCAGCTTTTCAAGAGCGGAAATCGCTGCCTTTCCGGCAACATTTTTCTCAGGATTTGACGGCAAATCACTTCCTGGCTCTAGGATCAACTTAACTCCTTTTTCTACGGTAGTTCTGAGAATCATCTTCTCAACAGGAGAAGTTAAAGCAAGCCCTAAAGCATCGAAACCCACGTTGAGGTTTGCTACGGTTGCTGGCGCTATGACTTCTATTTGGCTCATCTTTTCTTACTATCTACTTTCTGCGAATCTCATTATATCAGCAAAGACACCCATCGCTGTCACGTCAGCCCCCGCTCCTGCACCCTGCACCACTAAAGGTCTTTGCGAATATCTATCGGTTGTCAACATTACAACGTTATCCGACCCCTCTAACGAGCAGAACGCATGTGAAGCATCCAGTGGCTCTAATGCAACTTTCGCTTTTCCATTCTCAAAAGTAGCGAAATATCTCAACTTCTTCCCCTCTTTCGTAGCAGCAGCGAGCTTGTCCTGCATGGACTGCTCGATAGAAGGTAGAGCTTTAAGGAAGTCCTCTACCGACCCCTCCATTAATTCCTGAGGAAGGAAGGGCACATTTTCGACATCGGACATTTCCAGTTTATAACCAGCTTCACGAGCGAGAATAAGAATCTTTCTTTGGACATCAACACCACTAAGATCAATCCTCGGATCCGGCTCTGTGAATCCCGCATCCATCGCCCCTTTAACGGAATCCTCAAAAGTCATTTCAGGGCTGAATGCACTAAACAGGAAGTTCAAAGTCCCACTCAATACAGCCTCTATTTTGTGAACCTTATCTCCACTCAGCACCAAATGCTGAATTGTATCTATAACCGGCAATCCTGCCCCCACATTCGTTTCAAACCGGTATTCAGTAGAATGTTTAGAGGCCAAATCAAGCAACCCTTTATATCTTTTATAAGCATCTGCTGCGGCTATTTTATTACTTGCAACAACTCCAATACTTGCGCTAAGCACAGACTCATATAATGCTGCTACATCACTCGACGCAGTGTTATCAACGAACGCTGAGTTTTCTAAATTAAGGGTCTTTATCCCATCGATGAACCCGTCTAAAGTACTCTTCGTCTCCGAAGAAGCTAAGTTATTTCGCCAGTCTGACAGATCAATTCCTTCAGCATTGAATAGCATTTTCTTTGAATTGGCAAGACCGGCTATTTGTAGGTCGATATTCCTATCCTTCAGCAATTGATCGTGTTGATCTCTAACGAAATCCACAAGGGTC
>JYMV01032690.1_pt1 | contig 51756 bp, 42 predicted proteins | sample 338911 | NCBI WGS metagenome assembly JYMV01 (sample SAMN03354496, study PRJNA234377) | hydrothermal vent metagenome | biome: Deep sea; feature: Hydrothermal plumes at the Eastern Lau Spreading Center, Western Pacific Ocean; material: Seawater | place: Tonga | collected 2009 | depth 2000 m m | reverse complement strand
GCGAACTGTTCATGTGAAATAGCTGTAAAATTTTGACACTGTCATATGAAATGCAGATTTTTGCTCCTGCAAAACCGACATTTTCTATATCCCTGACACCTCTCATCGTTGTTTTAACTGATGTCGCAGTTTATTGCACGTATAGGGAGATTAGGTTTAACGCTCCGAACAAATACTGACGTAATCGAATCTGTTTTGTTTTATCATCTAAATGAAAATTATTAGTGTCTGGACACTATGGCATATTAAATGTGCATTCATGCTCTTGCCCATCCCCCGGAGTCCCTGTAACTGAACTAGCGATACAGGAATTTGCTGGGTTCGCTGACCTTTATCGTTTGGTCTTCAACTGCCTGAACCCGGATCCTGATGTCAGTGACACGATCTTCCAGTTCATACGGGTCAATGGCGACACTAACCGGTAAGGTATATATCTCACTACCTCTAACGGTAATTTCTTGCTCACCAATAAACTTGTGGCCAGGCAGCCCACTCACTGACACCTTGTAAGTATAATCCTGCTGTGATTTGTTGAGGATTTTTAGGGTATAGACGTTCTCTACCAGGCCATCAAAGGTTTCCCGGTACAGGGCGTTGCGATCGCGAATAATGTCCACTTCCAGAGGCACCCGGGTAACAACTTCCAGTGCCAGCAGACCCACCATAACGCTCAGTACCACTACGTAACCCACCAGTTTAGGACGCAGTATTTTAGTGAACTTACCCTGCAGGCGATGTTCGCTGGTGAAACTGATGAGATTTTTCTGATAACCCATTTTATCCATAACACCGTTACAGGCATCGACACAGGCTCCGCAGTTGATACATTCGTATTGCAGGCCGTTGCGAATATCGATACCGGTAGGACACACCTGCACACAGAGGTTACAGTCGATACAATCCCCCATGCCTTTTTCCTGAAGTTTTGCCTGGCTCATTTTACGGCTGCGGGGACCGCGCTTTTCGCCGCGTTTGGCGTCATAAGCCACGGTAAAAGTATCGGCGTCAAACATGGCTGACTGAAAACGCGCATAGGGGCAGATGTGGGTACACATGATTTCCCGCATCCAGCCGGCGTTGCCATAGGTACAAAAAGTAAAAAACAAAACCCAGAAAGATACCCAAAAGCCGCTTTGCAAGGTGAAAAATTCTGCAAACAATCGGTCTATCGGCACAAAATAACCAACAAAGGTCAGTGAAGTGACTAAGGCCACTAATAGCCAACACAAGTGCTTTAAGGATTTGCGCCAGAATTTGTCAAAATCCATGCCGCGTTCATCCAGTTTTATGCGTTTATTACGCGGGCCTTCAATTTTGTGTTCGAACCAGATAAACATATAGGTCCAGGTTGTCTGTGGACACATAAAACCACACCAGACCCGTCCGGCGAAGGTGGTAACCACAAACAGCGCGAAGGCTGAAATGATAAATATCCAGGCTAATAGAGTGAGATCCTGAGGCCAAAGTGTCATGCCAAAAATATGGAAACGCTGCGCTTCCAAATCAAACAATATAGCTTGGTGACCACCAAACTGTAACCAGGGAAGCCCGGCAAATAACAGAATAAAAAAGCCACCAAAAAAACGTCGGAAGGTTTCTAATGAGCCTTTGACCTGACGCACATAAACATGGCTACGAGGAGTGTAATTGTTCTGCTTTTCAGCATCGGGTTTATGGATTTTGATGGGGGAGATGTTCTTAACAGGAATTTGGTTTTGTGGATCTACCTTCACCGGAGAAGAGGCATCTTGCTTAGTTCCGGCTTGTCCATCAACAGGCTTGTCACTCATGGCTTTTGATCGGGAATTGTTTGTGGCGTTCATAGAGATTATATCAGCTTGCGCTCTGTTCATGGCGACTTCAATGGAATTATTTTGGTTTTAATTCGTTATATCTATTAAGGATTCATAATTAGAGATAATTGGAGTCCTTTCGGTAAATATCTGATGCCAGTCGCTATATTTGAGAATTGATTATCAAAATTCATACTAATCGCTAGTGGCGTCTGCACCGATATAGAGTAAAATTTATAATGAAGTCAGGCTTTGATTTAACGCAATGAAACGTGGATTTATCATATTTATTGAAATAGCGCTGCTGTTTGCTGTGCTGCAAACTTCTTTTGCACAATATCTATTGCAGGATGTGCAGGAAGAAGTCGCCAGTTGGTTTGTTTATGCGGCGGATTATTCTGAGCGTGAGCAGCTATCCGAGTTGCGCTCCAACCTTGAACCTCATATGGCGAAGCTAAATGAGCGGCAACAAAAGTACCTGAATGAACTTACCACCAATAAAGCCCGCATGATTAAATTCAGTGACGATTATTGCAAGGGCGATGATAAAAACCCTTACGTTTATGGCGAAACGTTGAAAGTGGTATGTGCTGAATTTGCCAGTAGTAGAGTGCTTTTCCCGGCTAAAAATAGCTAACGTTCTGAACTTGGGTAGCTGAGCACAAACTTAGCGCCACCCAACTTGCTGTCTTCCACCCACACTTTCCCTTTGTGCCATTGTTGAATCCTTTTTACCGTAGCCAGTCCTAAGCCCGCGCCGCCTTTATCCCGGTTTCGACTTTTATCTGGTCGGTAGAAGGCATCAAATATTTTATCCCGTAAATCGGCTTCTATACCCGGACCATCGTCTTCAACTGTGATATGGATGTCCATGTTATGACGGGTGGCGCTAATTTGAATGTCTTGTCTTGCGTATTTGATGGCATTATTGAGCAAATTCAAAACAGCGCGTTCTACAAAATGGCCATCGGCATTCAGTAGCAATGGCTGACATTGGTTTACAATTTTCAACTTCTCAATATGGTGTGGAGGCAAGGCGTTTAATAATGCCTGAACCATATCCTGGACAGGGATCTCGGCGATAGACAATTCCGGTGTATGGTGTTCCGATTGCGAGAATTCCAACATTTCCTGTGTCAGTCTGTTTAGTTCGTTTAGATCGTCTTCCATCGCCCATTTTTGTGGCGAGTCTGGTTGCGACGCCATCGCGAATTTTAGCCGCGCCAATGGTGTTCTGAATTCATGGGCAACGGCGCTGGTAAGTTCTCGCTGGTTGTTGAGCAGGTTGCGCACCTGTTGGCTCAAGCTGGCCAAGGCATCTGAAATCACATTGAGACTGGAAGAGGCACTGAGTTCCGAGGCTTTAATTGAGCCATCGGGTTTCACTGAGCGTGCCGCTTTTTCCAGTTTTTTGATGTCCCGCCAGATTGGCCAGGTCCAGAGTGCCACTAACATGGCTAACAGCGTGAAAAAGATAACGCGATACCAAAGCAGTTGATTGGGGGCGCGCTCTGCAGGGCTAACTCTTACCTGTAAATAGTGCTGTTCATCCAGTTCGATATAGATATTAGGGGTATCATTACTTCCGTATGACAATATATACCCTTGATGCTGAAATCGCTGTTGTTGCTCAATGTCCAGGGATAGTTGCTGTTTTTGGATTTTGGTGCCGGAAAACAGCGGATCCTCACTGAGTCGCTCCAGAGCCTGTTCACTGTCTATAAATGAAATCGCATGGGCCAGGCTCTCCAGATAAGGGCTTTCCGGTTCTGCCCTGAAGATCAAATTATCAAGCAGAGAAGAAAGCCCTACCAGAGCAATCACAATAAACAGATAAAAACTGACAAAGATCCTTAACACCAGATGCGCCGCGTTAAAGCCTAATCCCAGGCGTCTGATACGAAGAAGAAGCCTTTACCCCAAATGGTTTTAATACGGTAGGGGGCTTTGGCATCATCTTTGAGTTTTTTGCGTAGTCGGGAGATGCGCACATCCGCAGAGCGGTCTACGCCATCGTATTCCCGGCCAATAATTTCGTTGTACAGGGTATCTCTGTCTACTACGCTTGAGGCGTTGCTGGCAAGTAACCACAGCATGTCAAACTCGTGACTGGTAAGTTGAATAATTTCGTTATCCAGAATGGTTTGACGGGATTTTTTATCGATCCGCAGTTTTCCAAAATTCAGGGTATCGCCCAGTTTAGTGGTGGCTACGTCGGTAGCCTGACCAATTCGACGCAACAGGGCGTGAATTCTCGCCAGCAACAGTCTTGGCTCTACGGGTTTTACAATATAATCATCTGCGCCTATTTCCAGGCCAATAACTTGATCAAAGTTATCGCTCTTTGCGGTCATAAACAGAATTGGGCCGCTGAAACTATTGCGTATTTCCCGGCACAGGGTTAAACCGTCTTTACCCGGTAACATGATGTCCAGAATGACCAGGTCAGGCTCAAAAATGGCAATTTGTTTTTGCAATTCACTGCCGTTTTCCAATGCCAGGGTTTGGATACCATTATTGTTTAAAAACTCCTGAGTCAGTTTTCGTAGTTTTTCGTCATCTTCAACCAGTATCGCTTTGTTCATATCAAAAAAAACTCCAGGGACTTTTGACGCGGCGCCGTTTGTTGGGCACCAGACTTTGTACCAATAATTTTTTAGCTGCTTTTTTACTGCCGTCCACTTTGATCTGCAATTCGGCATTTTCCGTGAGTGTTACTGGGATCAGCATTTCGGGTGTGTTACTGCGCAGACATTTAAGCAATTGCTCGTTTAAATAGAAGCACACTTCTTGTTGCGAATTACTGAGCTTCGCGGGTAATGTCACTCTGATTTGAAGACGACAAGGCTCGCCCGGCTTGTTAGTGAAACAAGTCGATGGTGCAATCTGCCACTCACCTGGTGAGGCCTCAACTGGCAAACTTATTAGTCCCCACCAAATTAATACTGACTTAAATAGCCAGTTCCTAGAACCTATAGGTAACCCCTGCAAATGTTGTTATTGTATATTTTTTATCTACCAGTGGACTATCGGTCATAGCGGAAGGTAGGTGGTTATAACTGGCGTGTAACAACCACCGCCAGTTGCCGGTGATTTTTTTCGTAGCAGATACCCCAATACGAGGAAACCAGCCAGAACCCGCCGAGTAGTGCAGTGAGACACTGTCAATATCTCGTTCGTCAATTCCATAATAATAATCCAGCAAATCAGCACTTTTCCACGTCAGTCCGAGATTGCCTGTGATCTTCCAGTCGCCACTTTGCCAATAGCGGCGGTATTGCACGTTAAATTGTGCTCCCTGATAAACATTGCTGACATCATGGGCTGCGCTGAAGGTCCACTCGCTGAACTCAGAATACCAGTGAAAACGAATGCCAGCGTCAACGGCCAGATCCCGGTCAGCAACGTCAGCCGGGGATAATTGAGTAACTAACATAGTTCTGTCGTTAATGGTTTCAATGCCCTGGTCGGGAATGAGACCGGGTGAGGTGCTGTCTTCAAAACTGTTGCTGATATTCACGCCGTCTAATATGAAATTGCTGATATGACTGCGTTTAAAATCGCCATAGGCACTATTCAGGGTGACAAAGGTTTCCATGGCGAAATTCTCTCGCTGGCTCCATTGGTAACCAACTTCGGTGTTGTCCAGATACCATTTGTCGCCATACCAGGCGATATCCGGAATGACCACTAAGGGGGTATTGTCGGATAGATATAAAGGGTTGGTGCGCACACCAATACCTAAGCCAAGAGCCAGATGCCATTCGCCTTGAGTCATGCAATCAGGGGCATTGCAAGATGATTCGGTTTCACTTGCTTTGGCGCTGCTATAGACCACCATAAACAGGACTGCCAGCAGCAGCTGTTTTGATAGAAAATTCAGGCAAAGCAACCTATGGGTCATGATATTTCAACGTAAAAAACAATAACTTCGAGTGTCAGTTTATCAAAGGTCTGACAAGCCCACATCAGGCGATTACAAATAAACACATTTCTTAATAGATTTGAACGGATTTAGCGATACTACAGGCATAATATTATTGCCAGTTGTGTTTATTCGTTTCCAGGAACATCAGGAGCAAATTATGATTAAATCTGGCCTGGCTCTTTCCGTATCTGTCATTTTATTAAGTGCTTGTGGCGGCAGCAACACTGTGGTTACTCCCGACCCAGAGCCCCCCGTACCCACAGTGCCTGAGATTAATGGTGCTCAGCCCATTGCCGGCAAACTGGTGCAATCGGGAGCAAACTCCTTTGAACGCTTTCTGAAAAATGGTATCTACAGCCGTTCTGCAGGTCTTGATGACGCCATTGATAATCCCACCACTATGCCGGTGCTTGAGTTTGATGCAGGCTCAACAGATCGCGGTTTTTCGCAAACCAATACAGCCGAATCCGGTGTAGATGAAGCGGACCGCATTGAATACGATGGCGACTTTCTCTATATCGCCACACAACCGGTTTGGAACGGCACGGAAATGCCAGCCCCTTCAGTACGGGTGATGCAGCGACATGAGGATTTCAGTATGACTCAGGTAAATGACATCGCTGTGGAATCTGAAAATGCCAATATCAATGGCATGTATTTGTACGAAGATAAGTTGTCGGTGGTGTCCAGCGGCTATCCCTTTATGACGCTTATGGATATCGCATCCACCAGCTTTTTTGCTCCAGAGGGCGGTTGGCGCAATAGCGTTGAAGTTAGCCTGTTTGATGTCAGTGTGCCGTCTGAGGCCAATACCGTCAGCCATATCTCGTTGGATGGCTGGCTGGTGGCCAGTCGCAGGATTGATAACTATGTTTATCTGGTGAGCTCCTATAATCCGTATGTGGACTTGCCCTACGCTTATCCAGAAGATGATGCTCAGCGCATCGCAAATTACGAGTTTTTGCAAACCGTTTCTATGGCGGACCTGATGCCTGATATCAGGATAAACGGTGTAGCCAGCGAAATGAATGCACCGGAAGACTGTTACATTCCGGCGCAAGCCACTAATGCTGATGGTTATGCCAATCTGATCACCATAACCCGAATTAATGTCAATCAAACCGAAGATACCGAATCACTGTGTATGAGCACTTATGCCGATATCAGTTATATGTCGGTTGAGAGCTTGTACCTGGCGGCACATATCGAAGATGGTATGTCGGTGCACAAGATTAATGTGGCCGAGCAGTTTGCATACGCCGCATCTGGTGAGGTTTCAGGCTATTTATGGGGCCGTGATGGTACGCCACAATTGCGCATGAGTGAATCTGATGGTTATTTCCGCATTGTTACCAGTCAATGGACAGATGAAGGGCCGCAGCATCAACTGAGCATATTGCAGCAAAATGCCGATAGTCTGGAGTTGGTGGCGCAACTGCCCAATGAAGAGCAGCCAGAAGCCATCGGCAAACCCAATGAAGATATTTATGCGGTGAGATTTATTCAGGACAGAGCTTACATCGTGACTTTTGAGCGCATCGATCCGCTCTATGTTATTGATTTATCAATACCCACCGCGCCCTTTGTGGCAGGAGCGCTGGAAGTGCCAGGGTTCTCTTCCTATTTACACCCGATGGATAACGGTTACGTATTAGGCGTGGGACAGGATGTGGAAGAAGTGGATATTCCGGGCACCGGAGAAGCACCCAGAACGGCTCCTGTGACTACCGGGGTTAAAGTCAGCCTGTTTGACGCCACAGATCCTGCGAATCCCCTTGAGCTTTCCAGCGTATCCTTTGAAGATACCTACACTCCGGTGGAATATGATTACAAGGCTTTGTCGGTTTTAAAAACCGGGAACCAATACCAGTTTGCCATGCCCCTGGAAGCCTGGCTGGAAACCGAAGTCAGCGGGGAGGAAGGCAGTGATGAAGGCGGAGATGAGGCTGAAACCACTACTATCTGGATGCCGCACAATAGTTTGCTGATGCTGGATGTCAATGCTGCTAGTGGCGCTGGCGAGATGCAGGTGGTTAACCGTATGGAAGTAGAAAACGATCCTTACGAATATGTCTGGAGCGGTGAAGATCGAAGTGTCATACACGGCGAAAACGTTTACTTCGTACACGGTAATCAGGTATGGCACAGTCTGTGGGCGAAAGATGCCGCAGTGACCGGGCCTTATTAGCCGGGGCTTATGAACACACTCTAATAAAAGTTGTTCAAAAAAGTCGCTGTTAACCGAGGAATGGATGACAGCGGCAAATATCCTTGCATAATAATACAGTTACTTAGGGTACAGACGGCACATGGAAGTGATGTCTTAAAGTACGCTGAGCGTGTAATAGTCAATTCATCGAAAAAAACGAATAGTTTCATTCATTTTAATCACTTTAAAACCCGCAGTTAAGCCTCCAAACTACTATACTCAAGTGCGAAAGTTGGTTTCTCACGTTGAAACAGTATTTTGGAGAATACATGAAAGCATCTGACTTGTTTGTGAAAGCCCTTGAAGCCGAGGGGGTGGAATATATCTTTGGCATTCCAGGAGAAGAGAACCTGGATTTACTGGAATCGCTACGTGACTCATCAATCAAACTGATCCTGACCCGACACGAACAAGGGGCAGGCTTTATGGCGGCCACCTACGGGCGACTAACCGGAAAAGTGGGTGTCTGTTTATCAACCCTGGGGCCCGGCGCTACCAACCTGGTGACTCCCGCTGCTTACGCTCAACTGGGCGCGATGCCAATGCTGGTGATAACCGGACAAAAACCCATTAAGACCAGCAAACAAGGGCGCTTTCAGGTTATAGATGTAGTGGATATGATGCGCCCCATTACCAAATATACCACTCAGGTGGTCAGTGGCGATCGGATTCCATCGGTGGTGCGCGAAGCTTTCCGTCTGGCTCACGAAGAACGTCCCGGCGCCGTACATATTGAATTACCAGAAGACATTGCGGCAGAAATCACCCTGCAACCGCTGATCAGTGGTAGTGTTGCCCGTCGTCCCATCGCTGAATACAAAGCCATTAATCGCGCCGTGGAGATGATTGAAGCGGCCAAATCCCCGGTGTTGCTGATTGGTGCCGGTGCCAATCGCAAACTCACCAGTAAGATGCTCACCGAGTTCGTGGACAAAACCGGTATTCCTTATATCACCACACAAATGGGTAAAGGCGTACTGGATGAACATGGTCCCCTGTTTTTGGGTAACACCGCGTTATCTGACGGCGACTTTGTGCACAGAGCCATTAATGCCGCCGATCTGATCATCAATGTGGGCCACGATGTTGTAGAGAAACCGCCGTTCTTTATGAAGCCAGGTGGCAGTAAGGTGATCCATGTGAACTTTGCAGGCGCGTCAGTGGACCCAGTTTACTTCCCGCAATTGGAAGTCACCGGTGATATTGCCAACAGTATCTGGCAGATCAAAGAGCAGATCAGCAAACAGGATTCCTGGGATTTCAGCTTTTTCCGCAAGGTGCACAATGCCTATGTGGCGCACCGCAGTGAATCAGAAAATGACGATCGCTTCCCGATTTTGCCAGAGCGTTTTGTGCGGGATGTTCGTGAAGCCATGCCTAAAAATGGCATAGTGACCCTGGATAATGGGGTTTACAAAATCTGGTTTGCCCGCAATTATCCGGCGGCCTTTCCCAATACCTTATTGTTAGATAACGCATTAGCCACCATGGGAGCGGGCTTACCTTCCGCGATGGCGGCAAAAATGGTGCATCCGGACAGACCGGTTATTACCGTGTGTGGTGATGGCGGCTTTATGATGAACTCCCAGGAACTGGAAACCGCTGTGCGACTGAATTTGCACATTGTGGTGCTGATCCTAAGGGATGACGCTTACGGCATGATCAAATGGAAGCAGGCCCATATGGAATTTGAAAATTTTGGACTGGATTATGGCAATCCGGATTTTGTGAAATACGTAGAAAGCTATGGTGGTAAAGGTTGGCGGGTGGAGTCTGCCGCTGAATTATTGCCACAATTAAAACACTGTCTGGAAGAGCCTGCGGTGCATTTGATTGATGTACCGGTTGATTACAGCCTGAATGACCAGACGTTAAACAAAACCATCAAAGAATTGAGCAGCAAAATTTAAGGAGGTTCTATGAGCCAGGCATTAGCAGAGCACTACCCCTATTATCTTGCCAACAAGGCAGTATACGCTAACAAAGACTTGGTGGTTACCAACAAGTACACTGGTGAGGCCGCCACCTATGTGGCCATGGCAGATGCCAGTGTTATCGACAAGGCCATTGCCGCCGCTGACGCCAGTCAAAAAGCACTGCGCAAAATGACGCCCTATGAGCGGCAGGACATACTTAACCATTGTGTTAAACGCTTCCAGGAGCGCTTTGAAGAGTTGGCCTATGCACTTTGTATCGAAGCCGGAAAGCCCATCAAGGACGCCAGAGGCGAAGTCACCCGTTTGATCGACACCTTTCGCATCGCAGCCGAAGAAGCGGTGCGCATGGAAGGGCATGTAATGAATCTGGAAATTACCCCCAGAGCGAAAGGTTATCAGGGCATGTATAAGCCTGTGCCAATTGGTCCTTGTTCCTTTATTTCGCCCTTTAATTTTCCATTAAACCTGACTGCCCACAAGGTGGCACCGGCTATCGCGGTGGGTTGTCCGTTTGTATTAAAGCCTGCCAGTCGCACCCCAATCGGGGCCATTATCATTGGCGAAATTCTGGCGGAAACGGATTTGCCGGAAGGCGCGTTTTCGATTTTACCCTGCAGTCGTGATGGCGCGGACCTGTTTACTACTGATGATCGCTTTAAGTTGCTCAGTTTTACTGGTTCTCCCGGTGTAGGTTGGGATTTAAAAGCGAAATCCGGTAAAAAACCAGTGGTACTGGAGCTGGGCGGTAACGCCGCTTGTGTGGTGGATGAAGATGCCGACCTGGATGACGCCATTGAGCGTATTATCTTTGGCGCTTATTATCAGTCGGGACAGAGCTGCATCAGTGTACAGCGGGTGATTGTGCACAGTTCCTTATATGAGGAATTCAAAGCCCGTTATGTGGAAAAGGTGAGTAACCTGGTACATGGTGATCCCCTCAACGAAGACACCTTTATCGGTCCCATGATTTCTGAATCAGAAGCTAAGCGTTTGGAAGGTTGGATCAATGAAGCTCGGGAGGCGGGAGCCAAAGTATTGTGCGGCGGTGGTCGCGATGGTGCTATGTTGCAGGCCACCGTTATCGAAGGCGCTCCATCGGATAGCAATATCAATGCGGAAGAAGCCTTTGGTCCTGTGTCTATCATCAGCTCGTTTGATGATTTTGACGCTGCCCTGGAAGAAGTGAACAACAGTCAGTTCGGCTTGCAGGCGGGTATTTTCACTCGAGATCTGTACAAAGCTCACAAAGCCTGGGACACCCTGGATGTGGGCGGCGTTGTGATCGGAGACGTGCCCAGTTGGCGGGTAGACAACATGCCTTATGGCGGTGTTAAAGAATCTGGACTGGGTCGCGAAGGCGTAAAATTCGCCATGGAAGACATGACCGAGTTACGCCTTATGGTGATCAGAACCCCCCAGTAAACACTGACTTTCAAGGGGTCAGAGTCGTTGAAAACAGTTGGCACATAGTGGCTAACTGTTTTAACGGATCTGGCCTTTGCTTATCCAAAGCGTATAGGATTAACATCCATATTCTTATGTAAAATACGAATAATCAGGATTTCCTGGCTATCCGTTTGTCGGTAAAAAATTACGTGGCTACCTTGCGGAAACTTTCTATAGCCATCTCTTATCTCGTCACAGCGCCTACCGAGGACAGGGTTTTCCGACAACATCCAAAAGGATTCATCGAATTGTTTTAAATACAGGTTACGCTGCTCTTTGCCCCATTTTCGCTGTGTAAACAAAGCGATATCTTTTAAATCGGCTTTAGCGCTCACCGTTAATTTAAAAGGCTTCACTCTTTTAAATCACCGTCTAATTCTGTTATCAAATCATCAAGGTCGTAATCACTTACACCGCTTTCCTCACCAGCTACAAGTAATTGCCGTAGAGTGTTTAATTTGGTTTCCTGTGTCTCGAGTAATCGAAGTGCCGAGCGAATGACCTCACTCGCTGAGCCATATCGACCACTTTGAATTTGATTAGCAATAAAACTATCAAAATGGTCACCAAGAGTGATGCTGGTATTTTTAGCCATAAAGATTCCCCAAGTACCAATATATACCTAATTATGGTATCGCTGCGTGGTAAGTCAAGAGCCCATGCCAACCGCATGAATTTACTAGCTTTTTGGTCTATTGCAGAACCTACCTTATCTCGAAGATTTAACATGGGTGTCCCGATAAAAATTCCCTGATAAAAATTCCTTATTACATTTAGACAACAATGTTTCCTTGCCTGTGAACAGAACTCGGGTTATTAAATTGAAGGAAACATTAAACGGTATTCACAGAGGACCAGGCTGATTTGCCAGGGTAATGAAGCAAAAAATAGAGAGATATTGGGTGCAGGAACAAATTACACAAAAGGACGTAACGCTGCGGGTCGCTACACACGCAGACAGAGGCTTTATAGACAGTTTATCGCAGGTGCTGGCTGATAAAATTGTGCTGGACTGGCATTCCCCTGAGTCTGTACAGAAAATGCAAGACAGTTATATCCAGGAAATGTTAGACAAGCCTTCAAAGGTGAGCAAAACAATAATAGCTGAAATAGAAGGTGTCCCATCGGGCTTCGTTCATGTGCGCACTAAAGTGGACGACATATCAGGAGAAACTTGCGCCACTATTCCATTACTCGCAGTAACTCCAGACTCACAAGGTTATGGCGTTGGAAAGCGATTGATGTTGGAAGCTGAGTTGTGGGCGCAACAACAAGGCTGCCGATTGTTACACCTGGAGGTATTTGATAGCAACACAGCGGCTAAAGAGTTTTATCGTTACAACGGATTTTCCAACGAGATCATCCATATGGTAAAAGCCATTAATTAAGGGCTAAAGGAGCAGGTGGTAGGTTTCCTGAAATGGTATTACCCAGTATGTTTAAATATCTGAGTTTTCAGCATGCTTTTTTCTTATTCTCGATAAGATAAGTTATAGATATCATGGGCTTAACTGTAATTGGCTGTAATGTATAAGCAGCGATATTTTTGTGATAGTGCAATTCGTATCTGCCTTAGATATGAATTCTTTGAAAATTTTAGGAGTAATGAATATGTCACAAAGTATCACTGTCGATTCCAGTAATATTATTGATATCAAAAACGCTAAATGCCCATCACAGCCAGAAAGTGTGTCGCTTGAACCGGGTACTTACAAGGTAACTTTAACTTCGTCTCTAAAATACAGTGGCAATGGCCTACCCGTGAAACAATTGTGCTTGTTTGTTGGGCAGGGAACCATCAATGATGAAGTATTTTTAATTGCAGAAGTTGATCGTACAACCTATTTCAGCATTACAAATACTTCGAATGTTTTTGCTTTTGCCGTTGATCAGTATTTACCAGATGATTCCGGCTCTGCGACTGTAACATTCACCCCAGCCTAGAAGAGTATTGGGTGAGGTTCGCTGAAAATGCTTCCTGACCCAAACCCCAACCTAACCCTCAAACTCCATATAGACATCGGCGCGTTGGTAGTGAGAATCTGCCGGGCTGGGTTTGTGCACAAAGCCCATTTTTTCGTACAGGGCTATGGCGGGGGTTAGGCGTTTATTGGATTCTAAAAACAGCAACTTACCGCCAAAATTGCGGAAGCGTTCTATCGCGAATTCCATCAACTTACGCCCCACTTTCAGGCCCTGATACTTTTCAGTTACAGCCATTTTAGTGAGTTCCACCCGGCCATCGGGTGATACCATTAAGGCAACAGTGCCAATAATTTCGCCGCGATAACGAGCAAAGTAAATATTGCCGCCGTCGGCCAGGATGTACTTTTCCGGGTTAGACAGTACTTCGTTATCGTATTCTTCTACGTAAAAGTACTTTTCCAGCCATTCTATGTTGAGTCGTTTAAAGTCATCGGCATACTCGGGTTGCCAGGTGATGATTTCCACTTCGTGGGCGGTCTTGAGCTTTTCTCTGGCCACAATGCGTTCCGATAAAGCCAGTTGCTGGCTTTGATGTTCCAGATTCAATACGGCTGGCAGAAGCTGATGTTCCGAGGCTTTCAGCATATCGTCCAGGCAATACTGCAGGTTTTCCCAGATGGGAATGAGTTGCTGAACCAATTGCTGACCGGTTTCGGTTAATGACAACAAACGGCGACGTTCGTCATTGGGGTCTGGGCGTGTGTCTACGTAACCTTGCTGATGTAACTTTTTGCTCATCTGATTAACCGCTGGGTGTGTGATGCCCAATGCTTCGGCAATTTCAGTAATAGCTGCGTCCCCATCCTGATACAACAAGAAAACTACAGCGGTAACGCGGGAGCTAAGCTGAATATTATGTCTGGCATAAACTTTATCCACCTCATCATACAGGCTGTCGCTGAGTCGCTTTAAGCGCGTGCCCAGAAACAATTCTCCCAGCTCTTCTATGGTCTTCATCATTTACTGCCTTTGAATTTATGTAAGTTGTTACGTAAAATGATACGTAATAACTTACGTAAATGGCAAGCGTATTTTAAGCCAAATTTTTGATTCGTCGCTAACTGTGCTGAAATGTCATTAAATTACAATAACGTAGCTATAATTTTGGCTAAAATCAGAATCGAATTTAAATTTAAAGATGAATTGGCACCCAACCAGGATGAGTTCAATTTCCTGAACCTGAGATTTGATGTAGGCTATAGCTATTAATCACTATTAATTTTGCGACTAACGGCTTTCTATGAGCATTCATCATCTCATCTGTGCGATGTTATTCGTGTGGCTGGGACTTTTTTCCAGACAGGTATCCGCTTCCCAAATTTTTGAGTTGGGTGAGTGGTATTTCGAATCTTTCGATGAACTGGAAAATTTGTCAGTGGATGTGATCACCACCATGATGCAGGATGAGCGCGGATTTATCTGGTTGGGATCGCAAAATGGCCTGGTGCGCTTCGATGGTTACCAGTTTAAAAAGTATCAACCTCAGGCAGGTAATCCTCATGCTATTAGCGGCAAGTACATTCAAAGCCTGGTGGAAATAGACGGTAAGATTTGGGTAGGCACCTATTCGGATGGTTTGTCTATTTATGACCCTTTCAGTGATCAATTTACCTCTTACTTTCATGATTTTGAAGACCCATTAAGCCTTGCTGATAATGATGTCAGGGCGATTTTGCCCATGGGGGAATTCGTTTTCCTGGGTACTCGTGGGGGCGTCAATATCTTCACTAAAGATGGTCGCTCATTGGGCATAATACAGATAGCTGGTTGTAACCAGGTGTTAGCCAAAGAGCGCATAAATACGCTCATTCAGGCTGATGGGTCATTGTGGCTGGGGACGGTTAATGGTCTCTGTCGTTTGACTATTCCGGCCTTCGTGGACGCCGGTCAAACCTGGCAAGGATTGGAGTTACAGGAATTTGCCGGACAAAATGTGTTTAACCTGTCGGTGGATCATTTAAAACAGATTTGGGTAGGCACCACAACCTCAGGTGCTGCAGTGATACAGCCTGGCAGTTTAACCGTAACGCCTATTCCTTATGATCCAGATGATCCCACGAAGGTAAACGCCCCCTGGATCGATGAAGTTATCCAAATTGGAGAAGAAGTCTGGCTGGCGACTGCTGGGGCCGGAGTGGCAGTGATTGATGCGCAAACACTGCAGGTTAAACGGCATATAAAGCGTCAGGAAGGCATACCCAATACTCTTACTCTCAACGATATTAGCGCTTTTTTGCAAGATGACGCCGGACTTATCTGGATTGGTACCTGGGGAGGAGGGTTAAACCGCTTTAATCCGGCCAATAAAGCCTTCCGTACACTGCGCCCTAATCATCTTAAAACCAACACCCTGACGCATCCTGATATCAGGGCAATTAAAGAGCTTGATAATGGTGAAATTTGGATAGGTTCATTTGTAAATGGTATTGATGTGCTACATCCAGAGCATGGTGTAATGCGCGGTTTCAGACCAGATTTGAGCGACCCTCTGGCCTTAAAAGGCGGCTATATTTTTAGCATTGAACAAATGCCGGATGGCACTATTTGGGTGGCAACGTTAGATCACGGCTTGTTTCGTTATTTGCCTGAAAAAGACGGCTTTAAGCAATATGTCGATACACCTGGACTGGCAGATAACACCATTCGCACCTTGTTCGCTGAAGATAGTCGTTGGTTATGGGTAGGGACAGACGCTGGACTAAGTTTGATGGACGCCGAATCAGACACACTGACCCGATTTACAGACGCCAGTACCCGAAACCCCAATTTTGACAAAGTGATCGAAACTATCGTGGTGTTCGATAATTACGCTTGGGTTGGTACAAACCAGGGACTGTACATTGCCGATAAAAACAGTATGCAAGTGGTGCCCGTTGCCAGCCCGGAAGGTAAAGGAATTGCAGATAACTTTATTACAGATATTGTGATTGGCGCTAGCGGTGAACTGTATCTGGTGAGTACTCTGGGACTGGACAGGCTCGTTAGTTGGCAACCTGCCGGGGTGAATCTGGGGGAAGTGCAGGCGGAATTTGAATCTATCAATGCCAAAGTGGGACTACCGGGTCGCAGTCTGGGTAACGCATTATTGCAAGATGATCAGGGACGTTTGTGGGTACAAAATAGTGTCATTGATCCAGCCGACTGGTCCCTTACCCGGATCAATAAATCCTCTGGTTGGGATATCGGCAATATGTGGATTGGCAGTAATTACAAATTGCGCGATGGCACCCTGATGTTTGGTGGAACTCGTGGGGTTTTGCTGGTGCGTCCTGAACTCTATGAAAAATGGCGTTATGAACCGAAGTTAGTGGTCACATCTATTGCCAGAGACAGTGATGAACTCGCGCCGATTGAGGCTGACCCGCTGGTTATTGGCCCAGAAGTCGAAAGTTTTTATGTGGAGTTTTCGGCGCTGGATTATGCCGGCCCTGAATTGTTGCAGTACCAATACAAGATGCAGGGTTACGACAGTAATTGGATTACGACCGACGCCCGTAACCGACGCGCCGCCTATTCACGATTACAACCCGGTAAGTATCAATTGCAGGTACGTGGCACCAATAAGGAAGGTGTGTGGAGCAAGAACATGCTCACCGTGAATATCCTGCAACAACCTGCCTGGTATGAGACCTGGTGGTTCCGTTTGCTGGGATTGTTAATGGTGTCGGGGGCTTTATTCAGTTTTTATAACTATCGGGTGGCGAAGCTTAATCAACAGAAAAAAGAACTGGATAAGCTGGTGGCCTCCCGCACGGCAGATGTTGAATTACTGGGTAAGATAGGCAAGGACATTACCTCTTCTTTAGATCTGGAAGAAGTGATGAATTCGGTTTACCGACATGTCGCCAAACTCATTGATAGCAATGTGTTTTTGATGGGCTTTGTAGATGAAGAAAAACAACAGATTAATGTCCAGTTTCTAAAAGAAAACGATACCCGCTATGAAAGCATGGAGTACGCTTTATCCGACAAGGATCGCCCGGCGGTTTGGTGTGTTCTCAACAAAAGCCCGTTAGTCACCAATAACAGACTGGAATTATTGGATTATCTGGGAGAAATTCAGTCACCGAAGTTCGGTAGCGCAATGGAGTCCATTATTTATTTGCCGCTGATCATCCATGACAAGGTCATCGGCTGTTTGAGCCTGCAAAGCCCAAAACAGAATGCATACACGCAAAGTGATGTAGATGTATTGCAAAAGGTTGCTTCCTACGCCGCCATTGCTCTGGATAATGCCGAGTCTCACAGCAAGCTGGAATCTGCCCTGAGTGAGATTGAGCGTATCAGCCTGACGGATCAGCTTACAGGTGCGAAAAATCGCCGCTTCCTGGAAAACATAATGCCAGTGGAAATGGCCAGAATTAAACGCGCCCGCGCCGACAACTCCCCTATAGAGTTGGGGTTTGTGCTGATAGATATCGATCATTTTAAAGCGGTAAATGATACCTGGGGCCACGATGCTGGCGATCAGTTGTTGGTGCAATTTGTCGAGCTGCTGCACAAGTTGTGTCGTGAATCAGACTGGGTTGTCAGGCTGGGCGGTGAAGAATTTGTCGTGGTGGCCCAGATTGAAGAAGAAGGGCAATTGGCCAAACTGGCGGAAAGATTGCGCAAAGGCGTTCAGGATTTTACCTTTGTTATTGACGAGCAACTGGAACTTCAAAAAACCTGTTCCATTGGCCTGGTAACTGTACCATTTGTCAGTGGTGACTTTAGTAAAATCAACTGGCAAAAATGCCTCAATATCGCTGACCGGGCCTTGTACGCCGCTAAAAACAATGGCCGAAACGCCTGGGTAGCGATTTTCGCCAATCAGTCCTTAATTGAAGCCGATATCTATGAACAGGTGCTTAAACACCCTGATGTGTTGCGCTCCGAAGGGCGTATTAGCTGCATCACTTCTTTTCCTGCCGAATATGAGTGGCATTTTAGCCAGGACAGTGCGCAATAAATAAAAAAGCCACCTCATCACAGGAGGTGGCTTATTGTGTTTTGCGTATCAATCAATAAATCAGGCTAACTTGTCAGACGCCACGTGATAGCGCGGATCTTCTGCGACGTTGATTTCTACGTATTCCTGAGCTTTGGTTAACAATACCCGGCATTCTTCGCTGATGTGGCGAATATGCAGCTTTTTGCCTGCCTGACGATATTTGTCGGCCAGGTTGTCTATGGCATCAAGACCAGAAGAATCCCAGATTCGGGAATTATTAAAGTCGATAACCACATCATCCGGGTCATTGCTGGGGTCAAACAGATCTTTAAAGTGTAATACCGAACCGAAAAATAGTGGGCCTTCCACTTCGTAAACTTTCCAGCCATCTTTATCCATGTGAGTTTTGGCCATAATGTGGGTGGCGTGTTTCCAGGCAAATACCAGGGCAGACATAATAACGCCCACGATAACGGCGATGGCCAGGTCAGCAAATACGGTGATAACGGTAACGGAAAACAGCACAAAGGCATCTTCTTTGTTAACACCGCGAATGATCTTAAAGCTGGCCCATTCGAAGGTGCCAATTACCACCATAAACATAACGCCTACCAATGCGGCTAATGGGATCATTTCAATTAATGGCGCTGCGAACAGGATAAAGGCCAATAGTACTAAGGCTGCTGTGATACCAGATAAACGACCACGTCCGCCGGAGTTGATATTAATCATGCTCTGACCAATCATGGCACAGCCACCCATACCACCAAAGAAGCCGTTTACAGTGTTAGCCACACCCTGACCAATACATTCGCGGTTACCTTTACCGCGCGTGTCCGTCAAATCATCAATCAGTGACAGGGTTAACAAGGATTCAATTAAACCAACCAGCGCAAGGATGATGGAGGTGGGTAAGACGATGTACAGGGTTTCCAGAGTAAAGGGCACGGCTGGAATAGCGAAGCTGGGCAGTTCACCTGCCAGGGTTACCGTGTCGCGCTGTTCTGCTGGAACCATATCTTTTACAAAATCAATAACGGTTCTGGCGTCCAGGTCCAGGCCGTGTACAAGCCCGGTTACGGTAAGAATAGCCACTAATGATGCCGGTACAGCCGAGGTGAGTTTTGGCAAAAAGAAGATAATCGCCATGGTCAGAGCGGTCAGTCCCAACATCAGATACAGCATTTGTCCCTGCATCCAAACCTGCAAACCGGAGGTGTCCAGTATCTTAAACTGACCCAATTGTGCCAGGAATATCACGATAGCCAGACCGTTTACAAAGCCCAGCATGACCGGATAGGGCACCAGCCGGATAAACTTACCCAGTTTGAATATACCCGCCGTGAGCTGTAGTAGCCCCGCCAATATCACAGCGACAAATAAGTATTGAACGCCGTGAGTGGCCACCAGACTTACCATTACCACGGCCATTGCGCCGGTGGCACCGGAGATCATGCCGGGTCTGCCGCCAATGGCAGAGGTGATCAGGCCCATCATAAAGGCGGCATATAGGCCCACCATGGGTTCTACACCGGCCACAAAAGCAAAGGCAACTGCTTCTGGCACCAATGCAAGGGCAACTGTAATGCCCGACAGCACGTCATTCTTTACGTTACTGTCTTTTTTAGTAATCAAATCAAACATAGTGTGCTCTGTTGATGAAAAATGCTGCGAATTCTAACAGGAATTGCACGAATGATCTTTTAACAGATTGTTAAATGTAGCTGGATTTCAGCGAATTCGTTATATTTTGCAGTTTTATACCAGTTCCATTATGTATTCATTCACTGAAGTGGGGAAATATATAATGGAACTGGTATTAAGGAGGGTAAATGCCACATTGTGTTATTGAATATTCAAATGGACAGGATGCTGACTTATTGTGTTCAGGCGTGTTTGAAGCTGCACAGCAGTCCGGCTTGTTTAGCGAAGATGGTAGCGATATCAAGGTCCGGGCTAGCGCTTTCGACACTTATCAAACGGGTGGAAAAAGGCAATCTTTCATTCACGTTTGTTTGAAGATCCTCTCTGGCAGAACACTGGAGCAGAGACAGGCGTTGTCACAACGAGTGTTAGAAAATTTAGCGGCGCTAGCCACTGAAGTCGGTAGTATCAGCGCCGAAGTGGTGGAAATGGAGCGAGACAGTTATAGCAAGCGCCAGCAGTAGGCGCTCACTGCCTGCCTGGTTAATTTACAAAGGCATATTCCATTTCATAAATGTAGTCCAGGGTTGGAAAGCGCCAAAGTTCTATAGCCTGAGCCATGCACTGCGCGTAATCATTGGCCCGCTCTGGAGTCGCCAATTCGCCCTGTTGGATGACTGCTACATCTTCAATCTGCCCACTGGACTGGATAACAAAGGAAATACCACCCTGAGTATGAGCACCATGCATATCTTCACAGAGGTCAAAGTGCAGTTTATGCTGTTCCATGACACTGTTGGCAATTCGATAAAATACATCATCGGAATTATCTAAAGAACGTAAAGCAACAGCCGTCATATCTGTGATCCCCGAACCACTGGCTTTATTCTCAATTATCTGGCTGCGGCACATTAATGTGGTCTGCTGTGCATCATCAGTACAGCTATAAACACTACTGTTGTTGCTGGAACATGTGCCGTTGCTGTCGGTTAACCAGGGTTGATTATCGGCGCTGTAACTCAGCGTTAGTGCTGCATTGGTCTGGTTCATACAAATCAGGTTGTAGGCTTCCTCACCCTGTTGTCTGACCGCCCAAACTCGCCCTTTGGCGGCTAACGTTATGCTGCCTGTGGACATGAGCTTATTGCCTTCTCCGGACAGTTGTACTCCCTTACTGCGCTCAGCCAAAATAGTCAGATCGTCAGCCATGGCCGCTGAGTGCCATGCGAATCCACTGATAATTATGCCAAGAGCCATTGTACCAGGCAGTGTGGCAACACCTTTCATTGTTCGCTTCATATTCATCTTTATCACTCCCTCGGGGTGGATTGCTGATTTAGAGTGTCAGTCATTACAACCAGTTCCCGATTAAAATAAACGCCGACCAGAAAAACGGATGACGATATTGTTCTTTTTGCAACAAACTCATTTGCGCCGCCTGCAATGCCTCTGCTTTAGTGGTGCCAGGCTGCTTTAAATTCTCATAAAACTCTGTCATAAGCTCAACTGTCGCCGCATCCGAAACGGCCCATAAGGCTCCCAATGCACTGCGGACTTTGGCTCTCAGTGCAATACCGCTGATACCCAAAGGTGCTCTGTCATCACCATCTGCGGTTTGGCAGGCACTCAGGGTAATCAGGTCGATTGGTGCTTTTTCAAATTTAGGGTGATTGAGCAGGGCTTCCAGCTGATTCATATCCAGTAATTCATCGTAGGTCATAACAAAGCTGTTTTCCGCTGAATTACCAAATACGCCGTGAGAAGCGATGTGCACTATGTCGTAACGGTTACTTAGTAAGTCATCGACAAAATCTGCTTTTTTAAACTGCTCATTGAGTAAGGCACTACCCTGAAAAAGCGCTGATATATGCTGAATTTCTTCATCAACGCCGGGTAAACGCAAGCGGTTCTTAAGACGCTCCAGGCGCTGTGCTTTTAGCACTCTCAACTGAGCCTCGTCCTCTGGTATGGAGCGTTTTTTCAGGCGTAACTGGCCGCTATTGTTACTGGCCAGCAGCACATTAAGTAAATGCTCACTTTCATGCGGTTGTTCTTCTGCTCGCTCATGCGTTGCAGAGACAACCAAATCAGATTGTTGCACCGACTGTTTCTGCCGTTGCGCTATTTGCAGTGCTTGTTGATTGCGGTATTTCGCTACAATGCGCAATGGTTTTTGGTGTTCATCTTCTTGCTTTTGTGGCGACAGGGCGACTTTATTCACTATTCGCAGTCGTTGTCTTAACTGCTTTTGTCTGCTTTGATAATCGTCTGTTTTTTGTACGCCAGGCCGTTTGCTGATAAAGCGCGTTTCCGTGGGGTCAATACCGCGTTTCTCGGTTACCGGTGTTTTGCGAACAATGCGCAGCGACTGCACGGGTGCTTCGGATTTACTGAGCTGAGACTGCCTGCGCTCTTCGTCATTCTCGCGGCGCTCTCTGGGATAGGCCAAGCGGCGACTGAGGTTATTCTGTAACTGAGAATCCGTGGCAAGGTTAATGGCAGAATACAAGCGTTCACTGACGTCATCCACTACAGGTCCCGGATTGCTTAGACCGGCCATCAGCACATTCATATTTCCTTTTTGCTGTTGTGTGGCTTCGAACAGTGTCAGGCCAGGAGAAGTGACTACACTAAATCGCTCAATCAGAAATTGCTGACCATTGTTCAGACTGGCCAGAGGTACGAGTCGCAATGCACCATCTGGTAGATAAATCAGGTTTTCAATCTGGTTTGCCAATAACAAATCTTCAATAGGGAGCACTAACCAGTCGTAAAACTGGGCAGAAAGTGAAAAGTATTCCGGCGCCAGGGTTCGCAGATTGCTGGCTAATGCCGTAGCGGCTTCACTTACCTGTTGCGCTGCAATGGGGACGGTGCGCTGTTCGATGCGGTCAGCAAAGCTCACCAGGATTTCCAACCGGTCAGGCAGCATGATGGGGTAGATAGCTGCGGTATTAGCCGACACTGCTGATAGATCTATTTGTTGCTGATTTTCAATCACACAGCGATTATCAAAGTAATCTTCCAATTCGGAACGTTTTAACAGTTCGACGGTCTTTTGGGCTTCTGTCAGATAATCTTGTTTCAGGATTGATTGCCCGGTGTTACGGGCCTGAATTAACAGCAAATCCGTCAGGGCCAGATACAGTGGTTCCAGGGTTTGACGGAAGGACGAGCGGCCATCCACATAATCCACGGGGATATCCTGGCGAATTGCTTCTACATGCTTTACTGCTCGTTGCAACGAGGCGACGGCGGAGTCGATATCACCGAGTGCTCGGAATGATTGCCCGGAGAGCCATTCCCAGCGGAACAACAGGTCAGGGTGTTGCTGAGCGCTGTGAATAGCATTATTAATTAGTTTGATGGCTTCATCATGTCTTTGTTCTTGTTGGTACAGCTGTGCCAGTAAACCGTAAGCCTGTGAAATCGAAGCGGCACTGTAATACTGCTGATGTTGCAGCACAGAGTTCAGGCTATTAAAAATTGCTTCCTGGTAGGCTTCACGCTCTTGCACCATGGGTAAAAAGTCCATCAGCAATGCGGCCCAGTTTAATAACACTTCACTACCGGTACGCGCATCAAGCAGGTCTATTTCTGCCTGTAGCTGGTTGAGCAATTCCTGCTGTGCCTGTCCGTTATCTGATTTCAAACGCAGCAAATTGATACCACTTTGCAGGGCAAGCGTCTGGTCGCCGGATTCTTGTGCCAGCTGCCTGGCTTTTTCAAACCAACGTCTGGCCTTAGCCTGGTTTTGTCGGCGCAAGAACAGGTTGGCCAGATAATGGGCCTGATCCGCGGCAATCAAGCGCCACTGGTTGTTTTCTGCCAGTGGTTGGGTTTCTGATAAAATTAAGAAAGCCTCGTCATAGCGTCTTTGCAGCAACAATAAATTCGCTTTCATGCCCATTATCAGAGTGTGTTCTTTGCTTTTTAAAGCCACGTCAGTCAGGGCTTTATCCAATGTCAGGATGGCCTGAGGAAAGTTGCCTTGTTCTCTTAAAGATTCGGCTACCTTCAGTTGTTCGCTAATGTTCGCTGAAACTGGTAAGGCGAATGCGGTCAGCCAAATGCTAACCAGTAATGCGATAAACTTAGGGGCTGAGGATTTAAAGTAATTCACCGGAAATCCTCATATGTATGCCATCGTCTTGCAGGACATGATTAGCCCTGTTTTGCGGGTCGTTAATGGCGTGGCCGTAGACCAGCTCCAATTCCCAATCAGGTATAAATTGCCAAACCAGACCAAAACCGGCCGACCAAAGTGGCTCGGCATTGTCCTGTATTGCTGTGCGATAGCTTCCCTCGCCATAGTCCATAAACACATAGCCCTGCAATGCGCCAAAGCGTCCTCCGTAATCCAACTCATCAAATAGCGGCGAACTGATCTGCAGCGCAGTGATAAACCCTTCATCACGTACCAGTTCGTTTTCGCGATAGCCCCGCACGGAGCGCGCACCTCCGATAGCGAACTGTTCAAGTGGTAGTAAGCCATCACTACTTAGCTGAGCGTCGGCCCGCCAGGTTAGTTGCACACCCTGAGTCAACAGTCGGGCATATTGCAATTGCACTAGCAGCGCTGAAAAATCGCTATCTGGGGCCTGGTTGTCGTTATCGGTGGCGTAAAAAGCGGTAATACCATGAGAGTAACGCACATGTCCGGACCAGACCTGTTTAGCGGTACGGATACTTCCCTGCAAAGCCAAACGCAAGGCGGATACCCGTGATAAACCATTGTTCTCGCCTGCTGCAAATGAAAAGGGCTGATCTAATAAACTACCGCGATTTTCTCGCACCGAGAGGCTACCGGAAACCACCAGCGAACGATTCAGACTACTAATAAGTGGGTGACTGACAATGATATCGGTACTTTGATAATCACTTTCGATATCCAGTACTTCTATTTGTTGCTCAATGATATCCGAGTCATTAAAGCCCAGTTGTACTGTCAGTCGAGTGTCATACTGGTTAAGCGGAAGCTGGTACATGATATTGCCACCTACTGACCCTTCCTTGATACGCATTGACGCTGACAAGGTATCGCCATGGCCCAGCCAGTTGAGATAATAACCATTTAGCGTCAATTGTTCCTCGCCACTACTGGCAGAGCCATAGTTATCCAATTGCAGACCCAAACCATAGGGCGTCGCCGGGGTGATTGTCAGATCCAGAATACTTTCTCCCGGGGTTAGTCCGGGACGAAACTGACCATCAAACTTGTCAAACAAGGGATCGTTGAGCAGTAACTGATAGCGTTCCTGAAATTCATTCAGGTTAAAGGGGGCCTCACTGTCAGGCAGAAGGCGGCCGGTTATATAGTTTGGGTCAATGTCCTCCATGCCGGAGAGTACAATACTGTTCAGTCGGCCTTCGATAACCTGAAACTCAATGTTGCCATTTTGCGCGGTTTGATTCGGCAGTAATACGCCGGAATTGATATAGCCACGGTCGATATAAAACTGCGTTAGTTTGATACGCATAGCTTCCAGCTCGGAAATCGAAACCGGCCTGCCAATGTATTCAGCGATTTCCTGATTTAGTTCCAACTGAGTAAATAAGGTGTTGCCCCGGTAATAAACATTGTTCAGGAAAAAGCGCGGCTCCGTGGCGTCGCTTTCCTCCGGGCTGGTTTTCACTTTTGGAAGTGTAAAAGTGTCTTTGTTCTCTTGCGCCACAAATTTGGGTAGTGTAGGTCTTATTTCAGCGGGATTTGGGACTACTTCCTGTGCCACTGAAATGGGAGACAAAATCGCAACTGACCACAGCAGCAAGCAATTAAAACAACGCGGCGACTTAACTTTCAATAGCCTCATGGTGCGCCGAATTCCTCTGTAAAATGGGATGCCGCCTTTTGGCATTGACTCCAGTAATCTTCTGTTTCTGGTTTCGTTCCTATGTCAGCTTTCCAGTCAAGTTGCGCAGATGTTTGGCTGCCCAGTCTGAGTTTGATTGCCTCTGAATTTAATATCGGTGAGTTAAAGTCTTCGGGTTGTTGCGCCAGTCCCCCTTTGCCGGTATTAGCCAGCGTACTGGCAGAGGATGAGTTACAAGGATTGTTATCCAGGTTGTCCAGTTGTAATACTTCGGCCCCGATGCTAGCCAGCTCATCGCTTAAATCGAACTCCAGTGCACCGATATTAACTACACCACTTACCCCATCTGGGGCAGCAGCCTGAATAACATTCACACCACTGTTAGACACAAATGCCAGGCGTTCTTCTCCGCCAGTAAGCAGACTTTGCTCACTGACGATTAAAAAGTCTGCGTCTATGCTGATGTTGCCGCCACTAAAATCAGCGCCACCCGTGTTGCCCTGAATAAAGCCGTTTTCCATCAGAATAAAGTCTGAGGCGATGACAATGTTGCCGCCGTCGCCGTCGTTGCTCACCGAGGTGGTGACCAGGCTGTTATCCATAAACATCTGCGTGGTGTTGATCACAATGTCCCCGGCATCGGCATTGTCAGCTGAAGAGGTGATTTGTGCATCGGTTAGTTGCAGATCGTCGCGGATATCAATGGCGATGCTACCAGCTGCTACATTACCTGTGCTGCTGGATGAGATTGCGGCTTGATTATTAAGTGAGATTGACTGTGCGGACAATCGAATACTGCCTGCATCGCGGATTTCATCATCATTAATATCAGCCGCTGTATCGACGGCAATAACGCCACCTGTAAGCGTGATGTTATTGCCTGCCATAATCGCAATATTGCCGGCAGAACCCACGCCATTTGGGCCTACTTGACTGGAAATTCGCGTAGCTGGGATAAGGCTATCAGTATGGCTTAGCAACAGGTCTTGGGTGGCGATAAAAATGTCACCAGCATTACCGTTGGCCTGGGCGCTGGTATTAATTTCGGCACCGTTTTGTAAAGTCAGGCTGTCTACATCAATGTTGATAAGACCGGCATCACCTGTTTCATCGAAGTCAGAAACACTGGTTATGCCTGTGCTCAAAAAGGCATTGGAGCGGATATCTATGATGGCGGCCCATGCGATCAGATCATCGTCATCCAGTTGGGGTAATTCATCCAGTTGGGGCAATTCATCAAACTCGTCGGGAATATCGTCAAACTCTTCCCTGATATAAGCCAAATATTCATCCAGAGACACCTGATTTTGGGCATCGATAAGTAGATTACTGGCTGTGATGTTCACTTCTCCCGCATTGCCAGCTGCACCCAATGTACTGGATGTGATTTGGCCTCCGGCGGTAAGTGTTACAGTATCTGCAACATTAATATTGACCTTGCCTGCATCCCCGCGCCCAATCAAAGTGGTACTGGATATACGGGTGGGTAAACCTGCACCGCTAAGAGTCAGGTTTTGCGCTTCAATATTTATAATCCCGGCTTTTTCCGCCAGAATACTGTCGGAAACGATGTTTGCACCGGTGGACATATTCATATTACCCGATACCAGAATACTGATATTACCCGCATCGGACGGCGTTAATGCCGCAGTACTGGTGATGGAGCCAAAATTTGAGATATTCAGAGAACCAGCGGTAATCGAGACATTCCCCGCAGTACCACCGTGAAAGGAGTCGGAGGCAATTTTGCCCTCATCTGTGATAGTGACATTACCCGCTATTTGCAGAGACACATCACCCGCATTACCGGCTCTGAAACCTTCGCCTTCGGCTTTGCTTTCTAGTTCGCCACCTTCCATATAAAAATTAGCGGCTTCTATGAAGATGTTTCCAGCGTTGCCGAGGCTTTCCCCTTCGGTTTTAATTTCGGCCTCGCCAATAAGTTGGATGTCACCGGTTAATCGGATTTCAATATTGGCGGCATCGCCTTCGGCCACAAAGCCTGGCATTAGCTCCCCTTGCTCTCCTTCTTTTGAGGTGGCACTGCTGCTGATGCCGGTATCTTCACTGTCTTCTTCGGCGGTCATATACAAAGAACGGGCGTTGATAAAAATGTTACCGGCATTGCCGTTATTTTCTGTGTCCGAAGTGATATTGGCCCCATTTACCAGGTGGATGTCTTCGGTAATATCAAGAGTAATTGTGCCGGCATTGCCATGAGCTCCGGGACCGGTAGTTGAGCTGTTAATACCGGAGCGTTTTCGCTTATCATCAGTACCTGACATAGAGAGGCTATGTGCCGAAATGGTCATGTCGCCAGCGTCACCGGCGCTGTCTGATAAGGTAGTGATAAATGCACTGCCTTGCAGGATTATCGCTTCGGTAGCATTAATGGTGATATCTCCGGCATCCCCTCTGGCTTGTGGACCCAGAGTGTTACTTCCTATTGTAATGGGGTGTTGACCGGCTTCACTAATCAACTGCAGGCCGTAGCTGTTGATGTTGATGTCACCGGCGTCGCCATTACCAACCGTCACGGACACAATGTAGCCGCCGTTTTGCATGGTTAGATCACCTGCAATATTCAGGTTGATATCACCGGAGCTACCAGTCGGAGCATTGTTAAAATCATTGTCCCGGCCACTTAAACTCTGAATACCAGGTAATTCACTTGCCTGGGGAGTGGATTCATTTTCTATGATGGTCAGGCTGCCGGCATTAATGTTGATATTTCCTGCATCTCCATCTCCCAATGTCATGGCATTGATCTGGCCATTGCCTATCAGGCTGATACCTTCCTGTACATCAATAAAAAGGCTGCCTCCCTGTCCGGTTCCGCCAGTTAAGGTTGCGATACCCACATCAGTTAAATAGTCCCCGGAGTTAATTTCCAGCTCCCTGGCACTGATATGCATATTGCCGCCAGCGCCATTTTCCTGAGTCGCATTGCTGATAGTGGCATTGTTAAGCACACGGAGTTTATTGCTGATCTGTAGGTAAATGTCCCCGGCAGCACCAAATTGATTGCTTTGCGCATTGTCTCTAGGCGGAGGAGGAGGGCCTCCCGGACCATCACCGCCTCCCGGTGGAGGGCGTCGCTCTTTGGATTCAGAAGAGAGTACGGATCGTGTTTCCTGAGTACCGCCGTCACTACTTAAAGTGAAGTTTTCTGCTGTGATCAGAATATCACCAGCCCTTCCCGAAGCCGTAGTTTCGGTTTTGATTAAACTGTTCAGAATTTCAATGTCTTCGGCATTAATACGAATACCCACCTGAGCATCATCGTTGCCGTTGTTTCCAGAAAGTATATTAGCGCGATAGGTGGTTACCTGTGCTGCTGTCAGGTTCAGTTCTCCGCCACCATTGCCTTCCAGCTTAATTCCGGAATTGTTGATAGAAATCTCACCATCGCCCATTAACTCAGGCATTGCGATTTGCAGGTTTCCCGTCGCTGAGCCAACAGCTATCAGTTGCAGGTTACCGCCGTCTTGTTTTATCTGGGCATCCGCAAACTCAATATTGGAGGCGCTGAATTGTGCGTGTCTGCTGGTTTCTATTTTTATTCTGGCATTTTCGAAACGAATGGAGCCACTTTGTGGTGATAAAAAGCCAAAGTTCTCTGGTGCGGCTACAGAGAGTGTACTGGCTGACTCGGGTGATGCAGAAAATGTGGTGCCGTCGGTAAACTGCAGCTCATCGGCCGTTGAGACATAAAGCGCACCGGGCACATCGATTTTGGCTTCCCCGGAAAAGACGATTCCGGCCGGGTTGATAAAGTAAAAGTCGGCGTTGCCAACTTCTGACTTGATTGTGCCCTGAATCTGGCTGACAGTGCCGCCCGTAACCCGGCTGATAACGTTACTGATATTGCTGTCGCCGGTGAATAGTGCTGATTGATTGCTCAGCACGTCAAATTGCGTAAAACTGTGAAAAAGGTTATTGCCGGAGAGTGTCCCCAATGACTGGTCGATAATGTAGTTGGGTCCCTGGACTGTGGTGGCTGTACCCGTAGTGCCGTCAGTAACTACTTGGGCAGCCAGCGAGGTGCACAACAGTGCGCTGCTTATAGCCAGAGTGATTTTCGATTTGCTGAGCATGAAGCCGCGTATTCCATTTTCACGATATCTCAACGAAGTATATCTAATCCGAGATTAAATTCATTGCCTGTTGCGTAATTCTCATGTTTTCTCACAGAACATGAATTTTAAATTTCACATTGTTCATTAATCGCCATTTTATGAAGCAAAATCATCATTTTTGTTTCAACTGGAAGCAAGCTTGCTGAGGATCCCATAATCCTTGTTGCATCCAGTTTTGCAGGGTGTCTCTGTCCTGCTGGAATTCTGCCGGTAGTGCTGGCCATTCAGGTTTCTTTCCCTGACAAAAAGCGCTTTGCCATTGTTGCCATGCATGCAGTTTTTCCTGGGTAAAACGCGGATCCGATGCTTCGCCAAGTGCATAGAGTCCAATTGGTGAGAGACGGCCTTTCACTACTACTGAAGCCACAAAACGGGTGGCTAACGCCATTTCTTGTGCTATAGGAACCAGTTCTTCGGTGACCAGAATTTCGCAATTAAAGTGTCGGGTCAGGCTTTCGGTGCGGGATGCCAGGTTGAGTGGATCACCCAGGCAGCCAAATTTTTGAATGCCGTTTTCAGGTCCCAGATTACCCATCATGACCTGGCCACTGGTAACGCCAATACCGGCTCCGATAAAATCAGAGATTTTCTTCAGGGTATCTGACGGAATAGCAAATTCCGGATCTTTGGCCAGCTTTGCAAAAAACTGGCGTTGTTTTTGAGCCATATCAATGGCTCCAGCCAGTGCCAGACGTTGCTGGGCCTCCAAAGTCGTACCTTCGTGAACGGGCCAGTAAAAACACACCATATCGCCCACATAGGATTCCAGCCAACCTGCGTATTCATTTTGTGTGGCCAGCGTGGTTTCCTGAAAATAGTCGTTTAACAGTTGGAAAACGTAGGCGGGATCTTTGAGCTCACTGGTGACATCTGAGTATCGGGCAATGTCACTCATTAAAATCACGGCGTCTATGTGCTTGTGAATAAATTTGGCGTTGCCGCGATTATTCAGTAACAGGCTGCGGATTTGCCTTGGAATATATTGTGCCATCAATTTCGCTTTGGCTGTGCCAAGTGATATGTGGGTGGCGAGTACTAAAGAGGTGCCCAGTAAAGCGCTGAGTGCGCAAGCCATAACCGGCCAGAGTTGGTTGGGCGCTGTTACAAAACACAGACTCCAGGCCATCAGCAAAGCCGCAAGGGGAGAGAAAAAGGCGATAGCTGTACGCAGATAGGCGGCTACGGCAATGCTAAATACGCTAATCAACATTATCAGTAATGCGCGCCAATGAAAATCAGGTCGGGCGGGCGCGTCTTTTTGCATTACCGTTTCCACTGCATCGGCCAAAAACTGCGGGCCAGACAGAAATAGCCCCGGCGAGCCGAGGGCTGATAGCATGGGTGTCACTTTAATGTCTGTAGCTTCTGTAGGTTCGGTCATTTGCAGGATCACAATGCGATCCTTCACTTGCTGCTGCAAGTTATCGTCAGGGTTAAAACTGTCGCAACTAAGCAGTTTGCTGATGGGGATTAGCGGCAGACTTGGTTGAGTCTCAAACTGGTATTTGGGATGAGAAAAGCGCACCCGCTTACAGGGCGTATTGTCACAAGTTTCGGTAAAGCTGTAGTCAGCCTCAATACCATGTTGTTCAATGTGGATTTGCGTAACCTTGGGGACCACGGCATTTTCGGTCAGATTCATCCAGCGAAATGAAGCGTCAAAGGTTCCGCCATCTCGTTTGTGTACAGAGGCATCGGCAATCAGACGGTTGACTTGTTGCCCGTTGTTCTCTGGTTCAAAAAAGTCCAGTGGTAACAGGCCTTCGCCAAAATAGCTCTGCAGTAAACTGGTGGTGACAAAATCATCCTGGCCGGCAAACTTTGGCCTGGCGATAAAGAAGCGTTGAAATTGCTCTTCATTTAGTAATGCAAAGGGTTGTAGTTGAACCGATTGTTGCCAGCGAAACTGATTAGGCAGGGGAGGAGCCTGATAATCCTCTATACACATCGCATAACTGGTGCGGCCATCAAACTCGTATAGCACCGCATCGAGAAACACAGCAGTTGCGCCCATTGCAAAGACTCTTTGTGCCGCCAATGCATATAAGGGGAGTGCCTGGCGACGACTGATAAAGCCCGGAACGCCCGGATCCAGGGCCACCATTGCGACGTGCTGCCATGATTCCCGAGGCGTTTGTACTACTGCGGCATCATGAAATGATGCATCCAGCCGGGTATCTGTTTTATAGTCGATAAAAACACCACAGGTTACCGTGATGAGCAGATACACAAACAGTAAAAACGGTTTCTGTAAGGGGACGGGATGGGGAATTGATTGCAGCAAATCAAAAACCTTTAACAAGCGCTACTTGTCATTAGTTAGATGCCTTGGTAAAAATGTTCACTATAATATCCTTAGCCTATGCTTAAAGCGTTCACAGTGTCTTAGCTTTGTAGTGTGATGTGGATTGTGCTGAGATACAACCGGAAACCGAACGCCCCATAAAATTAGCAGATTATGAAACCATTATCTTATCAATCGAAACTGAAAACGGTGGACGTTATCCAGCGCCTGGATTTCTTTCAGGGAATTTCCAAATTTGATATTGCCAGCCTGACGAAAACTGAGCAGTTGTTCTGGTTGGCTGAACAGGATGAAGTGATTATGCAGGCGGGAGAACCTGACGATAAGAGCTTTTACCTGGTGCTCTCAGGCACTTTGGATGTGTATGATAAAAAAAGAAATTTTATTCGGGAATTGAAAGGCGGCAGCTTTTTAGGTGAAATAGGCTTTATCCTTGGTGAAGCACGTACTGCCACTGTCATAGTACATGAAAACAGTATTTTAATGCGCATTACACAGCAGGAAATGAATCGTTTTCCATTGGGTATGAAGGACAAAATCAAGGACAAAATTATCGAGGGCCTGGCTGCCAGAGTTCTGTCTTTAAATAAGACTTGCGCAATGTTGTACGACAATGTGCGCAAAGGTTCATAAGTTTTTATCGTTACTGTTTTCTCATTTTAGGATTATTTCGTGGATTTTATCTGGATCTTCTTCGCGTTCGCCTGTGGTCTGGCTTGCAGACTGGTTAACTTACCACCACTGATTGGATTCCTCGCTGCCGGATTTTTACTGAATGGCATGGGCGTAGAGCCCGCCGAAAGTCTGGAGGTGTTGGCCAACCTCGGGATCACCTTGATGTTGTTCACCATTGGCCTAAAACTCAACATCAAGCAATTGTTCAAACCCGAAGTCTGGGGTGGTACCGCCGGACCTATGGTGTTGTGGATAAGCCTGTTTTCACTATTCAGTATGCTCTATACCACACTGGGGCTGAGCTACTTTGCGGCACTGGATTGGCAAACCGCCGCTTTGCTGGGCTTTGCTTTGAGCTTCAGTAGTACCGTTTGTATCGTTAAAATGCTGGAAGAAGGTGGCGAAATGAAAACTCGTCACGGAAAGCTGGCGATCGGCATTCTGGTGATGCAGGACATCCTGGCGGTGGTATTTTTGGTGGTGGCCACAGGTAAAATCCCAACCATTTACGCTGTCGGATTACTGGCCTTGCCGCTGATAAAACCTGTGCTGGATAAACTGATAAAAGCTGCCGGGCACGGTGAGTTACTACCTTTAACGGGCTTCTTTCTGGCGTTGGGCGGTTATGAGCTGTTTACCCTGGTAGGTGTCAAAGGCGATTTGGGGGCCCTGATTTTTGGATTGTTGTTGAGCAGCCATGCTAAAGCCTCGGAATTGTCTAAAGCTTTGTTGGGCTTTAAAGATATGTTTCTTATCGGCTTTTTTCTGTCCATTGGTTTTACTGCGCTCCCCACGCTGGAAATGGTGACCATGGCACTGTTTATGTGCGTATTGATACCCTGCAAGTTCCTGTTCTTTTTCTATTTGTTAACCCGCTTGCGCCTGCGGGGAAGAACGTCCTTTTTGAGTAGTTTATCTTTAAGTAACTACAGTGAGTTTGGTCTGATTGTGGTGGCATTGGCAGTAGCAAATGGCTGGTTGGCGGAAGAGTGGTTAGTGATCCTGGCGATTGCGGTCTCTATTAGCTTTGTGATTAGCAGTGTTTTGTATCGCAAGGCGCATCATATTTACACCCATAAAAAAGACTGGATAAACCGTCTTGAGAGAAGCCCGCGTCTTCCCGAAGACTTTTACGCACAGCCAGAAAACGCGCAAATCCTGGTAGTGGGTATGGGCCGTGTGGGTAAAGGCAGTTATTTGGCCCTGAGACAAAGTTTTGGCGATAAAGTGTGGGGTATCGATGCTGAAAGTGAACGCATCAACAAGCTGAAGAAAAACGATTATCAGGTGATTTGTGCCGATGCCGAAGACATCGACTTTTGGGAGTCCATTGAGTTAGATAAAATTCGCCTGGTGATGCTGGCGTTACCTTCCACAGGGGACATTCTCAATATCACGGAACAGCTGAAAGTCGCGAATTTTCAGGGCAAGGTAGCGGCCATAGCGCGCTACAGTGATGACCGTAAACACCTCAAGTTATCCGGCGTGGATCACGTCTTTAATTTTTACTCTGAAGCCGGTGCCGGTTTTGCCGAAGAGAGTATGCGCATTATTGAGCCTGCTTCTTCGGCCTGATTGAATAGTTATCAATTGCACTATATCTATACCGACATTAATGGGATCGCTAGAGGCGCTAGTTTCTTTTTCGTTTGAGGAAAAGTTAAGATTCAACTGCACTTAGCCCAATGTGTTCTTGTTCTGCGAGAAAGGGCTGCCATTGACCGATGTGTTGTGGGCTAGATACCTCCGATTATCCGATTATACTTTTCCGTCAATCAATTGTATCAATTGCCGAAAACCTTTTCGCAGCACAATCAGTCGAGGAACCAAAAATGCTAATTTCTTTTTTTTGCGTATAGGCTAAGAGTGCCAGGCTCAATAATGCTGACCACCCTTCGGGGTCCATATTTGCTTTGGAAGCATAAAACCAAGTTTCTGAACATGGACCCGTACCCGACATATGAATACCAAAGTTACCAGAGCCACTGACATTAAACCTTGTAATTGTGCCAGTCTTCAACAGATCAGCTGAAGCATAATTGGCTAAAAATAGAAATGAAAATAGTAATGCTTTTAACTTCAAACCCAAAATCCTAATAAAATTAAAACGTCTCGTAAATAAATGGCAAATGCGTGCTGGCTATAATGCCCAAAAAGTGAGGGATAGCTAGCAAGGACTTGTCTGTGTTGATTTAGCTTGTTATAAGTTAATACTCCACAAAGGCTCTATTAATTGCACATTCGCTATTGGTCGAACTAAAATTTATTGTGAGTTTTTTTCCTGAACTAGCGGCCAAAAGAGCCAAACTGTAGATATTTTTTAAGCCCTCTTCATTCAAACCATTAGAGCCAACTCTCATAAAGTGATAATTATCAGAACGATTGCAAGAAGTGGACGGGTTTTTGAATACTATGACAACTGCACCGTCCGATAGTGGGTAAATTCGTTGTAACTGCCCTGAGTGCGAAACGCTATCTGCTTGTACTTGGGCAGAAAGAAAAAAAAACAACAAAGTTGCAATAATTTTTTTCATTTATTTCAATCCTTAATATTAGGTTTGGTATAACAATCTAAAATCGACCCAACGCGTCGTTTTTCTACCGATCGGCAGATCATTTTCTTTCTTTTGCAAATTGATAGCAAATTTACCCAGATAATACCAGAAGTGGTCTGCAAAGCATTCAAATACTAATCCTGAAGGAATACTTTTATATATCAAAATAAAAGTCAGGGGCATTCACCACGCCCAGCTTATTTGCAAAAATAATCACCAAGGTAAATAATTGCTCGCTAATCTGCCGCTCAGTTTGTGGCAACCTGAGGGAATAATATGGATATCGTAGCGAACCCGGAAAATGTGATTGAGATCTGTAACATTGCCCTTGATGCAATGAAGGCGGCGAAGTCGGATTACATAAATACTGTTTACTCCACAATTGCATCTTTGATTGTGGCCATAGGCTGGGTGCTGACATCTGCCGAGGCCAGGAAATTTATACACGAACACAAGCTGGTTTGGAAAGCTCTGATGTTCGGTTCAGCCTTTATGTGGTTATTCCACATCGTCAACCTGATAGGTATTGCCGACAGGGCTATTAATACTGCAACTTACGTTAATAATGTCTGTAGCGGGCTGAGTGATTCTGTCTTTGCTGTCTATCAGGTTTTGTGGTGGTGGCCTTGGGCGAGCATCGCATTCAATAGTGTGCTTTTTTCAGGCTTTATCCTCATGGTATATATCATTGGAAGTGCCAAAGAGTGCAGGGTTAATACTTCAAAGGCCGGTGAACAATGTAATTGAATAAGGGTAGGCCATTGGCCTTGCCGGATTCGGTATTATTTTATTCAAACGCCTCGTACTAATGCCCTTAAGCTGAAAATATTAACAGAAATAGTGGCATCAGCTTTCAGGGTGAGCTACATCACCCTGATAAAATGGTGTGCATTTTGAGGTGCTGTTTTTCACGGATTTGAGTAACCCGGATAGTGGCGCTAAGGCAGAATCCAGTAGCGACTGTGCGATGGCGCTTTTGGGATTAGACATGCTGCCATTCAGTGTTTGTTTGATATCGGCGCAACCGGCTTTATCCAGCAACGCAAAGGTAAAATCTTTAAAGGTTTTGTCGGTGGGGTTCAGCTGACCTTCAAACGCCAGTCGATACTTATCGGTGGCGATGGCGGTATCTTTGAGCAGTATGGCACCCTTATCCATTTTACTTTTGAGCTTAAATTGTGGGATTAGGGTTTCGCCACCCGAGGCATTTGCACCACTTCCCAAATCAAATACGTTCGCCGCCAGAATACCCACAGGCCCAGTTACCAAAAAGCTGCCCACGTCTTTCCAGTCACTTTCTTTACTGTCTTTAAAACCCTTTACTATTTTGTTGATATCTACGCCCTGCAGTTTACCGCTGTTTAAGCCCAATTCGACATTGCCTGACAGTGTTTTTAGAAAGGATTGTGGATCCTCAAGCAGACCTTGGGCATCAATCAGGCCCGACAATGCCATGGTGCCAGAGGGTTTAACCGGGGAGTTTGGCATAAAGGCGTGGAATTCATCCAGATTAAGATGGCTTTCGTTAATTTGCAGGTTGAGTCCAGACTGCCCTTCAATGTTGTTAATTTTTGCTGCCAGATCCAGCAAGCTTTTGCCGGTATTCAGCCTGATATTGAGATCACTGAGTAAGCTGTTTAGCAGGTTAGTGGGTTGGCTGATATCGCCAGCGGTTTCCAGTTGTCCCGACAGGTTTAATACCCCTAAGGAAGCCAGCGGAACTTGTGGCGCAAATGCGGCAAAATCTGCCAATGCAATTTGGCTGTCGGCAATGTTGAGTGCAATGTTGGCGTCGCCTTTGGGGTTGATTAAAGTGCCTGATAAATCCAGGTGGGTGTTGTCTGTATCCAGACCCAAACTATTGATAGTAATCTTGTTTTGCGTGGCACGCAGGCTGCCTTTTACCTTGCCAAGGTTGTTACCCTGAGCCTGCAATTGCGCAATATTGATATTGGCGCTGATGGGCGCATTGTCTTGCAAAACAATGATTTGGGAGTTTTCCGCTATCTGCAGCTCATTCAACTGCAAGGTCAGGTTATGCACGGCAAACTGCTGCAGCGCTGAAATATCTTTCAGATTGGCGTTTTCGATAATTATTTTGTTTATGAATACTCGTTTTACCGGTAGCTTTTCAGCTGGAGTATCTGACTTATTGTCTGCTGGTGGACGCGCAGCCAGCCAGTCATTGAGTGCCTGCATATCCAGTTGCAGATCTGGTGAACTCAATCGTATCTCATCAACTATGATGTTCTTGCTGAAAGCATCCATGATGCTGGCATCCACGAATAAAGTACCAATCTCGCCATTTGCAATCGGCCCAGATAGCGTCAGGTTGTTGATGGTAATTTTGCCGGGATTGAACAGGCTATGCTCAATATCCTCAAAACGAATACTATGGCTTTCAACGTCGCTCAGATAAGGTGTGGCTTCATCCTTAAACCAGTTTGGATCCCACAGTAATGCGGCGGCAGTGATTAAGATAAAAGGAACAAGAATAACTGCAAAAAAAAGCTTTTTACCTGCGCTCATATAGCAACAACTCCATTGATGGGTTTACCCTGATACATCAAGAGTATAACAAAGATTACTTTGGCTCAGTATTAGCTGCAAAGTTCACAAGTGTTTTTCAAGGTGCTGATAGGCTTCTTGTACAGAAAAGCACTTGTGAACTTTAACTTGTGATGTACTGCCAAAATGATGGAAAAAGTCTCCCTGGTCAGCACGATTTACCACCCATACTTCAGAAATTTGGTTGCGTCTGTCTGTGCTTAAACTATTGGCAAACTGGCCAGCGATATTGTTCGCGTGAATATGACACTGGCTCATGTCCACTAACAACGCCCATTTCTTGTTATTAATACGTTTAACCGAATCAGCCAGTTCCGACATGTAACGCAAATCGATGACAGGATTCCAGTCACCTTGTAACGTCACCTGAATCACTTTGTTTTGCGTATCGATTGCGTATTGAGGGTTATTCATTCTTGTCAGTGGCGGTATTGAGCGAAGTCAGACTACATGGCGTTTGTGACGATATAATTAATTTGATACGAGTTCACAGCTCAAAACCATGCTGGTTAAGCCAAAGCTGAGCGCTTTCCAGAGTGGTGCACCGCTTTAAGGGAATACCGCCCTTTTCTATAAAATGAATTAAATGGGCACCCTGATCCATATTTTCTACAATCCAGCATTCCATTATCTGGTTACGCCGATCCATATGAAAAGCGGTTTTTTGTTTGAATTGCAGCATTTCGCTGCTCACCACCCAGCCGCGCATATCCACCACTAACCCCCATGGGGCCGCTTGCATATTGCGCATAGCCATTGCCAGATCATTGAGATAAGCCAAGTCAGACTTGTTATCCCAGTCCCCCTCCAAGTCTACCTTGATTAACTGCTTTTTTACGACGACCTGATAGGATGGCAACATAGTGAATTTTCAACAAAATAATTGAATATAAATTTACCATAACTGCATAAATAGGAAAGTGTAGGGGCAAATAAGTTGCCAGTGTAGCCAGTGTAAAATGTAACTTATTATTGAATTTCTTAAAGCAGGCGGGATTTGGTTTTACAAGATCCCCGCCTTTTTCACTTTGAGATAAGTATTGATGGTGGAAGGGGTTATGCCTGTGGCTTTAGCAGAAATACAGATCGCCCCGGAGGCTTCCAGCGCTTTTTGATTGCGGGCAATACGCCCGGTTAAATCCTGAGCGGCAAGCCAGGTTCCTGCGCTTAGCCGGGTGTCTATAGGCTGCTGGTTTACTTCGTCAAACAAGCTATCCTGAATGCTGGCTACCACCACCAGGTGGTGTTTTTGCAATAATTTTACGGCCAGCAGCAGATCTGAAAAATCCTCATCTCGCAAACAACTAACCAGCATTACCAGAGAGCGTTTTGGGCATTTTTCAATGAGCTGACTGGCTGCCTGCAGATAATCACTGGCGACACTTTGCGGGTGTAGATCGAAAAAGTGATTAAGCACCTGACTAATGGCTTCTACGCCTTTAACCTTGCCTAACCATCGGTTTGATTGCCCAAAACTCATCAGGCTGAGTTCGTCACCGTTTTTCAAAATGGTATGTGACAGGGCAATCAGGGTGTTAAGTGCGTGGTCAAAGTACTGCAATTCATTGTCTTGTACCATCATGCGCTGTCCGGCGTCTAACATAATCACCACTGATTGATTTTTTTCGTCCTGAAACTCTCTGGAGATTAATTTGTTAAATCGGCTGGTGGCGCGCCAGTCTACCTGGCGCAACGACTCACCGGTGCGGTAATCTCTGAGCTGTTTAAAATCCATGCCGCTACCGCGTTTATGGAATTGACGAATACCGGTTTGGTTCAGCACCGCACTGCCTTTTAATCCAGACAGGTCGTGGAGCATGCGAAAGTCGGGATACACCCGCACCTCAGCAGGTAATGAATACAGCCAGTCAAAATGCCACAATCCAAGGTCTGAGCGCACCCGACATTCGATACCGGGCAGGGAAAATAAACCTCGTTGTCCGGGCGTCGTTTGATACTGAATTTCATGTTCAGATTGGGCATTGATATTATGCTCTGCTCTTGATACATCGTGCGCCCAACTGGGCGGCAGCAAATCCGCCAGCGCAAGGCGTAAATGTCTGTTGCTGTCGTTGTGGATAGCAAGGGTTATTACTACTGGATTATTTACCGACAGGTTGGATTTTAGCGACCGTGAGATCTTCAGGTTGGGGCTGAATCCGGCACGCCAGGCATCCCACAGGCTGATAACCAGCGTCAGTGAAATGAAGATAGCAGTCCATTGCAGCCTCGAAACCGGTTGGCTTTGCTGGGGCAATAATGCATCGTAAGACAGACACAATAACGCCAAAACCAGCAGGATAACCAGCAGCTTCAGGGTCGGTTTAAATCCGGTTAACTTCATTGTCTGGGAGCCGCCACCGATGACACGATTTCATTAATAACTTCATCCACCTGGTCACCGGAAATTTCCCGATCTGCTGATAAGATGATGCGGTGGCGTAAAATGGGTTTGGTGAGGCGCTTGATCATATCCGGAGTCACAAAATTACTACCTTCAGCAACGGCCGTGGCTTTGGCACATTCCACCAATGCTAATGAAGCCCGGACACCAGCGCCGTGGGTGATGCCACTCCACTGGCGAGTGGCGCGCACTAACTCTACTGCATAGCGCACAATGGCTTCATCTACAGTAACCGCTTTGATCAGTTGTCGGATGTTAGTCAGATCGCTTTCGTTAAGCACTTCATCAAGCTGGCCAACCCGGTCAGCGATATGCCTTTCATTGTTGTTCATAGCCAGTTGAATCTCTTCTTCCTGGCTGGGGTAGTCCATTACTACCTTCATTAAAAAACGATCCAGCTCTGCTTCCGGTAGTGGGTAGGTGCCTTCGCTGTCCAGCGGGTTTTGCGTGGCCAGTACCATAAATGGGTTGCCTACAGCAAAGGTTTCACCGTCGATGGTGACCTGTCGCTCCTGCATAACTTCCAGCAGTGCAGCCTGGGTTTTTGCTGGGGCACGGTTGATTTCGTCCGCCAGCAACAGGTTGGTAAAGACCGGCCCTTTGCGCACTTCAAACTGTCCAGTGTGCATTACCAACATGGAGTGGCCAGTAATATCGGCAGGCATCATGTCAGGTGTAAATTGAATGCGTTTGCACTGCAATGACAAGCTGCGGGAAAAAGCCTGTACTAATAAGGTTTTACCTAAACCCGGAACCCCTTCCAACAGAATGTGGCCATTGGCTAAAAAAGAAGTGATGACCTGCTCGATAACGCTCTGCTGTCCGTGCACCACTTGTTGAATATTGCTTTTTAACGCTGCAATCTGTTGTTGCGCCGTCTGATAAGCCTGTTCTGAATGAATTTCCTCACTCATAAATGATTCCTTATTTGCTGTAAATTTTTAACTAAAGCAACGTAGTCTTTTTCTGTGGCTGGTTGCCAGTCGTCAAGTGAATGCGTAATGATTTCGGGCGGTAGTTGCACCCGCTCAGCCAAAGCAGGCAATACTTTTTGCCATTGCGAGGCGTCTCTGATAGCGAAAGCGCTGACAATGTCTTGTTTTATAGTTTTTCTGATTTGGGTCAACTGTTCGTAGTGCTTATCCTGTTGCCAGAAATAATTAGCACTGGCTTCCAGGTGTAGTTGGAAAGAAGATGGGTTTTGAGTTTTAGGTGTTTGAATCGCGCCAAACCGGATAGCCCATAACCACAAGCCCAGTACAAGTGCCAGCCCCAGGAAAATCATAAATCCAGGACTCAGGTAGAACAGTGATGTCAGCCAATGGGGTTGATCTGAGCTGCCAAAAATAACGACTTTGTCTTTGTCAGAAAACAGGAAGCTGGCGAACACTACATTGTCGTATTCGTTGATCTGGCTGTTGGTCCAGATTTCTACATCTGTCATTAAGGTAATATAACCCTCGGACAGGTTTTTTTGCACTATGGTGGTGCCAGACGACGTACCGGACCAGAAGTCATTGTCTTTATCAATAAAGTCGGAGGCAAAACTGTATTCGGTCTCCAGGTTGATGTTTATATGGTAATGACTTAGCTCAATCTGAGTTTCCAGATAGCTGGGTTGCTCCGGCCATTCAAAACGCACCGCCAGCTTCTCGAATAACTGGTTGGCCGGGATCTGACTGGTTTCTTCGTATCTCAGTCCGGACAGGATCAGAAAACCACCGCGTTTTACCCAGTTTAAAATACTGTCTGCCAGTTCCTCACTGATGACCACTTCTGCCAGTCGAAACACCACAATTGTATTGGTATCCAGTTGCTCAAAATAGGCTACGCTCAGTCGGTTAGGATCGTAGCCCTGTATTACTTCCAGCTCAATGTTGTCTGTTTGCAGGTAGTGTTGTAATACGGCAAAAGGTCTATCGTAAAATTTGTTCAGCTGTGACTCGGGTTCGTAGGTTTTGCTGATGCTAATACCCTGATAGATGTATCCCACCAACATCAGGAGCAGTAGCGCAATCAACAATCGCAATGGGGTTATGGCACTCATTCAGCTTTCCCCTGTTGCGAAAAAAGCTCAGACCAGAGACTGTGTAATTGTCTCAAAGTTTCTGGATTGGCGGGATTGTGGCTCCAGGCGATTCGAATCCACTGGGCAAAAAGGAGTTGAAAGTAATGTTGTTCGGACTCGTTGCTGGCCTGGCTAATCTTGTTTAAGCATTCTTGTTCGGTATCTGATTTGTGCAATTGTAATGGGTATTTGTTTTGCAATTGCTGTAGCGAGTTAATTAGTAACAGAGAAAGAAACAGGCGCCAGTTCTGTGCATCGAGCGCGTTTGCTATAGCCTGTGGATAATCGGTGGTTTTACCTGATGTTAAGGTTGACCCCGAGGAGACAAAATCGGGTATGACGGCCTGTTTTGGCGTTTCAGTTGTGGTCGCTTTAGCACTGAACAATTGACGTATCTGGTGCCGGGTTAGCCACAAAATCAACAGCAAGACCCCGCCAAACACTAGCCAGAATATCAGTTCCCCAAACTCCGCGATGATAGCCACGTATTTAAGCAAATCCAGGCCCTCGCCCTTATCCTGCTTATCAGGTTTACTTTGCCATTGCCAACCATTCCATTGCCAGTCGTATTGTTCTACCTGTTCGCTGAATGGTTCAGCAGCCAGAATTTGTTCGATTTTTTCTTTTTCAGAAAGTGCCCACTGTTCGGTTTCTTGTCGCTGTGCCAGCTGTTCCGGGGTAAGCTCCGAGGTGTCTTCAGACTGTTCGCTAGTCTCGCTGTCGTACTCGGATTGAGCAAGCGCCAGATTTATCGAGCTATCCATTGCGCCGACTGAAAAGCATATCAGGATGGTTGCTGCGGCAGTTTTTATAGTCTTTTTTAGTGAGCTCTGAATACCTTTGAACTGTAATTCGATGTCCCAGCCTTCCAGTATGATGCGACGATTCAGGTAGGCCATAAAACTGCCCGCCTGGTAGATAGGTGCCATCATCCACATAGCGATAAAGACCAGCAGATTGTTGAGCAGGAAGCTGGAGTCTGTCTCCTCAATAAAAAAGTCGAAAATTGAAAAGCTGTTGCCCTCAGGTGTCAGCATCATGATCAGACTTAAACAGGCCACCATGATAAAAGTTTCCAGGTGCACACAGATAATTAACCACCAATAAACGCCACTGCTTTTTCGGTGTAGCACTTTTAATCGCTGACTGCGCCTGTCCCCGGTCAGGCCCTCCAACTGGCTGACAGCAAGATTGAAACCGCGATTGGGTGAAAGGCGACGCCATAACAGGGCGGGTAACAGTTGGCTCTTCAGCAATCCAGGCATGGCCTGTAAGGTGGACTTAATACTGGTACTCTGCTGAAAGATATTGCGGCTGATGATATGCAAAAGCCCCATTTCGAACAGGGGTTTAAACCACCACAGCAGTATGATGCCCCACTCTGGTGACAACAACATGGCCAACAAAAGCACAGGGAAGGCACTAATAAACCAGAAGCCATATAGTGGTTTCCACCAGTGAATGGCTAGTTTGGTACCAAGATCAAAGGATTGCCAGTTGTCCCGCGGATGCAGTTCAATGGCTATTTTACCTGGCTCCATACAGACATCCTTTTAGCACATAGGCAAGCATCCAGAGCCAGCAAAATCCGCCTACTATAAATTTCACATTGGCGGACACCATGGTGGTGGAAGACCAAAACGCTTCAACAAAAGCCGCCAGTATTAATAATAAAAAGGCGAGTAAAACGATGGGGTAAGCCGATTTTCCTGCCTGCTTCAGAGATTCAGCTCGACTCAGTTGCCCCGGGGCAATGAGTTTGTGGCCCACGATTAAGCCAGCGGCGGCGGATAGCACGATCGCTGTGAGTTCAAAGGAGCCGTGGGTGATAACGAATGAAAAGAAGTTTTCGCTGAATCCCACGTTTACCATATGGGCGGAGATCACACCAAAATAAATGCCGTTAAACAGTAAGAAGAACAGGGTACCAAAACCCAATAAAATTCCTCCCACAAAGCACTGAAATGCAATGGAGATATTGTTGTAGATGTAATAACCAAACATTTCAAAATCCCCGGAAGAGTGGCGCTCTTCGGTAAATAAAGGTTTTTCCTGGTTATACATCATTTCAATTTGAGTCAGGCTGTCCACCGACATGTTCTGATAGACGAATTGTGGCCACATTATTGTAAGGATAAAAAACAATAAGCCAGAACCGTAAAACAACAGGTGCGCCCACAATACGTAGATACGTTGTTGGTAAAGGGCTTGTGGAAAGTCCTGCAATAGCCAGCGACGCATAGAGGAAAACTGCAATCTTTGATTTTGATATAGTATTTTTTGCCCGTCGATAAGCATTTTATTCAGCCGGGAAATCAGGGTAGGGCTGTAATATCGGTCTTTTGCTAAGGTCAGATCATGGCACAACTGCCGATACAGTGCGGTGAATTGGGCCTTGTTGGCGTTCTCACCCTGATTAATGATGGTGACAAACTCGCTCCAGCTGGCCTCGCGTTGTTTAATAAAGTCTGACTGCTTCATGATTTCCCTATTATCTGCGCCGCCAAAATCTGAATTTTTTCCCTGTCACTTAAATCGCTGTCCGGAAAAATGTCTGCTATTAAGTGTGCCAGCTCATCTGCTCTTTCAGTGGTAAAGCTTTCCATGCGTTCATTAAAGCTCAGAATTGCCCCTTGTTCCTTGAGTGTTAGGGGCACTGTAATTTTGATATTTCTGTCGTCCGAGGAGGTGTTATAAAAGCGATTTTCCGGTTCGTAGATCACCAGGGTTCCGGCCACTATGTCGCCCAGACGTTGGAACTTTTGGTTGAGTACCAGAGTAACCGCACCAAAAATGTAGGCAAAAGGCAAAAAATCGATGGCTCGAAACAGGTTGCGGGTTAATGAACCGGCAAAAGAGATATTCAGGCCATTGTCCTGAACCACTTTGATTTTATAGATTCGCTTGCCGGGAGTGGCTCCCAGAAACACTTCAAAGATGACCGGGTAGAACCATTCCAGTAAAAACCAGCTCAACAACAAAATGCCGGAACCAAACTGGCCCAGTTGGCCTACCAGCAAGGCTATGGCAATAAAGCAGACGATGCGGATCAACATATCCACGGCAAACGCCATCACCCGTATACCTAATCCGGCGGGCGTAAGCTCGATCTCTGCGCCTTCGGGGAGCGCGACTTTTATTTGATTGTCAAAAGGCATGTATTAGCTTTGCAGCAGACCAAATATCATTAAACCCCAAAACGCCAGCAATAACACAGTAAAGACCCAGTTCACCAGACTGAATTTTTCATTCATGTCCTCTACTGAACCACGGTAAATATCATTGATGGATTTTTGTGCGGTCTGCATTACGATTGCCGGAATAAATAATATGATTACCAAAACCAACATGCTGGCAAAAGGCCCGATTTCGATATCTTCTAATATCTTATCCGAAAGGTTAGAAGCAATTGAGGATACGATATAAATGGTTGCCAACAATCCGGCAGACCATTTCACGGTTACTTGCTTGATTTCAGCAAGTTGCTTAATTCCGGTAAACAAGGCGTAGGCGAAAAAAATGCTAAAGACTGCCCTTGCTACTGGCCAGCAATCTTCACCGCCATAGATTTTTTGTCTGCGCCACTGCTGGTAAAACCACACCAGCGAATAGATGCCCATAGACAAAATGCTAAAAATGATAACCTTCAGGCCACTGGTGATATGGTATTCAGGTTGTTTTTCTAATAGATTTTCTGGGACATCTACGTTGGCTTCCGGTGCCGCGTATAAATTGACTTCTGAGGTTTCGGACATGTTCAGTTCCTTTGAAACTTATTCTTCAGACTTCAATGTATTGATTTTGTAACACATTGTAAAGTGGTAATGCGGATGGTCTGAGTAGCCAGAACTGAAAAGTCGAAAGCCCTGCACAGATATCGAACATGCAGGGCTATTTCGCTGTCTTATTAGCTTGCAACGAAGGCTGGTATAATTCGCTCTGCGATAATTTGTTGCGTAGCCTCGTCGCCGTGATGAGCGGTGACCACCACGACCAGGTCAAGTTCTTCAATCAGCATGATGTACATACCGCCGCCGCCCTGGGCTGATGCTGAAGGATAGTGCTTACCGTTGTAATGTAAATCAGTTCCCCAAAAGTAAAAGCCGTAGCCTTGTTTGGAGACATCCTTGCCACCACCGTAGATATCATCATCGCCTGTGTAGATCTGACGGTTGGTTGCTTCGTTGAGATAATCCTCAGAAATCAGTTGTTGGTTATTCCATTTACCGTTATTGATGGTTAACAAGCCAAACTTAAGCATATCTCGGGAGGTGATACTGACTTTCCAGCCAGCTTCAGGAAGGCCACTGGCGGCGGTTTTCCAGCTATAATTGTGGATGCCGAGCTTGTTGAGGAGTTCTTTTTCGATAAACTCCTGGGCAGTGCCGGGCACAACGGCATCAAGTACTTGCATGATAAATTGCGGGCCGGTGCCGTATTTGAACACCTGATTATCTTTGTTGATGGGTTTACTGGTTTCGAGGATAACCTGAATCTCTTGTTGTCCCTTGAGTTTCTCCGGATTGTCGTTGATCTGCTGCCATTGTTCTTCGCTGATATCAATGCCTGTAGTCATGGTCAGGGCGTGGCGCAGTGTTATTCTTTCGGCTCCTTCCACCAATCGCGTGGGATCCAGATCTTTGAGAAAACTCACTACAGGTTTGTCCAAATCAGCCATTGATAGATAACCTAACTGTATGGCGCGCCCCACAGCCAGAGAGGTATAACTTTTAGTCGCGGAGGATTGTGGGTGCGAAAGGTCGATACGACCGCGCTTGTAATAGGATTCAAATAGCAACTCGCCTTTGTGGGCGATGAGTAAGCTGTCCATTTGGCCGTGCTTCTCTTGTGCAATTTCTTTAGCTAGCTTAGCGATATGCGCCTTATTCTTCTTCAGCTTTCCAACAGAGATACCATCATTCAGATCTTCCGGTGTTGCACTAATGAAGGCCTTTTCAAGTTCCGGGATATCCATAAATCTTTTATTTAATTCAGGATCGCGCCAATGTTTAATTAAAGCTTCTTCTGTTGTGGCTCTGGGGGCCTGAGTAGATTCTGAACCGGCTAAAGCATGGTTGCACAACATGCTCAAAACTGTGGCAGCGTATAAGTGGCGGATTTTATTTTTCATGTCTGTCTCTTTAAGATTTTGTCATCTCAGCTTATTTCTGAGTTGTGGTTTTGAACTCATCGCCAGTCTGTCGTAATTTCCCCAGAAAACATGAAAAAAGGCTGACTTGTCGCTGATTTTTTGCTGATAATCTGAAATGATGTTCTGATAATTAAGTGATAGTGGTAACGTTGGCAGCTTTAATGCAAGCCTGACGTCAGGGGAGTTATGGCAGAACAATATTGGTTGGGCGGTTTTTTTATTGACCTATCCCGGAATCAGATCACCCACAATAACGAAACGCTGACACTACCGCCAAAAGTACTGGCGGTGCTGACGTATCTGGCGGAGCACCAAGGCAGGGTAGTGAGTCAGGACGACTTGCTGGATAACATCTGGAAAGAGACTGTGGTATCGCCTAACACCCTGCAACGCTGTATTGCACAATTACGCAAGGCGTTGGGTGACGACAGTAGACAACAGCAAATCATTAAAACTCATGCCAAAAAAGGCTACAGCCTGGAATGCAGCGTAAGCTGGCAAAATGGTATTACCCCGCAAACCAACAACGAACAAGACAAGGGTACGGTTGCTGAAACCATCACTGCTGGCTCAACCGAGAGTGTTGAAAGTAGCGGTGCGGTCCACAAAGATTTAAATTCCGATTACCGCAAAGCCAATAAGTCATTTAATCGAAGCAACATAGTTGTGTTGGCGGTTTTGCTGCTGGCAGCAGGCGGTGTGATGCTAAATAGTTTCCTCACAAAGCCGGAGCATCACTTTGTGATCGACAACATTCGCCCTCTGACATCAACCGACAATAGAGAGCTTGCCAGTGTTTATTCTCCAGATGGTCAATACATAGTGTTTAAGCGCTTTCCGGAAGTATTATGCGTGAATAACCTCTGGGCAAAGAACATCGCCACCCAGGAAGAGTTCCAACTGACTCAAGACATAGGCGCTTATGGCAACCCTGCCTTTTCAGCAGATGGTAAAACGTTGGCGTTTGTTAAAGAGGTTGATTGCAGAGCACCTATTACTCAAAACAGTTGTTATAAACTGCAAAGTCTGGACTTTGAACAGGCGCTCAGAGCCCCGCAGTCCCCTGAAACCTTGATGGAATGTAAAAACACCGAAATTCGCACCGCAAGCTGGTTAAATCAGGATGAAATTGCCTTGATGCAACAACAAGAGGACCGTTGGCAACTCATCAGCTATTCCATTCAGGACAATAAAAGTACCACTTTGTTTTCACCTGATGAAGGCAACCTGACTTACTATGACTACTCGCCGGAACTGCAGTTGCTGGCATTGTCACGAATCAATAGTAAGGGGAAAGCCTACATCGAAATGCGCAAACCTGACGGTGAGTTGGTATCCAGCCGTGAGATTCGCTTTCCTGACAATATTGCTAAATATCGCCCCATTTACCCGCGTTTTTCTGCACGAGATGGGGTGTTGCTATTTAGCACAGGCAGACAAATCTTTAGTTTGTCCGACGAAGGGCAGGTAGCGCGGGTTAGTGTGCCACTGGATGAGGCGATGGGAACGCCGGTCTTTCATCCTGATGGTAAACATATGCTGGCCATTAAAGGCCATTACGATAGTGATATTGTATTACTTCCTCGTCCTGAGTCAGATGATGCGCCTGGTGAAATAACCCGCCAGCAAATGCTCGATAGCGCGTTGGTGCGATCCACCTTGGGGGAAGACCATGCCGCTTTTCAGCCCGGCGGTGATTGGATTGCCTACTCTTCTGGCCGTTCCGGTACGGATCAAATCTGGTTAACCGACGGCGCCAGAACCAAACAGCTTAGCCAATTTCCCCTGGATACCTTTATCAGGAGTTTTGCCTGGGCCACAGATGGACAAGGCCTTTTGGTTAGCGCTTCTCACGAGTTAAGACGTATTGAGCTTGATGGCGGCGAAACCGAGGTGCAGATTCCTTATCCTGTTACTGACCTTTTTCACTGGGACCGCGGGGAGCAGACTGCATTGGCGATGGCGCAAATTCAGGGGTTCCGTCGCCTGGTGGAGATTGACCTGGAAAAACGCAGTGTGCGAATAGTGAATAATAAAAAGGTGCTATGGGCCCAAAAAACCGAAGATGGCAGAGTGATTTATATGGATAACATGGATCGCTTTTGGCAACCCGGCCCGGCCGAAGAGCAGTTGCTCCCAATCGAATATGGTGCCGGGAGTCATAAGCACTTTGTGGTTAGGGATCAACAAATATACGGCATAAATAGCGACTATCAGTTGTGGTATTACAACCTGGAGGACAATACATCAGGCATTATCGCGCAACTGCCAGATACCGTTGACTACATCACGGATATTAACGAGCAACAGATGCTACTAACTTTGCGTGTCGCAGCCAGTAAGGAAGTGGTTGAGTTGACGTTACAGTAAGCAGGCCTTTTATAGAACGGGTGAGTTTTTAAACCCACAAGGCTTTAGTTAAAGGTGTAACCAAAGCTGATTCGCTTGTTGCGCCGTATTAGCCCATACTTTACGGATACTTATATCAGAAATTATTTGTAAAATGCCCGGCAGATGTACCAAATACATTCTTATATTCACGATGTTGTTCGGCATTGCCAGAGCGGATACTTTTCACTTTGCTTCAATTGAAAATTTGGTGGAACAGGAAATAGGAAGACTTGTTTTACCGGCCATATACCAACGCTTGGGCATTACAATTACGATAACGCCCTTACCGGGCAAAAGAGCAGAATTTGAAGCCACCACAGGTATAAGTGATGGTGAGATAATGAGAATTTACAGTTACGGCGAAGAAAATCCCACTGTCCACAGAGTCCCCACCCCCTATTATTATCTACACACCATGGCTTTTACCAAAGCGGGAAGCGAAGTTTTTATTTCTGACCGGGAGGATCTTAAAAAATATTCAGTAGTAAAAGTCAGGGGAGTGAAGCATACCAACAATATAACCCAGGGGCTTGAGAATGTGACCGATGTTAGCAGTACGCTTGAGGTAATGAGGTTGGTTGAGCAAGGACTTGCCGATGTTGGATTAACCAACACCATCGACGGCTTGGTGACGATAGCAAAAATGGGCCTGCAAAATATTGCGACTTTAGAAACGCCATTGGCGACGTTGGAATTATTCCACTATATCCATGAAGACCACAAAGATCTGGTACCTGTTATTGACCAAAAAATCAGAAGTTTAAGAGACTCTGGCGAGCTGTTTATTATGATAGAGGCTGCTGAAAAACAAATATTTGAGACTTATAATTTAGAGATTAACTGATTAAGGATTCTGGGGGTTATGGGTTTATTGCGTCATCAATATAAGCAAACCCCAATTCACTGCAAACTTCATGTAAGCGTTTGTCAAATGTCCATAAAGAAGCGCCTTCAGTCAGCTTAGTTGCAGCCAGTAGAGCCAAATCAATAAAACCACACCCGCGCCCGTAAAGTGTATTTGACTCTATAAAAGAAAGCACTTCATTATGTGTTGCGACAGTGGCGCAGCGAAGAAGCTTAAGGTCGCCCAAAGTTTGCTCTCTGGGATTAGGTGGTGTTCCACAAGCAATTTCGGCGATTATAAAAGGATGGCAAAGCACCATATCGTTGTGTAGCAGTGATACGAGTTTTGAGTTTGAATTCTTGAAATGTGCTACCCAAACAGATGTATCTACTAAAATCATAGATTACTTTCGCCTTGGGATTTGTTCCATATCCGGGCTTGCACCACCCAAAGATGCAAGACGCTTGGCAGCCTCAACTCTGACAAAAGCTTTCATTGCTTCGCGTATAACCGTCGCTTTGTCACTATTCGGTGAGCAAAACTGTGCTGCCTTTTCATAAAGTTCATCTTCGATACTGACGGTAGTTCTCATTCAAGTGACTCCCATTTAGTGCACATCTGCATCATAACTGATTCATAACGTAAAAGGTAGATAGCCAAAATATTTGTACATTGATGGGGTCGAATCGCAGAAGCTGCAGGTTATTAATCATCGGGAATCGGCATGTTTAATCGAACTATAAACTGGTGCTTCAGCAACAAAAAACCCGGCATGCGCCTAATGCCGATCAGTTAAGAGAAATCTCTTGACGATCGGCTTAATAAGATCAAAATCCTGTGATCACGGTCAAAGGATTTTTTTATGTCACTCATCCACGCTCTTGATGACACTTCCCACTTTTTAGAGGGTGTGAACTCTCTCGATAAACTAACCTCTTTCCTGGATCCAGATATTTTGCAGCAAGC